>Ga0102951_1000001_pt1 | contig 156834 bp, 124 predicted proteins | sample SalPonA_B_H2O_MG_FD_78507 | JGI IMG/M metagenome (GOLD analysis project Ga0102951, IMG submission 78507) | Water microbial communities from South San Francisco under conditions of wetland restoration - Salt Pond MetaG R2A_B_H2O_MG | ecosystem: Environmental > Aquatic > Non-marine Saline and...
ACTGGTAACATCCTAAGGGCAACATTTGCTAGCGAACAGCATTTTATGCATCACAACCACCTTCCAGAAAATGACCATTTTGGTGATGAGGGTGCGGCAAACCATACTCGTTTTTGTGCAGATTATGGTCAGACTGGTGTAGAGTTCTTTGTTTATGGCAAAACGGCTTTCGATATCTCGGCACCCGCGCCTAAAAAGTTTCCAGCTCGACAAACACTAGAAGCGTCTCAAGCCGTTGCTCGCCTTCATGGTTTGCAACCAGAACATACCGTATTTGCTTTACAGAATCCTGCTGTTATTGATCAAGGTGTATTCCATAATGATGTTATTTCGGTAGGTAACCGCAACGTTCTTTTTTATCATGAACAAGCATTTGCAGATACTGAGCGGGTACTCAACGAGATTCAAAGTAAAATGGGTACAACACAGATGTACTTTATCTGTGTACCAACAGCCGAAGTATCCATTTCAGACGCCGTGAAAAGTTATTTATTTAACACGCAAATTGTCTCAATCAATCCTAACGATATGGCGATTATTGCACCAATGGAATGTTATAACACGCCTGCTGTAAAAGCGTATTTAAATAAACTAGTGACCTTGGGCACACCGATCAAAGAAGTGCGTTATATCGATGTAAAAGAATCGATGCAAAATGGTGGTGGGCCCGCTTGTTTACGCCTACGTGTTGCACTTACTCCAGCAGAGTATGCAGCAGTTAATGCCGAAACAAAAATGTCAGATGCAAAATTTACACAATTAAACACTTGGGTTGATAAGCACTACCGTGATGAAATTGTAGCAGCTGATTTGGCAGATATTTACCTACTGAATGAGTCGTATGCAGCGCTTGATGAACTAACACAGATTTTGGATTTAGGCAGTATTTACCCATTCCAACAAGTGTAATACTTTTGCTATTTTGATACTTTAACCAGTATAAAAATATGTAATTGTAGAAAAACACACGGAATACTAGAAAAATGAGGGGATTTTGTTAGTCTACTCACAATTAAAACAATAAATAGATGTGTTATGACAGAATCTTCTCAGCTTGAAACTTCCCATAAATACTCACTAACGGTAAGGATTTTCATTGGCATGATTGCTGGTGGGGGTCTTGGTTTACTCCTCAATGGATTATTCGGCGAAAGTGGTGATGCTAGTTTTAGTATGGGTGAATTTACATTTTCAACCAAAGGCTTTTTGGTTGATGGTATTTTTGCTGCACTAGGACAAATTTTTATTGCCAGTTTAAAGATGCTAGTCGTTCCCCTCGTCTTCATCTCATTAGTTTGTGGAACCAGCAGTTTATCCGACCCAAGCAAATTAGGTCGACTTGGCGGTAAATCTATTGGTTTATATATTTTTACTACTGCTATCGCAATTACGACAGCTATTGCCGCAGCATTAATTTTCCAACCAGGAGCAGGTTTAAACTTAGCCACAGAAGCTGAATTTGCAGCCAAAGAGGCCCCAAGTTTAGTTCAAGTATTTGTCAACATGTTCCCTGCCAACCCAATTAATGCAATGGCAGAAGGAAATATGCTACAAATTATCGTTTTTGCCGTTATTGTTGGTTTGGCATTATCTTTGACGGGAGAGGCTGGTGCGCGTATCCGTAGTGCTTTTGAAGATTTAAATACCGTGGTTATGCGTATTGTAACCATGATCATGAATCTTGCGCCATATGGGGTATTTGTACTGATGGCAAAACTGTTTGCTACAATTGGTATGGATACGATTTTAGGTCTAGCAAAATACTTCTTCTTGCTGCTATTTGTACTTCTTGCTCATGGCTTAATTACCTATCCAATTTTATTGAAAACTCTTAGCGGGTTAAGTCCTTTAATGCTACTTAAAAAAATGCGTAGTACTGCCGTTTTTGCTTTTAGTACGTCCAGTTCAAACGCTACTCTTCCTGTTACTATGGACACCGCACAACATAAACTCGGTGTGAAATCATCTGTTTCTAGTTTCACTATCCCCCTAGGTGCGACTATTAATATGGACGGTACTGCTATTATGCAGGGTATTGCGACGGTGTTTATAGCTCAGGTATACGGTGTCGATTTGTCAGTAACGGATTTTCTAATGGTGATCTTAACGGCTACTCTGGCTTCTATTGGTACAGCAGGTGTACCTGGAGTCGGACTTATTATGCTTGCGATGGTCTTACAGCAAGTAAATCTCCCTGTTGAGGGGATTGCATTGATTATCGGGGTTGATAGATTATTGGATATGACACGTACAGCAGTGAATGTTACAGGTGATTGCATGGTAGCTTGTATCGTCGCGAAAAGTGAAGGTGAGCTAGACGAATCAGTGTTTAATGATCCTAACGCTGACAAGATGACTTAGGCGAAAAATCACCTAGCCAGTTGTCACACGTGCAACTTGTGCCTAAAAATTAGTGTAAATGTTGAGCCGCGACTGTATTTGCGGCTTTTTTTGCTGGATACAAAGTAGCTAAGAATGCAAGTAATAAAGCAATGCCAGCCGTCAACACCACATCATGCCACTGTAAATCTGTGGGTAAATAGGAAATAAAATACATTTCACTATCTAAGAATGTATCTCCGGTGAGTGCTTCCCATTGACTTAATAAGTGGGGCAAAGAAAGACTGATTAGGATCCCAGAAAAGCAACCCCAAAGTACGCCATAAATACCATTTATCATCCCTTGAATAACAAATATTTGAGCTATAAAACGTTCATCGGCACCCATTGTTTTTAAAATTGCGATATTTTTTTGCTTATTTTTTACCCCCATCATTAACGATGACACAATATTAAAACTCGCTACTGCAATGACCAAAATCAGCACAATATAAACAACTACTTTAACTAACTGAATATCTTGGTACAAATGTCCATGTGTTCTTGTCCAATCACTCATGTAAACAGCTTGCGGGAAATTGTACCCTAACTGATAAGTTAATTGTTGAGCTTGGTATACGTCATAATAATAAATTTGAATCCCCTTTGCTCTAGATTTAATTTGTAAAGCCTCTGAAACGCTTGCCAAATCAGATAAAACTAGGAAATTATCAATCTCACCACCAACATTAATTTCTCCACCTAAAATCCCATTAAAGGTCGTTGGCGATTGCAGGGACAGTGACTGGTCAGAGCTATTTCTACTCCCAGCTGATGGAAGTAATAAACGAATCACTTGTCCAGGTTGTAATTTAAAGTTTTTCACTAGGGTTTGCCCAAGATAAAATACCGGTAAAGGTCGATTATTGTTGTTATTTTGCTGTTCAACATCTGTGTAAGGAGAAATAAATTGCGCTAAAGGATGATCATCAATAGACACTCCCAACAGGCCAATACCATGCATTACCGTCCCCTGTTGTAACATGCCAGGGGACTGGGTAACTGGAATCGCTTGCTTAACAAATGGGTAGTTATTGAGTTGCTCGACCTGAGCAGCGACATTTAAGATACCATTATTATCTACAGAATAAAGCTCACCATGGGCAATGCTAGAAAGTATTCTTTCTTCTAAGGCCTGATTAAAGCCATTCATCACAGAAAGTAAAATAATCAGTACTGCACAGCCTAAACTGATCCCCCAAATAGAAGCCTTGGTGATAAATGAAGTAAATTTACTGTCTTGTTGTTGTTTGCGAAACTCGCTTGCCAAGCGCCAAGCTAAGTAAAAGGGTTGTTTCATAGTTCAGCCATTTTGCCACTGACTAGAGTGACTTGTTTATCACATTTAGCCGCTAAATCTGTATCATGTGTAACTATAATACTGGTCATATTGTATTCAGCTTTTAATTCTAGTAACAAAGCATAAATAGCGCGACCCGTCGCATTATCGAGGTTACCTGTTGGCTCATCCGCAAATAAAAGCTCAGGTCGATGCACCATCGCCCGAGCAATTGCGACACGTTGGCGTTCACCACCAGATAATTGACTTGGGAAATGTTGTGTACGATGTGCAAGCCCTACGCGAACTAACATTTTGTGTGCGCTCTCTTCTGCCAACTTAGGTGATTGACCAGCAATTAGTAATGGCATGGCAATATTTTCTAAAGCCGTAAACTCTGGAAGAAGATGATGGAATTGATAAATAAAGCCGATATTTTTATTTCGCCATTGGGCAGCTTCTGCTTGATTAAAGTGATGAATATCTTGGTTATTATATAACACAGTTCCTGAGGTGGGCGTGTCTAAACCACCTAAAATATGTAAAAAAGTACTCTTTCCTGAACCAGAACTCCCGACTACTGCAACAGATTGTCCTTTATCAACCGTTAAATTTACGCCTTGAAGTACGTTGGTAACATTTTCACCATCGGTAAATTGTTTGGTAAGGACACTACATTGTAATAATGACATAAAGAATCAGAAATCATATAAATTAGATAGTAAAATAATACCAAAAGGCGTAAATTTAAGACACCTATTTATCCAGTTAAACAGTTGTTTACTACTAACTGTATCACTCCTAAAGAGATACTGATTGATATACATACCTCCTCTTTTTTCCCTCAATTCTATCTTTTACATGTTCCGCGAAAAGACTAATAATTGTTTCTTTATTACCCAAACCACATATTTTCTCAAATAAGCGAAATTACTCTTACAATAATTAGTCAAAAACTATTATTTCATAAAAATAAAAAATCAATTTAAAAACAACAATTTAACCTAAAAACCTACAATTTCAATCCTTATTCTGTCATCTTCTCCCACTTAATATCATTGCTAACTTAATCGATTAAGTTTAAACTTAAACTTCGTTAATACAATGTTAATTAGTTATGCTGGAGTTTACCTCTTTTACATAACATTGCTACGTCAGGGGAAATACAATAATGAACAATCAACAAAAGCCAAGGATGTCATTTTGGCAAGTCTGGAATATGTGTTTTGGTTTCTTTGGGATCCAATATGGATTTGGCTTACAACAAGCTAACCTTAGTCCAATCTTTACTTATCACGGTGCTTCTTATGATCAACTTCCTTTATTATGGTTAGCAGGTCCAGTTACGGGGTTACTTGTGCAACCTATTATTGGTGCGATTAGTGACCGCACATGGTCCCCACGCTTTGGACGTCGTAAACCATTTTTTATGTGGGGTGCTTTAGTTGGCAGTATCGCGGTTATGTTTATGCCCTATGTTCCAGAATTATGGATGGTGGTTGGTTTATTTTGGATCCTTGATGCCGGTATGAATACCGCAATGGAACCGTACCGCGCTATGGTCGGTGATATGGTAAATCGTGAACAACGTCCATTTGCATTTGCTCTTCAAACTTTTATGATCTCTGGTGGCCAAATTTTAGCAAGCCTCATGCCGGTAATTTTATTATTTTTCGGAATTTCTGCTGTGACAGATGGTACTGAAATTCCAGATATTGTGACCTACTCGTTTGTTATTGGTGTTGTAGTTATCTTGATAACAGCATCATGGTCATTTAAAACGACACAAGAGTTCCCGCCTGAAAATGTTGAGCAGTTCCACGCTGAGAACAAAGGCAAAGCACTTAAAAGTATTATTCCAGACATCGTCTCTGGGTTGCGTGACATGCCTAAATCTCTACGCCAATTATGGTGGGTAAAATTAGCAACATGGTTTGGTTTACCTATGATGTGGCAGTATTTATCGCTATCCATTGCTTACCATGTGTATAACGCTCCTACCCCAGATGCAGTTGGTTTCGCCGAAGGTACGGCTCAAGGTGGAACAGCATTCGCAGTTATGCATACCACGACTTTACTCTGCTCATTTTTCATTGCACGTTTTGTGCATAAATTTTCTGATAGCTTAGTCTATTGTGTGACGTTGATTATCGGTGGTATCGGTTTCTTAAGTATGCAGTTAACCACAGACCTAACTTTAACACTTGCTTGTATGGCACTTGTGGGTGTGGGTTGGGCTGGTGTTATTACTATTCCGTTTATTATGTGTGCCAATGTTGCACCAGTGGCTCGGATAGGAATCTACATGGGTCTTCTAAATGCCATGATTTGCTTACCACAGATCTTTGAAATGTTATCTATCGGTCTAGTATTTGATTCTTTACTAGGTGGTGACCCACGTAATGCACTTGCGTTATGCGGTATTTTATTCATCATTGGTGGTTTTCTTGCTTTACGCATCAACACTGCCGAAGATACTGCTCGTTCACTAGGTGAAGAAAAGACACACGCTAAGTAAATACAATAAAAGAGTTTATTTTTATGAAATTAAAAGATATTAAGCGCGAATGGTGGAAAGAAGGTGTGGTTTACCAGATTTACCCACGTAGTTTTCAAGATTCGAATGGTGATGGTGTAGGTGATCTTCGTGGGATCATCAACCGGCTTGACTATATCAAAAGTTTAGGCGTTGATACGATTTGGTTAAACCCTATTTACTCATCACCCAATGATGACAACGGATATGACATTTCTGATTATCGTAACATCATGTCAGAGTTTGGTGATATGGCTGACTTTGAAGAACTTTTAGTAGGCATGCATGAGCGAGGCCTAAAAGTCGTTATGGATTTAGTAGTTAATCACTGTTCAGATGAGCATGAATGGTTTCAAGCTGCCAAAACGTCACGAGATAATCCATATTATGATTACTTTCATTGGTGGCCAGCAGAAAACGGTACACCACCAGTACGCTGGAGTTACTTTGATCCTGAAGCCAATGCATGGCGTTATAACGCAGCGACAGATTCATATTACTTACACTATTTTGCAATAAAGCAGCCTGATTTGAACTGGGAAAACCCTAAGTTGCGTGCCGAAATATACGATATGATGCACTTCTGGTTTAAAAAAGGAATTGATGGCTTCCGTATGGACGTAATTACATTTATTTCCAAACACGATAATTATCCTGAATTCCCATTAGAGTTTCATGGTGACAAGATGATTGATATGTATGCACAAGGACCTCGACTGCATGAATACCTTCATGAAATGAATCAAGAAGTACTCCAACATTATGACTGTATGACAGTAGCAGAAGGTCCTGGTACACATACTGATAATGTATTAGCGTTAGTGGATGAGGATCGCAAAGAACTAAACATGAACTATCACTTTGACCATCAATCGATAGGTGTAGGTCCACGGTTTATTGTGAATGATGATTTCCAAAACCTAGTGAAGTTTAAAAAAGTAATGTCTGATTGGGATACTGCTCTTGCTGACAAAGGGTGGAACACTGTGTACTTTGGTAATCACGACTTCCCTCGCATGGTCACTCGCTGGGCATCAGATGCGCCAGAATACCGTCGCTATGCATCTAAGATGTTATCTACTTACCTGTTAACAATGCGTGGAACACCATATTACTATATGGGTGATGAAATCGGTATGTCGAATATCAAATTCGATAATATCGAAGATTACAAAGATATTATGACCATTAACTGGTATGAGTTAACTAAAGCAGAAGGTGGTGACTTAGAACAGTTTATGGAATCTCATAAACTTTGTGCCCGTGATAATGCTCGTACACCAGTGCATTGGGATGACTCACCAAATGCCGGCTTCACCACAGGAGTGCCTTGGATCAAAGTCAATCCTAACTACACCGAGATAAATGTTGCTGCACAAGAACACGACCATGATTCAGAATTAAATTACTTTAGAGCATTAAATGCCTTGCGAAAAGAAAGTTTAACGATAATTTATGGTCGTTATGACTTATTGTTACCTGAACATGAAGATGTTTACGCTTATACGCGGACACTTGATGAGGAAATGGTGTTAGTATTACTAAACTTCTCAGCTAACGAGCATCGTTTAGAGCTCAATAAATTGGTAGCTCAAGACACAACTACTGCAAGTATATTATTAGATAACTATGCACATCATGCAGTGGCTTCAGAACTTGGTTATTTACGTGCTTATCAAGCACAGGTTATCAAACTATAATTCAGCTTTTTTAAAAAATCTTAGTAAAATAACTGCTACCAAATACAAATATCTTTGTTTATGCACTCAAGATATCTTGTATTTGGTAGTTTTTTTTGTAAGTCCTAATAATGTAGAGGAAGAAATAAGCGTAAATGGGAAAAGCAAGCCGAGTCAGAAAAACTAAATCATGCGCGCTTTGTACAAGAGTTTCTGAGGTATTGTTCCGAATTAAAATAAGTAATGAAGCTGCTTGGCAATTAGCTTGTAAAAGCTGCCAAATAAAACATAAAGAAACGGAAGGATATCAATATGGTGGGACCTGGAAAAATAGAAAAAGGAATTGAATAGTTTTTACTATTTAGGTCACAAAATGGCGGAGTGGACGGGACTCGAACCCGCGACCCCCGGCGTGACAGGCCGGTATTCTAACCAACTGAACTACCACTCCGCTACAGGGGCAAAGAATATATAATGGCGGAGCGGACGGGACTCGAACCCGCGACCCCCGGCGTGACAGGCCGGTATTCTAACCAACTGAACTACCGCTCCGGCGATTATATATCTTTAGGTGTAAAAGTGGCGGAGCGGACGGGACTCGAACCCGCGACCCCCGGCGTGACAGGCCGGTATTCTAACCAACTGAACTACCGCTCCACATTTTACTCGCTGTAAAGAATCTCTCTACAACGGGCGCAGATAATACGTTTTGCTTAGGTGTACGTCAACTCATTTTTATAGAAAAATAAGCATTTATTGTCGTTTGCGTAGAATATGAACAAAACTAACTGTTTGTATCAATCCAGTAGTGTAAATCCTTCACATTTTGCTACTTTATTAGCTAGCAATAAACCTCCAACTAGATTCAATTGAACAGGTTTTATAGCCAGTTCTCTTTTGGTCTCATAACGGTACTCTGCTGATACGAAAACACTCGGTTACTGTCGATACAAGCATTGACCTCCTGCTTGCTCGATAATGTCCAAACGGCTTTCGTGTTCAGCTAATTCAATGGCCGAGGCCTTAATTACTTTGAGTGGTTTTTGGGGTCGATTGATACGCATAATCTCACCTAAGGCATTTTGACTATCTTCACTGTTCTGATCTAAATGCAGAGATTCTTGACCACCTGTCATCAGTAAATACACATCTGCTAAAATTTCAGAATCGAGTAATGCCCCGTGCAAGTCACGATGTGAGTTATCGATACCATACTCTCGACATAACGCATCTAGGTTATTACGCTGTCCTGGCCGCATTTTCTTGGCTAATACTAATGTATCCAAGACAGTACAAATTTTCTCTGTGCGGGTTAACGCTGTGGCTGGATTACATGCGAATTCTAAATCCATAAAGCCCACATCAAACGGCGCATTATGGATAACCAGTTCAGCTCCAGCAATAAAATCAATAAAACCTTGAGCAATATCTCTAAATAGGGGCTTATCCGCTAAAAACTCATTCGTAATACCATGAACTGCTATCGCCTCAGGATCGATTTCTTGTTCAGGGTTGATGTAAACATGATAGTGATTACCGGTTAACTTTCGGTCGATCATTTCCACACAACCAATCTCAATAATCCGATGTCCAGACGTAAAGCGTTCCCCTGCTTCACGATTCATACCGGTTGTTTCTGTATCCAATATTATTTGGCGATGTCCTGTTACTACTTGCATGATGCACTACCTTTGTTTTACTTAAGCTTTGATACAATACAACAAAGTACCATACTTACAACTTTCAGCTGTGTTATTATTGTTAGTATATCAACAGTCTATTTTGAAAGTATAAAAAAGTGAAAAGAGTTGCAATATTCACCGACGGTAGTTGTTTAGGTAATCCTGGACCCGGAGGTTATGGAGCCGTATTAGAGTACCAAGGCCAACAAAAAACTTTAGCCGAAGGTTACTTTACAACAACGAATAATCGAATGGAGTTACTCGCTCCAATCAAAGCATTAGAAGCTTTAACAGAACACTGTGTAGTTGATTTAACCACTGATAGTCAATACGTCAAAAACGGAATCAATAGTTGGATCCATGGTTGGAAGAAAAATGGGTGGCGAACTAGTGCTCGTAAGCCCGTGAAAAATGCAGACCTATGGCAACTACTCGATACCGCCGTTCAACGTCATACTGTTCAATGGCACTGGGTCAAGGGACACTCTGGGCACCCGCAAAACGAACTATGTGATGACTTAGCCCGCGAGGCTGCTGAGCTTGCACAAGCTGGTACAGGTCAAGAAGATACAGGATACAATTCATAATGGCTGCAAAAATCATACTCCATCCGACCCGTGAAAAATCCTTATTAAGAAAGCACCCTTGGGTATTTAGTAAAGCGATTCATAGTACCGAAGGTCGAATGAAAAGCGGTGATACAGTTGACGTATATAGCTCTGAAAATATTTGGTTAGGTCGAGGTGCCTATTCTCCTGAGTCACAGATCAGAGTACGGATATGGACATTTAACGAAACTGAGACGATAGATAACGCTTTTTTTACACGTCGACTGCAGATTGCTCTAAGTGCCCGTCAACATGTAATTGACCAAGCCAATACCGATGCATTTCGTTTAGTCGCAGCTGAATCGGATGGCTTACCTGGTATCACTATCGATAAGTATGCAGACGTTTTAGTCTTGCAATTACTTTCTGCCGGCGCTGAAAAGCATCGGAGTAAAATTATTTGGTCATTAAATAAGTTATTACCTGAACATCGCATTTACGATCGAAGCGATGTTGATGTGCGTAAAAAAGAAGGGTTAGAGCCAATTTGCGGAGCGGTGCAAGGCGAAGTGTCTGCACCTATCACGATAACTGAAAATGATGTCAAAATCTTGGTCGATGTCGTTCACGGACACAAAACAGGCTTTTATCTAGATCAAAGAGATAATCGTTATATTGCAGCACAATATATGCATGGTGCTACTGTTTTGAATTGTTTTTCTTATACCGGTACATTTGCTAGTTATGCCCTGAGATATGGTGCTGCCCATGTGACTAATATTGATGTTTCACAACGCGCTCTAGATACCGCCAAAGAAAACATTCTCATCAATGATTTGAATGCTCATAACGCAACTTTTATAAAAGCGGATGTGTTTCAAGCTCTGCGTGATATGGCTGAAGCAGGTACAACTTATGACCATGTTATTTTAGATCCGCCTAAGTTTGTAGAGAGTAAAAACTCTCTCAATAGAGCTGCACGTGGATATAAGGATATTAACCTTTATGGTTTGAAGTGTATTAAACCAGGTGGGTATTTAAGTACATTTAGTTGTTCAGGACTTATGAGCAGTGAGTTGTTTCAAAAAATAGTTGCTGACGCTGCCTTAGATGCGGGACGTGAAGTGCGTATTATTAAAAGATATAGTCAAGCGGCTGACCACCCTGTCGCTTCCAACTATCCTGAAGGCTATTACTTAAAAGGTTTACTCTGCCAAGTTTTTTAAAACAGTATGTATCTGGGGATACAATTAATGTAAAAACAGAGCCGTATACTTAATGTTAACGGCTCGTCAATCGACTATGACTTAATCAATATACCTAATACTGTTGCAGTACTTGTTCGATTCTTTTCACAGATATGGGATATTTGGTTCCCAGTTGCTGAGCGAAAAACGAGACGCGTAATTCTTCTATCATCCATCTAACATTTGCTAATGCTTCAGGTATCGGCTGACCATGCTGAATATTATGGCATTTTTTGACCAAGGCAGCTTCAAGTTTCGCGATTTGCACTTGCTGCATACGATCTTTACTCGGGTCAATTTTTAGCTTTTCTACACGACGATTAAGCGCTTCTAAATACCGTTGCCAGTCATCTAAACGCGCCGCTCCCATCTCACTGACAAAATTTGCAAATATCAGTTGATCTAAGTGCGCCTTGATATGCCCTACTGCTTCCAGCATATTCAAAGGGATCGTGCCTTTAGTGGCTTTTTTTATAGCGTTAGCACACGTGAGACCTTTCTCAACTTTCGTTGTGATCGCCAATACTACTTCATTGATAGTCGCTCGTACTTGTTCACAACATGCAGAAAAATGGGCTTCTTCACGAATATCATGCCCTAATGTACTTTGATAATCATTGACAATAGCTGCTATTCCCGCCAATACACAGTCATCAATTAACTGTTGTACCTTGCCAAAAGGATTAAAATACAAACCTAGCTTAGCCTTATTTGGCAATTTTTCTTGGACGTATTTGAGCGGTGACGGAATAGTCAACTGAATCAAGCGATACAGTCCTTGTAAATGTGATGCTTGCGCCTCATGAGGCAAATCAAATATCTTGATAGACACCGACTTTTTATCGGCTACCAAAGCAGGGAAACCTTGAATTGCAAAACCAGCTGTCTCATGTGTGAAGGTTTCTGGTAGTGCCCCAAAACTCCAAGTAGTGAGTTCTGATTGTTCCAATTCAGGTGTCGCCACTTCTTCTAACGATGCTTGGACTTTGTCCTGTAATTGAGCCTGGAGCACAACTAAATCTCTGCCATCAGCGATGATTTTATTCTGCTCATCTAAAATGGCATAACGCATCTGTAAGTGGGCCGGTAAAACAATCTCAGACCAATCATCTTCGGTTAGTTTTACCCCTGTCATTTTCGTCAGTTTCGTACTCAAAGCACTCGTTAGGGTAAGTGGTGCACCCTGCTCATTCGTATTATCAATATCCGCTAAGGCAGCTTGGGCAAAATCAGGCGCTGGTACGAAGTTTCGACGTAAACTCTTGGGTAATGCTTTGATCATCGCCACGGCTAATTCATGACGCAAACCTGGCACTAACCAATCAAATCCCACAGGTTTAATTTGATTCAACAATGCCACAGGGATATGCACAGTCACGCCATCATCTGCTGCGTTTGGATCAAATACATAACTCAAAGGCAAGGTAATAGGCCCTTGTTGCCATACTTCAGGATAGGCTGCTGTCGTAATACCTGTTGGCGATTTTTGTAGTAAAAATGCCTCGGTAAATTGCAGACGCTCAGCCGGACTCCCCGACTCCACTTGACCTTTATCACTCTTGGCATACCATTTACGAAAGCTCGCTTCACTATTGACCGACAGTGGAATAATTTCTTCGTAAAAATCCACTAACACATCTTCATTAATTAACAGGTCGCGGCGACGGGCTTTGTTTTCTAAACCTTGAATATATTCAACTTGCTCTTGGTTGGCGCGCAAGAAAGCATAATTGAGTTTAGTAAAACCGTTTACTAAACCTTCACGCAAAAATAATTCTCGGGCCACTAATGGTTCACGCTGAGAAATATGTACGACTCTTCTGGGAATGATCGGTAGACCAAATAATGTAACTTTTTCGTACGCCTGCGCAGCACCTTGTTTTTTTGACCAAAACGGTTCTGATAGATGACTTTGGGTTAAGTGTTTGCCAAGAGGTTCCAACCAATGTGGCTCAATCCTCGCCACTACACGCGCAAACAACTGAGAAGTTTCGACCAACTCAGCGGCCATAAACCATTTAGGTTTTTGTTTTGCCATTGGTGAACCAGGAAATATCATTAACTTACTATTGCGCGGTCCAAGGTACTCACGTTGCTTGTCAAACATTGCAATATGTGACAATAATCCTGTCGCCAGAGCTTTATGGATCCCTGCATAATCAGGCTCTTGCTCAGTATCTGACAAACTCATATCTTTACAGGCCTGTTTAACCTGAGAAATAATATCTTGCCATTCACGCATACGTAAATAGTGAATAAAATTCGTTTTACACCATTTGCGCAACTGATTATTCGTCAGAGATGACTGCATTTCCATAAATGCTTGATATAAATTATACATTGCTATGAAATCTGAATCTTTATCAGCAAAGGCTCTGTGCGCTTCATCTGCCTTTTCTTTTTTATCTTGTGGACGTTCTCGAGGGTCCTGAATCGATAAGCCAGCAGTAATAATTGTCACTTCATGTAATGCCAGATGTTCTGATGCAGCTAAAACCATCCGGGCATATCTCGGATCAATCGGTAATCGAGCTAATTGCTTACCCAAAGGTGTCAATGTTGCCCGTTGCCCTTTCACGTCAATCGCTTGAAGCTCTTGTAGTAAACGCATACCATCATTAATAAAACGCTGGTCAGGCGGCTGTACAAAAGGAAACTTTTGGATATCACCAAGGCCCAATGACAGCATTTGCAAAATAACGGAAGCAAGATTCGTACGTAAAATCTCTGGATCAGTAAACTCATCCCTTCCCACAAAGTCCTGTTCCTCATATAAACGAATACAAATACCATTAGCAACACGACCGCAGCGACCAGAACGTTGGTTAGCGGATGCTTGGGAAATGGCTTCAATAGGCAAGCGTTGGACCTTTGAACGATAAGAATATCGAGAAATACGCGCATAACCAGGATCAATAACATAGCGGATGCCAGGGACTGTTAATGATGTTTCTGCAACGTTAGTAGCAAGGATAATACGTTGACCGTTATGTGCTGCAAAAATCTTGTTTTGCTCTGCTGCTGATAGCCGCGCAAACAGAGGTATAACCTCGATGCCACGCCATTGCTGTTTTTGTAACAAGGTTTGCGTTTCTCTAATTTCTCTTTCACCACTGAGAAAGACTAGAATATCGCCGCGCTTTTCACTGCGTAGTTCATTGACAGCGCTAATCAAGCCCTCACCCATATCCATTTCTTCTTCACCATCAGACAATGGGCGATAACGGATCTCAACGGGATAAGTACGACCACTCACTGATATAATTGGCGCATTCGAAAAGTGTTTGGCAAATCTTTCTGGATCGATGGTAGCTGACGTAATGATCAGTTTTAAATCAGGTCTTTTAGGTAGTAGTTGCTTTAAATAACCCAATAGAAAATCAATATTTAGACTTCGTTCGTGAGCTTCATCAATGATGATCGTATCGTATTGGCTAAGATAGCGGTCATGCTGTATCTCCGCTAATAAAATACCATCGGTCATTAATTTAACTAAGGTATTATCGTTGGCCTTATCGGAAAAACGGATTTTAAAACCAATGGCTTCTCCTAGCGGAGTCTCACACTCTTCTGCAATCCTTGTGGCTACAGATCGTGCCGCGAGTCGTCTGGGCTGAGTATGAGCAATAAGGCCATGGATACCACGTCCTAACTCCATACACATTTTGGGTAATTGAGTGGTTTTCCCTGAACCCGTTTCCCCAGCAATGATTACGACCTGATGATTTGCAATGGCTTCTTTAATTTCGACGCGATTGGCACTGACTGGCAGTTCTGGGTAAGCAATTTTAGGTAATTTAGCTGCACGCGCTTGCGCTTTATAAATTGAGCGTTGTAAGCGCTGTAATAATTTTTCTAGAGCTTGTGCCTCAGGTGCTTTTTGACAACGTTGCCAAGCCTTTTGTAAGAAAAAGCGATCGGCTAGCATGCAACTTTTTAGTAAGCGATGAAAGTATTGTTTATCGCTAATCGCTTGAACAGTAATGGTTTCAATCGATACCTTGTGTACATTAGGACTATCATTATTTACTTGCGCGACACCAGGCATTAACGGTAGATCCTAATAGTTTTATTGCCTTGAGTATCGATACTTGCTCGATACATACCTTCAGTATTAAATGGCATTGCAATATTACCTTTGGCATCAATAGCTATTACCCCCCCCATGCCAGATACATCTAACAATACTTTATTAATGACGGTATCTGCTGCTTCGGCTAATGATATTCTTCCATATGCCATACGCTGGCAAATATCACTAGCAACTTGATACCGAATAAAATATTCACCATGACCGGTGGCAGATACCGCGCACGAGTTATTATCAGCAAAAGTACCTGCACCGATAACAGGTGAGTCTCCGATCCGTCCGTAGCGCTTTGCGGTCATACCGCCAGTAGAAGTGCCAGCAACTAAGTTACCTTGTTGGTCCAAAACCACAGCACCAACTGTACCGAATTTGTAATCTTGGAATTCAAGTAATGCGCTTTGTTCTTGTTCAATCACTGCTTTTGCCTTGAGTAGTGCTTTCAAGCGACGTTCAGTATTAAACGTAGTATTTGGCACCAAAGCCAAACCTTGCTCTTGAGCAAATACTTCTGCCCCAGTACCACTTAACATAACATGTACAGAGTTATTCATCACCGCTTGTGCTGCCGCAATAGGACTGGCGATGGTTTTCACTCCAGCCACAGCGCCAGCAGTGCGATTTCTACCATGCATGATAGATGCATCTAACTCATGCTCTCCAGCATAAGTATACACAGCGCCCTTACCCGCATTGAACAAAGGAGAATCTTCTAGTATTTGAATAGCAGCAATAACAGCATATTGACCATCTTTACCTTGATCCAATAAAGCGTAACCAGCTTGCAGTGCCTCGTTGAGTTTTGCCCGGTATGCCGCATCCTGTGCAGGAGTTAAATTGGCTTTAGTAATCGTTCCGGCACCGCCATGAATAGCTATGGCAATGGGTGCATTACGCTCTTTGGATAGAGATGCCTCAGGTGTTGCATTTGCTACACCCCAAAAGACCAATGGAGCAAAAAGTACAGGTAGTAACCATGTTCTGCTAAGAAAATTCAATGATAAGAGACGCATATATATTCTCACTGTCGTATAAATACCATACAAGCTAGAATTTACTTGGATGTTTGAGTGTTTTTTATATACGTATTATAGCAAAAAATGACTCATTTTTCAGTGAGTGTTTTTCAAAAATCTATGGTTTTTAAACTTACCGACTAATTGAACAGACTACTCTAGGCAGTACATACTAGATTATTCTTTCGGAAAGGTTGTATTAAGAACATTTTTTCTATTTCTTGCTCACTAATAGGGACTGAATAGAAATAGCCCTGGACATAATCACAATTAGCCGCTTCTATTTTTTCGAAAGTACCTTGTGTTTCCACACCTTCTGCAACAACATTAACATTCATGCCATGGCATGTTTTTATAAGGTTTTCAACTATCATTTGTGTACCTAGGTTAAACTCAATGTCATCGAGCATTGCCTTGTCTATTTTCAAAATATCCACTGGTAACTTGCTCAAATAAGCAAAGGAAGAATAGCCTACTCCAAAGTCATCGATCGCTATTTGTAAACCTAAGGTCTTTAACGCATGCAAGGTTTTGGAAGTAACAGCGAGATTCTTGATTAAGGCAGTTTCTGTTACTTCAATAATTAGATGTTTAGCATCTACTTGGTATTTTTCTAAAGTGCTTTTGATCGTGTCAACAATTTTCAAATTCATTAGTTGATTAGCTGAAACATTAATAGAAAGACTCTTAAACTCTTGACACACATGGGTAAACCTAGCGATAGCTTTTATACCATGTTCAATCACCCAATCACCGATATCGTTAATTTGACCATCAGCTTCTGCGATCTCGATAAATTCAGTTGGAGTAATCCAACCTAAATCCTGATGATACCAACGAAGTAATATTTCAGCATATCCCACTAAACCATCACTTAATTTTACCTTCGGCTGAAAAACTAAAGAAAATTGATTCATTTTAACTGCTTTATGAATGCTTGATTTTATAGTTAGACGTCTTTTCTTTGCCTCCAAATAATGATTATTTAAACTTACAAACTGCTCTTGACTAGTCAATACCTCTGATGCATCTTGAAGAGTCTCGAAAAGATTATGAGTCGAAACGTTAAAATCTGAAGAGCAAATAAAACTTCCTGCTAAATCAATACTAGCTTCTTCCATTTTTAACCAAAGAGCATTTAATTCAGAATACAGAACATGCGTCATAAAATGACGTGCTTCACTTACTGTATGAACTGGAAGTAATAAGAGCATTTCGTTGGGATGAATGTTAAAGACTTTACATGCAGGCGTTTGTGACAATATCGAAGATGCAATTCGCGGCAGGACATCTGATGTTCTTACATTTGCATCTTTTAAATCAAAAACATTATTTATCTTTACATAAGCTAGGCTAAATATCTTATTCTCATGTTGCAAAACCTTAACCGCACTCAGCATTTCTTTTACGTGTGAAGTTGCTAATTCGTTGAGTTTTTGTTTCTGTTCCAAATTGTAAGCGAAGGCCGAATTAACTTCTTCTATTAGCTTTGTGTTATCCCAAGGCTTAGTCAAGAATTTGTAAGCAACACCTTCATTCAGAATACTTAGTACTGAATCAAAATCAGTGTAACCACTAATGATTAAACACGTAATCTCAGGGTAAGTCTGTTTTACAAAACTCAGTAGCTCGCCACCGTTCATTTCTGGCATGCGAAAATCAGATAACACAAGATCCACGTGTGTATCAGACAAGATTAATTGAGCTTCATAGCCACTGTTTGCTGTATGGACATCATAGCCAGCTTGCCTAAACAAGCGACGCATCGACTTTAATATATTAATTTCATCATCAACTACTAAGAGTGATGGTTTTGCCATAATGTCGGACATATTGTTCATCATTGTCTAAAAAATATTGAAAAAGGCTCTCTTAGTAACGCCTTATTCAAATGAATCAACCTATGTAAGGTTTATTAGAACTAAGACGCCTAATGATGTTATCGCCCCTAAAGAGCAAATCCTTTAGTTTATTTACACATTATGTCATTGAAAAATCATTATAGTATTATATCTACCTGTTTTTTTTGCTGAAGTAACGAAGAAAAACTTAAACTATTATTTAACTTATCCCATTGCCATTGGGTGTTATCAACACTTTTACCATCAATAATAACGCGCTCAGGTAAGTCCTTCACCCCGTAAATTGTATGGTGGATTATTCTTTGTTCTGGTACACCCGCATAACTTCCCTTTACAGTGAACAGTAAAGATAAGGCTTTGTCGCGTTGAGCTGCAGACATAACAATACTCTGATATTCGCCTGAACCCAACGTTTGTGGAGTGCTGCCATCATCCTCATACATCACGTAAGTACTTTCTGCTACCGAAGCATCCGCATAATAAGCAATATTTAAACTTTTTGTATTGTAAGCTTTCAAATGTTGTTTAGGAGTCACTGATGGTACAAAGCTGCCAGCTTTGACCATGAGGGGAATATTTCCAACAGGTGCAGCAACTGTAACAATTTCTTCTCCATTCCATTTTTGTTTTTGCCAATAGTCAAACCAAACACCTTGCGGTAACGCAATCGTTTGTTCAGTCACCCCTGCTTGTTTAACCGGAACAACTAAAAACGCATCACCCCACATATAATGTTTAGAATCGGTGAATCTTGATGCATCTAAGAAACTTACCGGACGTGCCAAAGGTACTCCTGTTATACTGTTTTCCAGTGATAAGGAGTAATTATAAGGGGTAAGTGCATAACGTAATTTGATAATATCGCGTGCTGTATCCATCACTTCCTTGCCGTGAAAAACCGGTTCTGGTGCTATATTATCTTGAGCATGCGGACGGAACACAGGCGTAAAAGCACCGAACTCAAGCCAGCGTAAATACAACTCTGCATCAAATTTATCGCCACCGGCAAAACCCCCTAAATCTGAGTGAGTATATGCCACACCAAATGTCGACATTTGTAACATTAGTTCGACCTGACCTTGCAATCCACCCCATGAACGAGAAACATCTCCTGTCCATGGGATCATGCCGTAGCGCTGTGAACCCAAGAAACCACTACGCATCATAATAAATGGACGTAATTCAGGTTGAATTTTGACTTGATGTTCATAGAGAATCTTTGCCCATTGGTGCCCATACGCATTGTGGACTTCATCAGCACCAACTAAGCGCCCATTTAAATTGTGAATAGCTGAAGCAGGATGCACTTCGGGCTCTCCTAAATCGCCCCACCAGCCACTTACACCTTGTTCGGCCAAGCGTGCATAAAAATCTAAAAACCAGTTTGCTGCATCTGAGTTAAATACATCCACTAAACCTGTGTTACCAAAGTAAAAATCAAACGTTTCAGCTACACCATTCTTATTAGTTGCTAAAGCGTTATTGGAAACTGCATTAGTCCATTGCTTTGATGTTGATAGAATAAAGGGCTCAGTTATTAAAACTGTACTCACACCTTGAGCGGTCAATGTCTCGATCATACTTTCCGGCTCTGGGAAATTCGGTGTATACCAATCCAAATTTCCCATATGGCCTTTGATGTCAGGGCCAAACCAAAACAGATCTAAAACAATGGCGTCTAGTGGAATATCGTTATCAATAAAAGCTTGAGCGGTTGCCAGCGTTTGTGCCTGGGTTTTATAACCAAAACGAGAAGCAAAGTTACCCAAAGCCCAACGCGGTAATAAAGGCTGTTTACCCGTTACCTCTGCAATATTTTGACTGACTCGTTGCAATGAATTACCTAATACAACGACATAAGAGGTCCTGCCTCCTGTCGCATTAAAACGTAATTCATCCGCAACAGTATGACCAATATCGAGTTCACCACTGGCACTGTTATCAAACAAAATTGCATAACGCTGCTCTGATAACACTGCTGATAAACCAAAATACATTTGCTTAGATTCAGTTGTGTATCCGTAATGAGCTTTATTATACAGGGGCATTTTGTGACCACGACGATCCATGCCAAGGAGACGTTGACCTCCCCCATATAGTTTTTCATCAGCGTCTAAATAAAATGAAAAGCCTAACTCATCACTGGTCTCAAGCAATCCAGACTTTTCACTTACCACTTCTTTACCCGAATAATAAAAAGCTAAGCGGCCGGTGGCTTTATCAACATGAATGGCTTGTTCGGCATGGGTAATAGTTAACAAAGAGAGACTCTCTGTAACAGTTACTGGTAATGCTTGTTGGGGGTAAGCTAAAGCAAAACTGGGTATTTGAACTTGCCCATCACGTTTGTAATCAACCACAAAAGATTCGCCATCTTGGCGTTTAATCTCAACCTCACCTTGCGTGGTTTGTAAAGTAACTACATGTTTCTCAACAGAAAACGCGTCCAATTTAGCATGCAGGCTGTGACTTACAAACGCTAGCACAAACAATGGCAAAGCTCTCATCATATATTTTTTCATGCGTCTAATGCCTTATTTGTTTAGTACTAACACTGTAGAACTCAATGGTGCTAAATTCACTGAAAATGATGCACCATCCGCATTAATGTTAAGTTGACTACTGTGGTCTTCTAAAATATCTCGCAGAGCATACTCACCAGCACTTAAGCCCAAACTATTAATTAAAGTAGCAGGTAAACTAAGCTCTGTAGTTAGTGACGTATCCTCAGCAAAATTACTCACTACAAGCATTAGATTTTCTGCGTCATGCCGTGCAAATGCAAAGTGTAATGCTCCATAGGCGTCGTTTTGAGTATTTATAGCGTGCAGTGAGGTGTATTGGGCACCCATTAATGGATGGAATGCAGCAATATCCATTAACTTGACATAGTATTCACGTAATGAGCGCTCTGGCGCATTGAGTTGACCTCCATCAAACTCACCATCATTCATCCAGCGTTGATGAGCTGGTACGCCAATATAATCAAAGATCGAAGTCCGAGATGGATCGCCAAAACCTGGCTCTTCAGAACCATCTTCCCCAACTTCTTGACCAAAGTACAACATAGTTGGTGAGCGTGAGATAAGTGCAGAAACAACCATTGCAGGTTTACCTTTAGCGGCATCACCTGCAAACTCAGGAGCTGCAATACGTTGTTCATCGTGATTTTCTAGAAAATGTAACATGTGATCTGCAATATCCGCGATGTTAGCTTGCACTTGCTCTAAACTCTGAGCATCACCATGTCCTTGCATGACAGCTTTTAAGCTGTCGTAAAAATCCACCTTATCATAGAGATAGTCCATTTTACCCAGCTGTATATAGTTGCGGAATTGTTTAGGGTTATACACTTCAGCCAGTAAAAACGCATCCGGATATTGGACTTTAATAGACGAATTCAAAAACGACCAAAACTCTACTGGGACCATTTCAGCCATATCATAACGAAAACCATCAACGCCCATAGCTAACCAATAATGCACAATATCGTGAAACTTGTACCATGAATCGGGTAAATCTTTATCCAACCAAAAAGCATGGTGCTCTGCTACACTCAAGTCTCTGTAAGCTTCTGGTAAAACTGGAAAATCATAACTACCGTCTGGGCGAACACCATAGTTAACTTTAACTGTTTCGTACCAATCATGCATATTAGGTTGCGCTAAACGAGAACCATTCCCGGTCCATTTAGCAGGACTTTCAGTAAATTGATTATCCAACAATGGGGCGGAATCTCCCCCTAGTGGACGATATCCATCAGCTGACTCAGGCACGCGAAAATCTTCATCAGGTATATAATAGAAATTATTATCGCGAGCGTATTCGACAGAAGTATCATCTTGCTCACCAAAATCTGCTACGCCTTCGGGACGAGAAGTAGACTCATAGGCGCGTGCGACATGATTGGGTACAATATCAATGATGACTTTCATTCCTTGCGCATGAGTTCGCGCGATAAGGGCTTTAAACTCGGCTAAACGTGCTGCAGGGTCATCTGCCAAATCAGGATTCACATTATAGTAATCCTTTACCGCATAAGGCGAACCGGCACGTCCTTTTATCACATCAGGATCATCTAAGCTGATGCCATAGGTACTATAATCATTGACGAGTGCGTGATGAGGTACACCGGTGTACCAAATATGACTCACACCTAATTCTTTTATTCCTGCTAATGCAGTTGGCGTAAAATCAGAAAATTTGCCTACACCATTTTCAGCAAGTGTTCCCCACGGTTTGTTGGTCGTATTCGTATTACCGAATAAGCGCGTAAAAACTTGGTAGACTACTGGTTTCACATGTGGCTTAGATACCATATCAAAGGCCATACTGGTGTCTCCTTGATTAGCTGGGACTGATTTAGTGCTAGGACCAGGCTGACATGCTTGGAGGAGTGAAAGTGTACTCAATGCACCGACAAAAAGTGCGGTTAAAGTAAATGTCTTCATCTTATAAACTCTTATCTTTAATACTTTTTATATACTACCTTGTTTTTTATAATCAAAGTATTGCATACGTTTTCAATACGCTTGAGCAAAAAAGCTTATTAAAATAATGTGTAGATAAAGGTAGCTAGTGACGATTGCTGTGTAGCGACGACAATCCCACCAAGCAAAACTAAAAAGACAAAAATGGGAAGTAACCAAATCTTCTTTCGAACTTTTAAAAATTCCCATAAATCCTGTAAAAATTCTTGCATTTGTGTGTCTCCGAGTGACATGTGGCCAATGAATGTTTTTATAATTAAACCCAAGCCTGACAGCTAAAGTTTATTTAAAAGGGTTGGCGAAGACGTTCCTTAGTGAGAACGTCTTCGCGTTTACGGTAATAGGATCCATCAATAAGCTCTGCTTTTTTTTGGTAATCTAATTTACCGAGGGCCTGTAAAATCAAACCCAAAGGGACAAAAACCATAAAATAAAACAGACCTAAAAGGATATATGTATTGGTGTAACTCAGAATACTGGCAAGGACCATCCAAATTCGGTAGACCGGATAGACTGCGGGGGTATAAATCCAGCCAAAACTCAGCAAATATAGGATTGGTACAATGGGCCAAAATGGTATTGGGTGGGCCAATAGCCAGGGTAAAAATCCCATAAAAATCAAACCAAAGAACAGGCTAAATTGCCAACAAAAATTGCGTAACACTGGAATATTGTCTGGAGCAACAACAGGTAATGCCATATGTTGCCACAGTGTTTTCATCATAATTTTAATCTTTTGCAAAAGTGACCTCTCGTGCTTTATTTTTTGCCTCTTCAGGCATATCAGATTTATCTAAAACAATATTTTCCATTACGAGATAATCCATTTCTGTCGCCAAAAAACACCTTATCGCATCATATGGGGTACATACTGGAGGCTCCCCTCTCACGTTAAAGGAGGTATTGATAAGTAAAGGGACACCAGTGCGGAGTTGAAACTCTGTAAGTAAACTATGAATAGCTTGTTCTGCTGTTACTGTCTGAACGCGTGCAGAATAATCAATATGGGTGACCGCAGGAATATACGAGCGAGTTTGGTTAATTTTATGCTGCATTTGGTCGATAAAATCTGTCGCAGTTAGTGAGCTATCCGGTCTTTGGGAGTGCAAAATAGCTTCTGCAATTTGCTCCTTGGAACGACACAAGTGTTGTGTTTGAACTTGAGCGACCTGTAACATGTAAGGACTATGTTCGATGTCTACAAACCAGTCTTGTACGTATTCTTGCAAGACAATCGGGGCAAATGGTCGGAATGACTCTCTTTGTTTGATTTTTAAATTCATGGTCTGTTGCATGTGTGCAGAACGAGGATCACCTAAAATGCTGCGATTCCCAAGTGCTCTAGGTCCAAACTCCATTCGACCTTGAAACCACCCTATAACAGCCTCTTTAGTCAACCATGTAACAGTCTGTGGTAGCAATTCAGCAGTAGAAAACTCAGTATATGTAATCCCCCACTCAGAGCAGGCAGCTATAATATCCTTATGGCTAAACTCTGGACCAAGATAACTGTGCTGCATCGCATCACTTGTCTCGAGTACTCGCTCGCCTAATTCCCAACGATAAGTATATTCCAAAGCAGCACCCAAAGCACCACCAGCGTCCCCAGCTGCGGGTTGGATCCAAATATCCTTAAACCCAGCTTCTCTAGCAATACGGCCATTAGCAACACAATTTAAAGCAACACCACCGGCTAAACATAAATAATCGGCTTGCGTGGTTTGCTTTAGATGTTGGGCAATTTTTAATACGACTTCTTCAATGACAACTTGGATAGATGCTGCGAGATCCATTTGTACCTGTGTCACTGGGCTATCATGAGGTAAAACCGGTGTCGAAAATAAATTACAAAACGCTTTATTGACCATGGTTTTACCCACAGAAAAATCGAAATAATCAAGGTTTAAAGCAAAACTTCCGTCTTCAGCTACATCAATTAAATGGCGGTAAATAATATCCTTGTATACAGGTTTACCATAAGGTGCTAAACCCATTAGTTTATATTCACCAGCATTGACTTTAAAACCACAATAATAGGTAAAAGCGGAATATAAAAGCCCTAAGGAGTGAGGAAAATTGATTTCCCAAAGTGGCGTCAGTGTATCTATATGCCCCAACCAGGCACTTGTCGTTGCCCATTCCCCTACGCCATCCAAACACAACACGACAGCAAACTTGAAAGGGGAAGGATAAAAAGCAGATGCTGCGTGTGAAAGATGGTGCTCGCTAAATGCTATTGGAGGTAACATAGCATGCAAGTCTTTATCTGACAGTCCATTATCTAGACTTAATATATGCCGACACTCACGCCGCAGTAATTGCTTAAAGTACAGTTTTTCTTTCAACCAAATGGGCATTGCGCGCGCAAACGACAAGAAACCTTTGGGCGCATGCGCAAGATAGGTTTCTAATAAACGTTCAAATTTCAATAACGGCTTATCATAAAAAACAATGGCTGAGCATTGATCTAAGGAAATTCTGGCTTGCGCTAAGCAGTATAAAATTGACTGAGTTGGGAAACTCGGATCGTGTTTTTTGCGTGTAAAACGCTCTTCCTGAGCCGCGGCTATGATTTTGCCATTGAGTAGTAATGCAGCCGCACTATCATGATATAGGGCAGATATCCCTAAAACGTAATTATTGGACATATGGGCACTTGCTTTCGTTGCTCATAAAAGCAACGCTCTTTTATTTTTATGTTTTAATTGTGCCATAAAAACTAAACAAACGTGAATAATTGTTGCGAAATTGTTAGCAGGATTTTATTCTAAACCAATTGTTACTATAAAAAGACGTTATGACTGTAAAACGTATTAGCTTTTACGCCATTGCTTTGGCACTTCCTATCATCTTATTATGTGCTTTGGAAGGGACTTTACGTCTTCTTTTTGATGACCAATATGAACCCCTTTTTATTCCCGTAGAACAACATTCAGAATACATCCAACCCAATCCTAAAGTCATTCAACGTTATTTTCCCAGTCCAGAATTAGCCCCACAAGTTGCTCCGGACACCCACTACTTTTTAGCTAAAAAACCACTAGATACTACCCGAGTTGTTATTTTAGGGGGCTCTAGTGCGGCCGGTTTCCCTTATGGCCGTTTTGGTTCACCATCGGGTTTTATGCAACAACGTATTCACGGCCTTTACCCTGAACAAAATATTGAATTTATTTCTGTCGCAATGTCATCTATTAATAGTTATATGCTTAGAGATTTTATTCCTGAGATATTAGAAATTGAGCCTGATGCCATATATATATACGCAGGTCATAATGAATATCTTGGCGTCATGGGAGTGGGTTCGCGGTTTAGTGGACTGGGTTCGCACACGTTAAACTTACTTTATTTATCGTTAAAAGAGTGGCGTTTAGTTCAGGTTTTACAAGCTCTACTAATGCAATTCCAACTCACTGATGCATTAGACCAAGTAGAAAGAAGTTCACGCACGGTGATGGCTAGCGTCGCCAAAAACGCCAATATTCCTTATCAGAGCGTTGTCTTTGAGCAAGGTAAACAACAATTTTCTGATAACCTGCATGCTATACTAGGTGAGTTTGAGGAGCAGAAAATACCTGTATTTCTATCTACTATTGCCAGTAACTTAGCACAGCAGCCTCCATTTTCTGCACCTTATATTCTTCCCGAAGCGCTACAAAAAGAACTGGAGAATGCACAAAAACAAAGAGATATCACCGCTCTCCAAAAGTTCTACCATGCTCATCCATACCATCCACAGACAAATTTTGCACTTGGTATAGCTCTGCGCCAGGTCAACCCAGTACGAGCTAAACAGCTTTTAGCATCTGCTAGAGACTATGATAGTTTGCGGTTTCGGGCGCCGTCTGTATTCAACACAATCATAGAACAACAAAGTCAAAATTATGCGCATGTACACCTAGTTGAAGGGGAGAAGATCCTTGCACAAGCAAGTCCTTTCAATATTATAGATAACACTTTGATGCTGGAACACTTACACCCCAATACTCGGGGTTATTTTCTTCTCGCAGAGAGTGCAATTGCGAAGATGCAAGAAGTTGGCTTATTCCAAGCTCGATCCTCTTCTCAAAAAACTAATAAGACTGACATAAATTTCGTTAGCACTACAGAGCCAATTAGCAATCACAACGACTTGAGCCAAGATAATTTTGACAATAATACCAACAAAACGACGCATGCAAGAAATAATACATACGTTGATAAAGGAGTCTTAAAAAGAACACAAGAACTGACTTGGCAACATGCATGGGTATCTGAGGCAGACAATTACGTAGCGCACACAAAAATTAACCGTTTACTGGCAGATTATCCGTTTGTTTCAGAACCACAGGTACCAATCTCAATTCCGGCGCAGACAAGGTTACAAAAAATAGGACAACAACGTCTTAAGGATGGACAATGGTTAGCTCAACAACAAGCCGTACTTAATCATTTCATGACTGAAGAAGACTTTTTGCCTGCAGCAAATGCTGCTGCGAGTATGGCTACTGCCCTACCTTATAGTACTGAACTAGCCTGGCAAACAGCGCAACTCTATCGGGCGGCAAAGAGCTTGGATTATGCCCATTATTTTATTCGCAAAGCACATTCTTTAACACCAAAGAATCCTCAGATAATCATGGATTATGCCCACATTTTATTTAATAAACAGTTATTTAAACAAGCATTACAACTGCTAAAAAAAGTCGCAAAGATGCAACCAAACAACACCCAAATACAGCAGTATATTAAACAAGTGCAACGTACTATGGAAAATCAATCATGAAAATCTGGCTGTTCAGAAGTATTGCCGTACTTATTCCTCTGGTTTTTATCCTTGTACTAGAGTTCAGTCTGCGCTTAGTCAATTATGGTGAGGAATACCCACTGTTTATTAGTAATCCAACCCATCCTGATTACGTACTTCCTCGCCCAGACATTGTAAAAAGATATTTTAATGAGGTAGAACAAACACCACGGGTTTCCATGGAAGCTAATTTCTTTTTGGCCGAAAAACCTGAAAACGGATTACGTATTTTTGTGCAGGGAGGTTCAACAGCTGCAGGTTATCCTTATGGCTTAGGCGCTTCACTTGCGGGTATGGTAGAACATCGCATCAGGGCAACACACCCAACTCGATATGTAGAAGTCATCAATACTGCAATGTCCGCAGTAAACTCTTATACCTTGCTAGATTTTGCAGATGAAATCATCGATCAAGACCCAGATGCGATATTTATTTATGCCGGTCATAATGAATATTTAGGGATCCTAGGTGTCGGATCTAACTATTCCATTACCGCCTCAAACACGACAACCTTATGGTTTTTAAAACTTAAAGAGTTACGTATATTTCAGCTGATGCAGGCGATGTATTCTCACGTCAAACAACTCAAAACCTCGCCCACTTCTTCTTCGTCAGATGATGCATCTTCATCATCAAGAACGTTAATGTCTCAAGTGGCAAAAGAAAAGGAGATCGCGCTTGATAGCGATATATTTACTGCGGGTATTGAACAATTCACCCAGAATATGAGACTTCTTTTAGATAAGTATGCAGCGGCAAATATTCCTGTTTATATCTCAACATTAGCCAGTAACGAATTGGATCACCCTCCCTTTAGCAGTTCACCTGCAGACCAAGAACTACAAGGAAAACTGACCCAATTAACCCAAAATATAAAAAACTATCAGCAAGACACTTTATTGCTTGAGTTAGATTTAATTCATAAGCAAATTCAACAAAGTCATAGTGCCGACTTACATTTCGAACTTGGCCGTTTATGCGCTAGCGTTAAACATATTAGTTGTGCCAAAAAAGCTTTATTGGACGCTAAAGAGTTAGATAATTTACGCTTTAGAGCACCACAAGCTATCAATACAATCATTAGGCAATTAGCTTCGCGTCAAGGGGTAACATTAGTCGATACTGAAAACCAAATGCGCCAGCGTAGTCCGCTAGGGCTAATTGGTAGAAATGTTATGTTAGAACACCTTCACCCCAATATATCTGGTTATTTTGTGCTAGCAAATGCATTTTACGAGCAGTATTTTACAGCCCAAAAAAATATCCCAAATACGGTTTATGTTTCTGCGGATACAGCCTGGCAAAGGCGCCCTATCATTCCAAGTGAAGAATACATTGGCTTTGCGGATATCTTAGCATTAACCTCTGATTACCCATTTAGCCCTTTCCCAAAACCAGTTGTATTGCCCAAACCACAAAATTGGGAAGCTAGTCTAGGTCTAGAAAAAGTCCAAAAGAAGATCGATTGGCTCACGATGCAACGCAAGGCATTGGCTCAATATAAAACAGAAAAAAATTTCCCTATGGTTCTCAAGACTCAACAAATTATTGCTGATGCATTACCACACGACCCAGTAGAAAATCTTCGCAGCGCAAAAAACATGCATCAAGTGAAACGCATACCCGAAGCGTTGTATTATTATCAAAGAGCACAAAGAGCAGGCACAATGAATATTGATACCGTTATCAAGCGTTTAGCACAACAAGTCAAAAGCATGCCTTAAATACAAACGTTATATGTCGATATCATTAAAGGTGTGTTAAATTTGCGCTGAACTGCACAAAGAGCCTTCAAGTCACATAAAAATCAAGGAAGAGTTATGACGATTGCGCGTATCCCCAGCCTATGCTTTATTGTTGTTATCGCACTGTTAAGTGCACGCAATGTTTGGGCCGAGACAGTCCACTTTACGGTGCAAACCAGTACTGCTCAAACAATATATATTATCGGTGATACCCCACCACTTGATATGTCCAAACCTTTGCAAATGCTTAGCGATAAACAGCGCAAGCAACACAAAATCTCTCTCTGGTTCAATCAATCCCCGGCAGAAATAAAGTTCTTGTTTACGACTGCAGACAAACAAGAACCTCTGAAAAGTTTACGCACGCTAAAAGTAAGTCAGGCAACTACATATTCAAAACATACTTTTGCAGTACCAGATGCATTAAATGATGATAGCATGCCATTCCTAACACCTGCGCAATTACAAGATGATTTAAAGGTCCTAGAACAGGCCCTAGATACTTTACATCCAGGTTTATATCGTTATCAAAACGAAGTTCAGTGGCAGCAAAAACTCAGACAAACACAAACCACATTTGGCCAAGCGCAACCATTGAGTACTGTGTTTAGTGAATTGGCTCAATTGTTGACCCAATTGCAATGCGGTCATACCTACCTGAATCCACTCAATCAAAGTGCTATAGTGGAACAGCTCTTATTAGGCCCAGCAAATAAATTACCATTGTCTTTCACCCAAATTAATAAACGTTGGTACATTACACACAATTATTCTAATAAATCCTTGTTAAAACCCGGTACAGAGATAAAAAGTATTAATGGTCAAAATGTTGCCCTGCTCTCGCAAAAATTGTTGAGTTACATGCGTGGCGATGGTGCTAATACCGCTCAAAAACAAACTGAATTGACTTTGACGAATAGAACAGGGTTACAACCATTTGATGTGTATTTCCCCTTCATTGATAAGCAAACAAGTAGCACTGATCGTGCAGGCTATAAACTCGAAGTAATATTAGCTAATACCAGCCGTCCCTTGTTCATCGATGTACCAGGTTTAACGCTTTTAGAAAGAGAAGAAAAAATAGTCGCCAATACTCCAATAACACAAACCTGGTCATTTGCGCTTACTCCCAGCAATGTTGGAATGATGACTCTACCGACTTTTGCGACCTACAATATGGATTTTTCTTGGCGACAATTTTATGCCGATAGTTTTGCCAAGTTAAAAGCTGCAAATGTATCAGAGCTGATTATTGATATCCGCGGTAACACAGGTGGATTAGATGAAGTCAGCGAGTACTTAGCGCGTTATCTGAATCTTGGAAAACAGTTCGACAATATGTATTACACCCCGATTATTAAATACCAGAATGTACCTAATAATCTACAGGAACATTTGCGAACTTGGGACAAAAGATTCTTTAAACCTGAAGGCTATACCCGCGAAATCAGCACAGATTTTGTGACGGGTTATACTAAATCAACAGAACAGCAAACATCATCAGAACCATTTATACCAACTGATTCGATATATAATGGCAAGATCCACCTATTAGTAAACGGTTCCAATGCCTCTAGCTCATTCTTTTTAACTCAAGCGTTAGCGGCTAATGAGCGAGTCAATGTAGTTGGCTCTATGACAGGAGGGAATCAAAAAGGTATTAATGGTGGAGGCATGTTCTTTTTAACATTGCCAAATAGTCAGATTGTGGTCGATGTCCCTCTCTTTGCATACACTCCTAAGCAGCAACCTTTAAATGAAACCCCCAACGCTGGTATCACGCCTAATATTTTAGATGCGCCAACGATAGAAGATGTCATCTTACAAAGAGATGGTGTACTAGAAAGGTTATTAGATAATTTGGAGTAATAGAATGGCAATTTTGACGAATGACATTCTTTAAAATATGGGCGCAAAACATGTCATAAATTAACAATGAAAACTTGCTTTAATCAGGATTATTAACAAGTTGAAGCAGTGCTATATAAAAAGTCAATCTTGCTATTGGCTCAAACTATAAAGCTAACTTCTCCTTCACTAACAGGTGCTTTCTGGCCACCAACTTCAGCTTTCTTTAAGCTTATCGGCATATGCAGCAGCCTTCTATTTCTCTATAGCTAATAAACTACCAGCATCTGGCATGGTTTCGTTCGCTTTTTGACTGTGCCAAAAAAAACCGTGAACTCATTGCTGGGTTCACGGTTTTATATGGCTTTCTAACTAAGTCAGACTAAGCCTTTACTCATCTAAAGTAACAGTTACCTTCGGCGCAGCAGGATTAGGGCCTGTCACTGTGAAAGTATAGTTACCTGTTTCTGGGGCATCAAAACGCAAGTTATCATTACTTCCTTGCATTAACAGCAACGGCATACCGAGTGTAATATCGCGATTATCGCCATCTACTGCACCAGCATTGACTGTTGACCAATCGTCAGAAGCAACTTTGAACTCGACAATACCGGCTGATACTGGAATAGAAACACTATATGCATTGTCTGCATATACGAGTTCGTCATTCGTACCCCAACCATTCATGCCACCACGTAAAAATACAGGTGTCGCACCAAAGAATTCAGCTTTAAATACACCGAGTACTGGCGCTTCACCTGATACATCGAGAGTGAATTTGTATTCTTCTTCTGAATCAATTGATATACGGAAGTTTTGGCCACCTGCAAGATTTGTCTCAATAGTTGAACCTACCGTCATGTTACGAGCTTCATCAGTATCTGCTACAGCACCATGATCGACAGTTGACCAATCTTCTGAAGCGACTTTGAACTCATAATCGCCAACAGCAACAGTGAAGTTTGCACCAAAGACCTTATCACCTTCATAAGTCATAGGGTTACCTGTACCCCAACCGTTCATACCACCACGCACATAGATATCTGTACCGAAGTAAGGATTATCTTTACGTACTAATAGGGTTGGATTTTCAGTATCTACTGCATCAAAAACAAACTCATATAAAGCGGTTTCATCAGGAGTAAACTTCAGATTGTTGTTGCTCGGCGCTAAGTTGAATACCGAATCTTCCACAACTACATCACTTGCACCATCTGGACCACCTAAGTTTGGATTAGACCAGTCAGCTTCAGCGACTTTAAATTGATACTCGGTACCAGCATCTAACGTATATGTTGCACGATAGATACCTTGACCTTCGTAATTAAAGGCAGTCTCTTGACCCCAGCCATTCATGCTACCACGTAAGTAAACCGTAGTGTCTCCATAAGGAACAACATCTGGTGCCCCCGCTGTGGCGAAGGCGGACAAGCCCATACCTTGCGTATCACCTTGGTTTTGCACATAAATTGCAATTGTCTGTGCGGGTACTGTGAAAAGGCCATTACCGGCATCATCATCAACACCTTCGGCAAAGCTTGCACCACGAACAACCGAATCAACAGAGTTGGCTAATGTATCGTGTAGTGTGAAACCTGTTGCCGTATTAACACGGACTGACTGTTCGTTATACGTTGCATTGATGACAACCATGACAGCATCAACTGCCGTATCTAGGTCCATCAACTCACCACCGTCATCGATACTCATGGCAACCACACCTGGGATCGCAGTACGACCTAAGTTATGGAAACCAACACGCGCTTTGATGTCATCAGCTGTCGTTAGACGGAATAATGGCGAACTTGTACGAATACTTAAAAACTCTTTAAAGACTTCTTTAGCAAATACAATTTCGTCCATTCCAGCTGCACGTTCTGGTGAATACGCAAACGTACCAATCGTTTCCCAAGCACCTTGATTGTCCTGAGCAAGAGGTAAACCAACATTAAAGTTATTACTCATCAAGGTGTAATCAACTTTGTTGAACCAGTCGCCTGAATCATAGGTGTTGCGATCCATTGACTTAGAACGCAGCATTTCACCACCTAGTTGCAAGAATGGAATACCTTGCGCTAGGACTGGAATTGCCATACCAATGTTTTGTGCACGGACACGTTCGGCCAAGGTAAGATCATTAGGTAACTCGTAGTTGAATTTATCCCATAATGTTTCGTTATCATGCTTAGACACATAGTTTATGATGTCAGCAGGATCTTGAGCATAACCACCTAAAGCACTGGTCGGTGATGTAGTACCGGTATTAGTTTGTAATGCATAATCTAATAACGTACCTGCTAATGCAGATTTGATCCGATCAGTCGCATCAAGAATATCACCTGTGTTGTCGCCATTGTTCTTGGCAAAGAAACGACCTTGACGAACTGCCTCACGAATTTGGTCATTGAATGTACCAATTTCCGAACCCGCTAAGTTAGGCTGATTAGCCTGAGTTACACCGCGATCGTTGCGTGTCCAACCTTCACCGTAGAAGTAGTTATCAGCATCAACTGCTTGCACTGCTTCACGTAAAGACAACATAGTATCTTTCGAGTGGCTACCCATTAAGTCAAAACGGAAACCGTCAAACTTATAATGTTCAGTCCACAGCAATAAAGAGTCTTCCATGAACTTAGCCATCATGCGGTTACGGTCTTCAGTATCATCGCAACATGAATCACGAACGATATCACCCGTTTCAACATTGTAACGATGGTAGTAGCCAGGCACGACTTTATCAAACACTGAATTGTCATTTGCTCCCGATGCGTTGGTATGGTTATACACAACATCCAAAACAACACGTAACCCCATTGCATGTAATGCTTGGTTCATTGCACGCATTTCTAAGATACGAGCAACACCATCTGGATCAGTGGCATAAGAACCTTCAGGTGCAGAGAAGTGCTTCGGATCATAACCCCAATTAAACTGGTCATAGTTACGTAATTGCTCCGTCAGCGCTTGTGCTTTATCCGGCTCTAGAAATGCATCATAGCTTTCATAGACTTCTAATAACGTCATGCTTGAATCTACTTCACCGCAAATATCAAGACGGCGGTTAAGTAGGCATAACTCAAAAACAGTACTGTTCAAATCAACTGTGCGCTCTGCTCGCTCATCAATCGTTGCGATATCATTAGCAGGTAACATGTGCAAGTGTGTCACACCAGCAGCAACCATTTCCTGAAGATGATTAACAGCGTCAGTTTCGGTCTCTGTAAATGCTAAGAACTTACCACGATTAGCTTCACTGGTGGTCATATCCAGCGCTGAGAAATCACGAATATGGGCTTCGTAAATGACTGCGTCTTCTGGATTGGCAACTGTAGGCACAGCATGGTCGTCCCAACCTTCTGGTTTTAAATCAGCATCGTTTAGATTCACAAATTGTGAGAAACGACCGTTTACACCCAAGCTGACTGAGTACGGATCAGTTACATCAAAGACCTCGATATCACCTGTTAAATGATGATAGACCGTAACTTCAAAGCGATAGAACATACGGTCCAAGCCAGTGCCTGTGTATGACCAAACACCAGTATCTGTATTTTCAATCATTGCAAACGTATCAACTAAGCGCTTATCCGCACTATACGTTTTTAACTTTACGTTTTGTGCTGTCGGTGCCCAAACGGCTGAAGTTACAGTGCCGTCCTCATTGTAAATGACACCTAAGTCGGCTTCGTCTGCATCCATTTCACCAGCGGTATATAACTGGTCGAGACCATTAGCTAATTGAATACCAGTAGCGGCGACTAATTTACCATCAGCATCGTAACCTGCTAATACTGCTTGAGTCTTCACGACTGCTTTAGCCGCAACAGCATCCCACTCACCTTGATAAGCAGCTAAACCACTTAAATGAGGGGCAATTGCACTTTGCTCATCAGATAAATCGATTGCTAGCATATCGACTGCAGTGCCGTTGAGGCCATTGTCGATGGTTGCCTCTAAATCACCCGTTGCAGAGTAATGTAGTTTTACACTGGCAACTGCATCAGGTGCATCCCATAAAATGGTATTCACGTCTAACCAATGTGCAGCTTGACCTTCGATTTGTACTGGGCGCTCACCTAAAGAAATCAGTGGGAACTCAAACACCGTTGGCTCACCAGAGATGGCAAAGTTCATACGAGCAAACTTTTCATCATCTTGGATTAGGCTACCTTTAAAGTCAGAACCACCCATTTCTTTACCCGCATCATCAGTGCCGATGTGAATAATGAAATTATGGCAAGTTCCAAAGCCTTCTTTTAACTCTAGTACCCAGTATGCACCATAATTAGGATCGACACCATCATGCACTAAACCATTGTCCCAAGAAGGTGCAAGAGATTCTGGCTCTAGGGCATCACAAGCATCGTTGTTCCAAGTGTGTAATCTCCAACCTTCATAAGCAGGATCATTCGCGGCATTAGTCGCCCCTACTGCAGCTCTGTTGTAGTACAACACGGCTTGCGTTTCAGATGGGAAAAATGAAGGATCAGGAAGATCCGGATTTGCACCCACTACACAATTTTCGTTTGCTTCATCTGGTACCGTTGGTGGCGCACACTGAATCGGCGGCGGTGCGACACAAGCAGTACCTGTAGCATTTGGTACTTGTGGCGCAGTACAAGCGAGGAGGACTTCACCAGATTCAATATCTGATCCACCACCACAGCCTGTTAATCCTAGGGTTGTTAGCATTACTGCTGCAAAACCTAATTTGCGGATTGATGTAAACATAGGTTGTTGCTCCGATGTTATTAAATGTTTATGACCCAAAAAAGTATTCATAAGATGTTTTATTGCACTCATAATGAATAAGTCAAACCAAGGAAGTACTGAGTACCAAAGTACTGAATCGTCCCCACCAATGCTTCATCACCAAAGTAACTCTTGGTCGGCGCATCAGTTAAGTTATTCGCTTGGAACAGCACACTCATGTTTTCATTGACTTCATAAGAAGCTTGGAAATCAACGACTGTTTCACTATCGAAATTCACAGTTTGGTCATTCACAGCAACTTGTTTAGATACAAACGGATTGCGATAACGTGAAGACACACGCGTTTCAAAACCTTCGTATTCCCAGAACAAGGTAACACTTGCGACCTGCTCAGACAGACCAGGCAAAGAACCACTAAAGACACCATTACCTGTCGTTCGTTGAATTTCAGATTCTGTATAAGAGAAACTCGCATTCATACCAAGACCAGACCACATACCTGGAAGCATGCTGTAGATTTCCGTATATGCAACTTCAACACCGCGTATATAACCGCCTTCAGAGTTATTCTGAGCGGTGGTATACGTGCCATTTTCAGTCGGGATAACCACCGTTCTTGGATCGCCACTAGCGTCAAGTACCGGGTCATCATTCTCATCTAAAATTGTTACTGTAACTTCATCTGGTACATCAAAACCATTACCCGCAAAGTCATATGGGAAGGTTGAAGTGGTATCGATAAAGGATTGAATATTTTTATAGAACAATGCAAAAACAAACGCACCATCAGTTTCATCAAAATATCTTTCATAAGACAAATCATATTGATCTGCATAGAACGGTCTCAAGAATGGACTGTTCGTACTGGAACCGTTAATCACCGCTGTTGGGTTAGTTAGAACAACGTCACCCGTATCTTCGTCAATTGAAGCAAAGACATCAGAAACACGTACATTTGCATTAGCAAATAAACGATTAATGGGTGGTCGCCCCATCACTTTAGCCGCAGCAAAACGCACTTGATCGTTATCTGTAATTCTAAAGTTTAAGTTAAGCGATGGTAGGTAATCTGTGTACTCATCACCGATGATATTTAACGCAAAATAATCGTTAATCAAACCGGCATCATCAGTTAAGTATTGAGCTCCAGCAACGGGATTACCACGAGTATCAATCACTTCGCCAAATTCATTCAAGACATCTTCCGAAACGTCCTGTAAGACAGTTGATGATTGTTTGGTGTCCACCATCCGAACCCCTACATTACCTGTGACAGGGATCCCACCGATTTCAGCATCAATATTAGCCATCGCGTAAGCAGAAGTCACTTCTTCAAACACTGAACCAGACTCTGTTACTGACCAAGCTGTATTCGGGCCTTGACCTGGCGTTGGACTATTTATAACACCTGGATGTGCTGTACCCCATGTTTGTACTGGTTGTGGTACTCCACCAGGGAACCATGCACTTAGCGCTTTATCTAAATCAATCGATAAGTAACTCGGGAAATAACTAAAGTCACCCTGCCAATCTACCACTTCTACCATATCTTGCGTTAAACGCAATGGTGGCTGATTACGTGGAAAGCCTGAATCGGAGCCATATTCAAAAACGGAACGGTCATTTGAATAGGTACGGTCAGAATAACGCGCACCAAACTCAATTGATGAGAAGTAGGCATTATCTAACTCGTATTTGAAATCAATACGAAACGCATCGACTTCATCTTCATTTTGATAGGGATAAATACCGTATTTGGAAACCATGACACGATTAATATCGCTAAATGCATCAAATTGGCTAAATCCAACATCAGGAAGGTTTAGACCGTTGTTTTGATAAACGATTTGCACATTTTCGTCAAATACTGGCACATCGGCTGTAGCATCTTCAGCCACCAATGACCATAGCAGACCATTACGGAAATCTGAAGAAGCAGAAGAATGTGATAAATCGAAGGTCATTGACCAATTATCAGAAATATTCCATTCACCACCTAAACCAAAGCTAGCTACTTCATCAAAGTCTTGGTTATCGTCATTCACTAATTCAACGCGTGTCGCACTGCCACTATTACGGGTAAATACACCACCTGTTACTGAGCCATCAGGCGTCGTAGTCAGGTTTGCTGCAGAGGCTTTAGTCGCATCTAACTTGACGCGATAACCACGAGCAAATTCTTCAGAATCAAAACGCGATAAAAAGCCATCAGCTTTTAAGCGGAAGTTGTCATGCGGTGCCCACTCAACAGATGCCATATAACCATTTCGAGTTTCTTCACCACCTTTGTGCTGCATCTCGAAACCTTCACTTGGTATAAAGTCAGTACCAGCTACTGTTCCACCAGGAGCGAGGCCAATGAATTGCGTTGCAACCGACGGCTGGAATAAACGCGCATAACCCAAGGCAACACCCAAAGTGTCATCCATAAACTTGCCTTGATAGGCAAAGCTCAAGCGGCTTCCGTATTCTTCTGCGTCAGAGACTTCATTGGCACGGTCATTAAACATGCCTCGTGCGTTTAAATTAAATGTATGTTCTTTATCATTATCCAGCGGACTTGCTGTAACAAGTTCGACTGTTCCAGCTACCCCACCCTCGATAAGTGACGCTTTTGGCGATTTGTAAACTGCTGCAGAGCTAATCAACTCCGATGGATATTGATCGAACTCGATGCTTCTATTACCTGAAGTTGAAACCTGTTCTCGACCATTTAAAGTTGAAAAAACAAAGTCTCCTGATAAACCTCGAATATTAATCTCGGCAGCTTGACCACCAGTACGAACAGCTGAGATACCTGGAAGACGTGTTAATGCATCTGCCATTGAAACATCTGGTAAACCACCAAGGTCATCTGCAGATAGTTGCTCTGAAACTGTATCACCGAAGCGCTTTTGATTTAGAGACTTTAATAGACTAGTCGAGAAGCCTTTAACTTCAATAACTTCTATTTCGTCTTCACTCTTTTGCTTTTCTTCGGCGTCTTGTGCATAAGCTGACATTGAAAATGCCATGCCACCTGCGACAAGTGCTGCAGTTATCAAGCTGGGTCTGAATTTATTCATATTGTGTCCCATTCCCCGTTAAAATTTAGATTTTTAAAATAGGTCAAACGCCTACATAAAAATTTTCTCTTATAGCAATTAGCATATTAAAAACATAGCAGTAAAATAACAAACATTTGCATACGTATTCATTAACAAAGAATTTACAATAACTCAACTAAGAGTCAGCAGATAAATCATAAAAAACAGTCATACTGTAAAGGCATGACTAAACAAGAGGAAAATATATGCAACCATTAAATCAGAAAGAACTTATTGCAGTAGCTGGAGGGAATTTAGAAGCACCATTAGTGCCAGAGGTGCAGATAAAATATGACATTGAACGTTTCACTACGTTTTTTTCATCTACTCAATCATCTAAATATAATAAGAAGGTTTTCGAATTTGAAGAGTAATGAAACGATAGAAATTAAGGCATAAAAAAACGCATAAACAAAAATTATTTATGCGTTTTTAAAAGGCGATGATTATTAAATAGATAACTTTTATCTTAATAAACGGTCGCTAAATATTGTTGTTTACCAACCCGTTGCTTCACGTAAAGCTTTACCGATATCCGCTAAAGAACGAACAGTTTTAACACCGGCCGCTTCTAATGCTTTAAATTTCTCATCAGCAGTACCTTTACCACCAGCGATAATCGCACCGGCGTGCCCCATACGCTTACCAGCAGGTGCAGTTACACCAGCAATATAAGAAACGACAGGCTTAGTTACGTTCGCTTTGATAAATTCAGCAGCTTCTTCTTCCGCAGTACCACCGATTTCACCGATCATAACAATCGCTTCAGTCTTAGGATCATCTTGGAACAACTGCAAGATATCAATGAAGTTAGAACCAGGAATTGGATCACCACCGATACCAACACAAGTAGACTGACCGAAACCTTCGTCAGTTGTTTGCTTAACAGCTTCATACGTTAATGTACCTGAACGAGATACGATACCGACTTTACCCGCTTTATGAATATGGCCTGGCATGATACCAATCTTACATTCGTCAGGTGTAATCACACCTGGGCAGTTTGGACCAATCATACGCACGCCTTTAGCAGCGATGTATTCTTTGACATATAACATGTCAATCGTTGGAATGCCTTCAGTGATACATACGATTAATTCGATACCTGCGTCAGCAGCCTCGATGATTGAATCTTTACAAAATGGTGCAGGTACATAGATAACCGATGCTGTTGCACCTGTTTCTGCAACCGCGTCTTTTACTGTATCAAATACAGGGAGACCCAAATGCGTTGTACCACCTTTACCAGGTGTAACACCACCTACCATTTGCGTACCGTATTCGATCGCTTGTTCTGAGTGGAAAGTACCCTGACCGCCAGTGAAACCCTGACAAATAACTTTAGTATCTTTATTAATTAAAACTGACATTATTTGCCCTCCGCAGCAGCAACAACTTTTTGTGCAGCATCGGTTAATGATTCTGCAGCGATAATATCAAGGTCAGAACTCGCTAATACTTCACGACCTAATTCTGCATTTGTTCCTTCAAGACGAACAACTACTGGTACGTTAACACCTACTTCTTTAACTGCACCAATAATACCTTCAGCAATCATGTCACAACGCACGATACCACCAAAGATGTTAACTAGTACTGCTTTAACATTGCTATCAGAAAGAATGATTTTGAATGCTTCTGCAACACGTTCTTTAGTCGCGCCGCCACCAACATCTAGGAAGTTCGCTGGGCTGCCGCCGTGTAGGTTTACGATATCCATCGTACCCATCGCAAGGCCAGCACCGTTAACCATACAACCAACATTACCATCAAGCGCAACGTAGTTTAATTCAAACTGTGCAGCATGTGCTTCACGCGCATCTTCTTGAGATGGATCGTTCATTTCACGTACTTTTGGTTGACGGTATAAAGCATTAGAGTCAACGCCTAACTTAGCATCTAGACAATGTAAATCACCGTCTTCTTTAATTACTAATGGGTTGATTTCAATAAGTGCTAAATCTAAGTCTTCAAACATTTTGGCTAAGCCCATGAAAATGTTTGTGAACTGACGAATTTGAACGCCTTTCAGACCTAATTTAAACGCAATTTCACGCGCTTGGAAAGGCTGTGCACCGACTAGAGGATCGATTTCAGCTTTAAGAATTTTTTCAGGCGTTTCTTCTGCAACAGTTTCGATTTCAACACCACCTTCGGTAGATGCCATGAAAACGATTTTGCGTGAAGTACGGTCAACCACAGCACCAAGATATAATTCTTGAGCGATATCAGTACATGATTCAACTAAGATACGGCTAACTGGCTGTCCATTTTCATCTGTTTGATAAGTTACTAGGTTTTTACCTAACCAGTTTGCTGCAAACTCTTTGATGTCTGCAGTATCTTTAACGAGCTTAACACCACCCGCTTTACCACGGCCACCCGCGTGTACTTGGCATTTAACTACCCACATATCGCCGCCAATTTTCTCAGCTGCTGCTACTGCTTCTTCTGGTGTGCTTGCTGCAAATCCGTCAGATACAGGTAAACCGTATTCTTTGAACAGCTGCTTACCCTGATATTCATGCAAATTCATGGTTATTTTGTTCCGCTTTTTAATTAATTAAAGAAAGTCGTAAAATCGACTACATTCAACGTTGTGTGAACATTTTCCTTGTCCACATGTAAAAGGATGATACGTCATGTATCATCCTTCACAATATGCAAAGACCAAAGTCTTAGGCTTTATACATCCAACAATAAGCGTGTTGGATCTTCTAGCATTTCTTTGACTGTCACTAAGAAACCAACTGACTCTTTACCGTCAATGATTCTGTGGTCATAAGATAATGCTAAATACATCATTGGTAGAATTTCTACTTTACCATTCACTGCCATTGGGCGATCTTGGATTTTATGCATACCTAAGATTGCGCTTTGCGGTGGATTGATAATTGGTGTCGATAATAACGAACCAAATACACCACCGTTAGTGATAGTAAAGTTACCACCTTGTAACTCATCAAGAGATAATTTACCGTCACGACCTTTAAGTGCTAATGACTTAATGCCACCTTCAATACCAGCCATGCCTAGTGTATCAGTATCTTTTAATACTGGTGTTACTAAACCACGCGGTGTAGAAACTGCAATCGAGATATCAAAGTAGTTGTGATAAACAATGTCATCGCCATCAATTGATGCATTAACTTCTGGGTAACGCTTTAATGCTTCAGTTACTGCTTTTACATAGAAAGACATAAAACCTAGACGAATACCATGACGCTTTTCAAAGCTTTCTTGGTACTGTTTACGTAAATCCATAATCGGCTTCATGTTGACTTCGTTGAACGTAGTTAACATAGCTGTAGAATTTTTAGCTTCTAGTAAACGATTCGCAATAGTTTTACGCAAACGTGTCATCGGTACACGTTTCTCACTTCGCTCTCCAGCAGGTACTGCTGGCACAGCAACTTCTGCTTTAGCCACTGGAGCTGGTGCAGAACCACCTTTAAGATGTTTTTCAACGTCTTCTTTAGTGATACGACCGCCTTTACCCGTACCTTTTACAGCAGAAGCATCAACGCCTTTTTCTGCTAGTAAACGACGAACCGATGGGCTCAATGCATCTGATTCTTCAGTTTCAGTTGTTTCTGCAGCCGGAGCTGCAGCGCTCACGCCAGCAACAAACTGTGCAATCACTTCTTCGGCAGTAACTGTTGCGCCTTCTTCGGCAGAAATAGACACTAATGCACCATCAGCTGGAGCAACAACCTCTAAAACCACTTTGTCTGTTTCAATATCAACTAAATTTTGGTCACGGCTAACGGGCTCACCCACTTTGACGTGCCATGTGGCAATATTTGCATCAGCTACAGATTCCGGCAAAACTGGCACTTTAATATCTTGCGCAGGTGCATCAGCCGCAGGAGCGGCGGCAGCAGGTGCTGCTTTGGCTGCTGGAGCTGTAGCTGCTGCGCCTTCAGTAAGATTAGCAATAAGTTGCTCACCTAATACTGTCGCGCCTTCTTCATGTAAAATCTCAGAAATAACACCATCAGCTGGAGCAACTACTTCTAAAACGACTTTATCGGTTTCGATTTCAACTAGGTTTTGGTCACGCGTCACAGAATCTCCTGCTTTAACATGCCAAGTTGCGATAGTTGCGTCTGCTACTGATTCTGGTAGCACCGGAACTTTAATTTCAGTGGTCATTTTAGGTCCTTATTTAGTGTTAAGTGCTTCGTCAACCAACGCTTTTTGTTGTTGATTGTGAACTGCAATATAGCCAACCGCTGGAGATGCAGAAGCTTCTCTACCGGTGTATTTAATAGTCTGTCCCGCTGGGATAGACTCATTGAAATGATGTTGTGAACAATACCAAGCGCCTTGATTTTTCGGCTCTTCTTGACACCAGACCCAATCCGTAACGTGTTGATAATCAGCGAGTACTTTCGCCATTTCGTCTGTTGGGAATGGATACAACTGTTCTACACGAATGATTGCAACATCTGTTTGTTCGTTTTCACGGCGTTTCTCAAGCAAATCATAATAAACTTTACCTGAACATAGTACGACGCGTTTGACTTGTTTAGCTGGAATCTCGTCAATCTCACCAATTACGTTTTGGAATGTGCCTTCGGCTAATTCGTCCAGAGAAGAAACCGCAAGTGGATGTCTTAGTAACGACTTAGGTGACATCACAATTAATGGACGACGCATTGGACGCACAGCTTGGCGACGGATCATACCATAAACCTGAGCAGGTGTAGACGGCACACAAACTTGCCAGTTGTGATCAGCACATAACTGTAGGAAACGTTCTAGGCGAGCAGAACTATGCTCTGGACCCTGTCCTTCATAACCATGTGGCAACAATACGGTTAAACCACATAAACGTCCCCACTTCGCTTCTCCAGAACTTAAGAACTGGTCAAATACAACTTGAGCACCGTTGGCGAAATCACCAAACTGTGCTTCCCAGATCGTCAAAGTTCTTGGTTCAGCAGTTGCAAAACCATATTCGAATGCCATAACCGCTTCTTCAGAAAGAACCGAATCATGGATCTCGATTTGACCCTGTTCTGGATAAAGGTTCTGTAATGGCATATAAGTAGAGCCATCTGCCTGGTTATGTAACACGGCATGACGATGGAAGAACGTACCGCGGCCTGAATCCTGACCAGTAATACGAATATCCGTATTTTCTGACAAAATTGAAGCATACGCCATATTTTCTGCCATACCCCAATCAACAAGTCTCTCACCTTCAACCATCGCTTTACGGTCTAGATAAAGTTTGTTAACACGAGATTGTAATTTGTGTTCTGCAGGATAATCGATTAAACGCTCACCCAACTCTTTGATTTTATCAACAGACAAACTAGGATCATAAGCAACATCCCAGTCATGTCCTAGGAATGGTGTCCAATCAACTGAATGCTCAGTCATAGGTCGCCACTCTTCTACGACGCAAGCACCGTGATCAAGTGCGGCACGATATTCAGCAATAAGCTTGTCAATTTCATGCTGTTCTACTGAACCTTCTGCTGTTAATTGCTGAGCATATAATTCACGTGGTACTGGATGCTTTTTAACTTTCTGGTACATCAATGGCTGAGTTGCATTCGGCTCATCAGCTTCATTGTGACCATGACGGCGATAACATACCAAATCGATAACAACATCACGCTTGAACTTGTTGCGGTAATCTAATGCTAACTTAGTCACAAATACCACAGCTTCAGGATCATCTCCATTCACGTGTAGAATCGGTGCTTGGACCATCTTAGCGATATCAGTACAATATTGTGTAGAGCGAGTATCTTCGGTTTTAGATGTAGTAAAACCTACTTGGTTGTTGATAACAATACGTACAGTACCACCTACAGCATATGCACGGGTTTGTGACATGTTGAATGTTTCTTGCACAACACCTTGACCAGCAATTGCAGAGTCACCGTGAATCGTGATTGGTAATACTTTGGCACCTTCTGAATCACGACGCGATAGACGTGCTCTAACTGAACCCATGACTACAGGATTCACAATTTCCAAATGCGAAGGGTTAAATGCCAGAGCTAAGTGAACGTTACCACCTGGAGTAGCATAATCAGAGGAGAAACCAGCATGGTATTTCACATCACCCGCACCTAGCGAATCATCGTGTTTACCAGCAAACTCATCAAATAATACTGATGGGTTTTTACCTAATACGTTGACTAAGACGTTTAAACGACCACGGTGGGCCATACCGACGACCACTTCTTTAGAGCCTGAAGCACCCGCTTCATTAATAAGGCTCTTTAGCATTGGAATTAAGCTGTCACCGCCTTCTAGGGAAAAGCGTTTGGCGCCAGGGAACTTAGCACCTAGGTATTTTTCCATACCATCAGCGGCAATCAAGCCCTTCAGAATTTTAATTTTTTCTTCACGTGTAATTGCAGGTTTTGCTTCCACTGATTCGATGCGTTGCTGTAACCAGCGCTTTTGTTCAGTGTCAGTAATATGCATATACTCAGCACCAATCGAGCCACAGTATGTGCGGTTCAATGACTTGTACAACTCACCCAAAGACATTTTATCTTTACCTATGGCATAAGAACCAAGGTTAAATTGAGTGTCAAAGTCTTTTTCAGTTAGGTTGTGGTGAGATAGCTCAAGGTCGCGAACACGCTCTTGACGCCATAGACCAAGCGGGTCTAAGTTTGCATGTTGGTGTCCGCGGAAACGGAATGCATTGATTAATTGTAGTACTTTGACTTGTTTTTCATCACCTGCCACACCTACTTGCTGTGGTGTAGAACCAGCAGCACGTGCGATGGGACCTAAGGCAGCCATCTTGCGATACTGATCGCGTATCAATGTGTGATTAGAGTCTAATTCTACGCCGTCCACCTTAGGGAGGCTTTCGAAAACTTGTTGCCAAGTAGAAGGTACGCTTTGTGGATCTTCTATGTATGCTTCATACAATTCCTCAATGTATGCGGCATTCGCACCAGCCATGTGAGATGATTCCCACCATGCTTTCATCGCGCTTTCTTGCATTATTGTGTCCTGTTTACAATGTCATGTTATTGGACTAATTACATGTCCAAACGTATATCACAGTCAAAAAAATAGCCGTCCAATCCTCGGACAGCTATTTAGAAAATTACAAAGACAAGGTACGCATCTTGTCCCTATTACAACTAAACAGCTCGTTGTAACAGCATCGACTTAATTTGGCCGATTGCCTTGGTTGGATTCAAGCCTTTTGGACAAACGCTTACGCAGTTCATAATTCCATGGCATCTGAATACACTAAACGCATCGTCAAGATCATTCAATCGTTCTTCAGTCGCAGTATCACGAGAATCGATTAAGAAACGATACGCATGCAGTAACCCTGCAGGACCAATGAACTTATCAGGGTTCCACCAGAATGATGGACATGATGTTGAACAACATGCACAAAGAATACATTCGTATAAACCGTCTAACTTTGCACGATCCTCGGGCATCTGGATATGCTCACGAGATGGTGGCTGTTTATCATCATTGATCAAGAATGGTTTAATCTTCTCATACTGTGTGTAGAACTGAGTCATATCAACAACTAAGTCACGCACAACAGGTAAACCAGGTAACGGACGCACGACAATCTTACCTTTACCTAATGCAGATAATGGTGTGATACATGCTAAACCATTTTTACCATTCATATTCATACCGTCAGAACCACACACACCTTCACGGCAGGAACGACGAAATGATAAGGTAGCGTCTTGCTCTTTTAAGGCAATTAGTGCATCAAGCACCATCATGTCTTGGCCTTCTTCTACCTCTAACGAATACTCCTGCATACGTGGGGCATTATCAATATCAGGGTTGTAACGATAAATTGAAAAATTAAGTTGCATCATAGTTCTCCTTAATACGTACGCGCTTTAGGCGGGAATGCTTCACGCAATTTCGGCGTCATATTAACTTCACGTTTAATCATTGATTCAGACTCTGGACGGTAGATTGAGTGGCATAGCCAATTATCATCATCACGCTCAGGGAAGTCGAAGCGGCTATGTGCACCACGGCTTTCTGTTCTGAAGTTTGCTGCAACTGCTGTGCTGTACGCGGTTTCCATTAGGTTATCTAATTCTAAACACTCAATGCGCTGAGTGTTGAAGTCAGATGACTTGTCATCCAGTCTTGCATGCTGGAGACGTTCACGGATTTCGGCAAGCTCTTTCAAGCCTTCTGCCATCGAATCACCTTCACGGAATACCGAGAAGTTTAACTGCATGCATTGTTGCATGTCTTTCTTAATTTGTACTGGGCATTCACCCTTTCCGACAGGACTAGATTCCCAACGGTTGAAACGTGCCATAGCTGCATCTAAATCAGTATCAGATGCGTCACGCACATTACTAATTTCATCCAGTTTTGCGCCAAGGTGTAAACCAGTAGCTCGACCAAATACAACTAAATCTAAAAGTGAATTACCACCTAAGCGGTTGGCACCGTGAACCGATACACAAGCAATCTCACCACAAGCAAATAAACCTGTAATTGGTTTTTCATTACCATTCTCATCAATGGTTATTGCCTGGCCGTCAACATTAGTTGGAATACCACCCATCATATAGTGACATGTTGGGATAACTGGTATAGGTTCTTTAACTGGATCAACGTGTGCAAACGTACGCGATAATTCAAGAATACCAGGTAAGCGTGATTCAAGGACTTCTTTACCTAAGTGATCAAGTTTCAATTTAATGTGAGGACCCCAAGGACCATCGCAACCTCGACCTTCACGGATTTCTGTCATCATAGAACGCGCCACAACATCACGACCTGCTAAATCTTTAGCATTCGGTGCATAACGTTCCATGAAGCGTTCGCCATCTTTATTTAATAGATAGCCACCTTCACCACGGCAACCTTCAGTTACCAGTGTACCTGCGCCAGCAATACCCGTTGGGTGGAACTGCCACATTTCCATGTCTTGCATTGGTACGCCTGCACGAAGAGCCATACCAACGCCGTCACCAGTGTTAATATGGGCATTAGTGGTAGAGGCATAAATACGACCCGCACCACCAGTAGCAAGTACTACAGCTTTTGACTTGAAGTAAACCACCTCACCAGTTTCGATATCAATGGCTGTACAACCAACGACGTCACCGTCTTGGTTTTTAACTAAGTCTAAAGCATACCACTCAGAGAATACTTTAGTTTTGTTCTTAACATTTTGTTGGTATAACAAATGTAATAATGCGTGGCCTGTTCTATCAGCTGCAGCAGCAGTACGAGCAGCCTGTTCGCCACCAAAGTTTTTAGACTGACCACCAAATGGACGTTGATATACTTTCCCTTCATCTGTACGTGAGAAAGGTAAGCCCATATTTTCCATTTCAATAATGGCTTCAGGGCCTGTTTTACACATATACTCGATAGCATCTTGGTCACCGATATAGTCAGAGCCTTTTACAGTATCGTACATGTGCCATTCCCAGTTATCTTCATGGGAATTACCTAAAGCAACCGTAATACCACCCTGTGCAGAAACAGTGTGTGAACGCGTTGGAAAAACTTTCGATAAAAGCGCACAGCTTTTACCTGATTCAGAAATTTGTAATGCAGCTCGCATACCTGCGCCACCTGCGCCAATAACAACGGCGTCAAACTCATGAACTGGAATACTCATCTTACACTCCCCATAATACGAATAAGCCTACTGCAACATATGCAAAGGCAATTAGGTTTAACACATACTGTATACCTGCACGCAAAGCTGCTGGTTTAATATAGTCGGTTAAAACCTGCCACAAACCGATGCGCACGTGGAGCATAATTGACACTAATGCGGCAAACGTAAATACTTTCATAGTTAGAGAAGAAAAAATTTCTTGCCAAACGGTATAAGTAATCTCTGGTGTACTTATAAATATGTAAGTCATATAAAAAGAAAATAAAGCAATAATAATTGCGGTAGCGCGTAATGAAACCCAATCTTGAATTCCGTCGCGTTTAAATGTGGCTTGATTTGTTACCATAATGCAACCCCTACTACTAATGTTAGAAGAATCCAAATACCGATGACTACATTTGCACTGGTGTTACCTGATTCTAGTTCTTCCCAATATCCCATGTCCATTATTCCGTGACGGATGCCACCTAGAATATGATAGGTTAAGGCGGATACTGTACCGATAGCTACAAACTTCCCAATAAACCCGTCCATAATGACTTGTACGTCTGCAAAGCCTTGTTGCGAGCCAAGGGATACTGCCCAAGCCCAAATTACAAATAACAATGCAAAGAACATAGCCACTCCGGTTACACGGTGTAAAATTGAGGAAATTGCAGAAGGGGGAAATTTAATCGTATTTAAATCTAAATTTACTGGTCTTTGCTTTTTCACAATATTTTGCCTATTTCTCATTCGTAGGGTTACTTAAACATTAAGTTTACAAGTGTAAACAAACTGTAAAGTGTGATAAATAATGCTTTAGTCACAAAATCAAACAATGTTACGCGTTTGTTAACATTTTGTGATGAAATTTAACCTTAATCATTCACCACAAACGCTGATATAAAGCACACGTGAGTATATCGAGAGCATTATACATTTACAACTATTTGTGTCTAGTTAAGACATTGGTAGTAAACCAAAACGAACATTTCAAGACCTATAAATGACCGTTTACGTTAATTTTTAAGGTTTTTATTTAAAAAATTGATTTAGACAGCATTTAGCAGTATAAATATGCCCCCTTTTCAAAACGTGTAGAACAATACATACTGCACAAAATATGAAATCAGGACAACTGAGGAGAAAACAACATGGCAGATAACAAAGCCATATTAACAATCGGTGATAAGGAAGTTGAGCTTCCTATTTTACAAGGAACTGCAGGCCAAGACGTAATTGATGTACGTGCTTTAGGTGCAACTGGTTACTTCACTTATGACCCAGGCTTTATGGCAACAGGTTCATGTGATTCATCTATTACATTTATCGACGGGGCTGAAGGTGTTCTTTTACACCGTGGTTTCCCAATTGGTGAATTAGCTCAAAACTCTGATTACCTAGAAGTATGTTACATGCTTTTACACGGCGACGCTCCGACTTCTGACCAGTACAATGAATTCAAGGAAACCATCACAAACCACACAATGGTACACGAACAAATTAACATGTTCTTCCATGGTTTCCGCAATGATTCACATCCAATGGCAATGTTGTGCGGTACCGTAGGTGCTTTATCATCTTTTTACCACAGTGACCTAGACGTAACTGACCCTTCAGCACGTATTCGATCTGCACATCGTCTTATTGCAAAAATGCCGACGCTTATTGCAATGGCATACAAATACAGTGTTGGGCAACCATTTGTTTATCCTAAAAATGAACTTTCATATGCTGGTAACTTCCTAAATATGATGTTCTCAGTACCTGCTGAAGAATACGTTATTAGCGAAGCAGTAGAACGCGCAATGGACCGTATCTTTATTCTTCACGCTGACCATGAGCAAAACGCATCTACTTCAACAGTTCGTCTGGCTGGCTCTTCTGGTGCAAACCCATACGCATGTATTGCTGCAGGCGTTGCATCTTTATGGGGTCCAGCTCACGGTGGTGCAAATGAAGCATGCCTAAACATGTTAGAAGAAATTGGTACAGTTGACCGTATTCCAGAGTTTATCGCTCGTGCTAAAGACAAGGCTGACCCATTCCGTTTAATGGGCTTTGGTCACCGTGTCTATAAAAATATCGACCCACGCGCGAAAGTAATGCGTGAAAGCTGTCACGAAGTACTTGCTGAGTTAAAACTTGATGATCCTTTGTTAGACGTTGCTATGGAGTTAGAACGTATTGCCCTTTCTGACCCGTACTTTGCTGAGAAGAAGCTCTTCCCTAACGTTGATTTCTACTCAGGTATCGTATTAAAAGCAATCGGTATTCCAACGAATATGTTTACTTGTATCTTTGCGTTAGCAAGAACAGTTGGTTGGATTTCTCATTGGCATGAAATGATGAGTCAGCCGGGTCAGAAAATTGGTCGTCCTCGTCAGTTATATACTGGTGAAACTCAACGTCCATATACACCTATCAATAAAGACTAAGTTCTTTTAGGTAGAAAAAACCTGAGTTTATCCTCAGGTTTTTTTTTGTGTAAAATAATTATTGATTGCTCTATTGTACAATCATCAATTAACTATCAGTAATTCATGTAGTAAAGGCTGAACTTTTGTCATAATTAATGATATAAACTAACATACCAACAAATATTAAGGAGTTTCGTGACTACATCATCAAATAATCTGCCAAAGGAAGCTTGGTATTTGGGGTGTGCGGGGCTTATCCCCTTCGTCTGCTTACCTCTTAGCGTTGTATTAGGACTTTTATCTTTTAGTCTTGCAGGACATTACTTCACTCTTTACAGTGCAATTATTTTGTCTTTTTTAGGTGGGGTATTGTGGTTTAGTAGTTTATTGGAAAGGAATAGTCAGCACATGATATATGTAGCAATGCTACCTTCGGTAATTGCTTGGCTTGCCCTTGTACTATTGCCGATATCATTGACGATTCCAACCTTGAGCATGTGTTTTGTCGGACTCATTTTTTATGAGCAAAAATTCCTATTACTGCCAGCGTCTTTGGTTAAAGAATATACACGCTTACGTTGGTTTTTAACGATAGTTGTTACAGCCTCTCATTTCATTATGACCTTAGTCGATTAAAACTAATTTGCTAGTTTCTATTTAGAACGACCATACCGATCATAGAATCTTATGATATCATCTTCACCTAAATAAGAGCCTGACTGGACCTCAATTAATTCTAGAGGTGTCTCCCCTGGATTTTCAAGCGCATGTATCTCACCAATAGGAATATAAGTGGATTCATTTTCTACAATTGTAACGGTCCTTTCACCAATCGTGACTTTAGCAGTACCAGATACCACAATCCAATGTTCAGCTCGGTGATGATGCATTTGTAGAGAAAGTTTCTCCTTGGGCTTTACTGAAATTCTTTTAACTTGGAAGCGCTGGCCTTGGTCAATCAAGTCATAACTCCCCCAAGGTCGAAATACCTTTCTGTGGAATTCATACTCAGGTCGCCCTGACGCTTTTAATTGATTAACAATATGCTTAATATCCTGCACTGCATTTTGTTTTGCCACCATAACTGCGTCTTTTGTTTCCACGACAACAAGTCCTTCACAACCAACTAAGGTCACCAGGCGACCTTCACTACTAACGTAATTGCTTTTGGCATTGTGTAACATTACGTCCCCTGTTACAGCATTACCATTAGCATCTTTTTCAGCCAAATCCCATAAAGACGTCCAGCTACCAACATCTGACCAACCGGCATCCAATGGCACCATAACCGCATCATCGGTATGTTCCATGATAGCAGTATCAATCGAAACGTCTGGACAAAGTAAAAAAGTATCTTCGGGTATTCGAATAAAATCTAAATCTAAGCTTTGTTGTGCAACAGCAGCAGTACAATACCTAAGAATATCAGGTGCAAATTTCTTTAGTGCAGCTAAATACGTTTTAGCTTTAAACACAAACATACCTGAATTCCAGAAGTATTGGCCACTATCTACATAATCCTGCGCTGTTCGTAAATCAGGTTTTTCGGTAAAACTTAATACTTCAAAACCTAGCGTTTTCTGGTCCTGTTGAAGTGATATATCAATTTGAATATAACCATAACCAGTATGTGGCTCTTGAGGCACAATACCAAAGGTAACTAATTTATCTTGTGCAGCTAATATTTCTGAATTTTTAATGGCTTCGGCAAACGCTTGATGGTCTTGAATAACATGATCTGCAGCCAAGATTAATAAAGTCGCCTCTGGTTCTGTGGCCACTGCATTCAACGCAGCCAAAGTAATTGCCGGTGCAGTATTTCGCGCAACAGGCTCTAAAATAATACCATTATGCGTAACACCTACTTGACGCAACTGCTCTGCAACTAAAAATCGATGCGCCTCATTACAGATTATAATGGGTTCTTGGTTGCTTACTTCAGGTATCCGCGCAAGGGTATCTTGTAACATGCTTTGTGTCGCTGTTAGAGATAAAAACTGCTTAGGGTGAGCCACACGAGACTTTGGCCAAAGTCTACTGCCACATCCACCAGCGAGAATAACGGGAATCATCATAAGTTCCCCTTTACTTGATACTGCAAAATATTAATCTACACATAATAAATATTATTAGGAAATGCAAAGTCATCAAATGTGTTAACGACTATACAAAGAAAGACCCAAAGGGCTAACAAGAATTAAACCCTTTGTATTAGCTATTTGTTAATAGTACCCCTATGGTATTATATCAACATCGAAATTACTAAAGCGAAGATGAACTTCGTTTTGCTAACCATAGATGAATAATAACATGGTAAAACAAAGATTTGGTGGTACAGAAAGACTTTATGGTACTGCGGGTTTAGCTGAGTTTTCTCGAGCACATGTCTGTGTGGTCGGTATAGGCGGTGTCGGAACTTGGGTGGCAGAAGGTTTGGTGCGCTCAGGTATAGGCGCTATTACTATTATTGACCTAGATGATATTTGTATCACGAATACAAATAGACAGATCCACGCATTACAAAATACGATCGGTATGGCAAAAGTTGACGCTATGGCTGAACGCTTAAAGCTGATCAATCCTCATTGCACAATCAATACAATTGAAGATTTTGTTTTACCTGAAAATGTAGCGACTTACATTACAACTACTTACTCATATGTAGTTGATGCAACCGATAGTATTACAGCTAAATGCGCAATTATTGCTCATTGTAAAAGGAATAAAATCCCTATTATTACGATTGGTGGTGCTGGCGGTCAGGTTGATCCTACTCAAATTTCTGTAAGCGATCTGACTAAAACGATCCAAGATCCTTTGGCAACAAAATTACGCAATGAACTTAGACGTAAACACCACTTTCCCAAAAATACTAAAAGAAAATTTGGCGTAGACTGCGTATTTTCTTCTGAACAATTGCGTTATCCTCAGGGCGACGGTTCGGTAAGTCATCGTAAAATACGACATAACAGTGGAGTCAAACTTGACTGTGAAACTGGATTTGGAGCCAGTGTTGCTGTTACTGCGACTTTTGGTTTTGTCGCTGTGAGTAAAGTACTAGATAAGATTTTAACAAAAAATAATGTTGTTTAAGTCTTGTGCAAAGAGCTCCTTATATTTTTTATATCTAAATACAATGCGACCAACAACCAGATCCCGATTGCGCTGAACAAGAAGGACGTATTTTCGGCGAAAGCCATGACCTTTTCGCTTAGCACTGCAGTCCCAGCAATCAATAATAAATAGTATGGTAGATTCAATAAACCTGCAAAAATAATAATTCTTTTACTTTTGTGCTGAGCTCCTTGATTAAACATAAAAAAAGCTAACGAGTTGATGTGGATCATAGCTAAAAGTAATTGTTTAATATTTAATGGAGTAGTTTCTACCAAACTTTTTGTACATGATTTTTTGCCTAGTTCAAAGTTAATTAATGACCCGAATGTGGCGGCCAATACCATCGCTATTGTCATGTAAAAAACATCTGATATTGAAGGGCTTGCTCCCACCACTAAAACTACAGCAAAGAATTGTCCAGGAAAGTAAAAACCGACATAAACAATTGATTCTAATAGAATTATAAAAAATATCAGAGCAAAGAAATAATTCTCCATTAGACCATTTAGTGTATCTAACATTTCACCACCTGGCGGCAGAATATTAAAAGCTATTAATAGTTGCAAAACACTTAATGCCAGAATTGCACTGAGTGGTAATGTAAAGTTATATTTCATTTTTTACCTGTCAAAATTTAATTTATACGTTTTTGCTTTTTGTGGGACAAACATCATAACTATACTTTCTCTTGGAAATAACACCGTATCGGACTTTCTTACTAGATAAAATGAACGAGGCTCAGAATGCTAGGAAATAAATATTATTTCACTATGCGTAATTGCCAATCACGACACATTGCTTTCAAATGATAACTTTTAAACACATATAAAGCACCACACATATTGAGCAGAATAGTAAAGCCTGAGGTGTATGAAAAATGGAATTTTTGGGCAACGATGGTATTAACTAATAATATTGTTTGTAGCCCTAATGATAATAATAAGCAGGGTTTAACGAAATGGAAAGGCCAAAGCAGATTTCTCTCCCACAGAATGTTGCGGTAAGATACCAACAATAGACATAAACATGCTGGTATGCTTGTTAACATTGCAAGATAAAGTTTTGTTTTAGATGGATACCAAAACGCTAAAATTTCCGCACTACTATCTTTAATAACAGCGGCCCCCATAAATATTAAAATGGATTGAAGTAACCATATATGTAACCAAAATAATGCTTTAGGGGGAAGGATACGACCAGCCTCATCATAATATTGTAAAGGTAACGCTAACATTTGATATCGCTATATAAAAAAGATAGGAAATATATTAACAGAATACAAAAAAAAGCCCCAAAGTAAAGTCTCAGGGCTTTCTGGACAACCAAAAAAAGGTTACGTAAATCCTTCTTGCAAAGTACTGGGTCCACAGAAATATCTGTTCAAGACAAATATTTAACCTAATGAAAAACTCATCCAGGAGAAGTGCTATGGTTATCAGTATCTACCGAGATTTTCTTTATACGAGGTGTCTTGTATAACGGCCAAACAAGTTGTTCAATCCAATTCGCTCTAAACATCCCTTCTATGCCATATTGTTCGGGATATTTTCGCGTGATTTTGGCTGTACCAAAAATCATATCCCAGATAAATAATAAATTCCCATAGTTGCCCTTGTAATGGGTAACACCATCTTCCATTTTTAACCCATGGTGCGCACTATGCGTTGATGGAGTAGAAATAACACGTTCGACGACCCACGCAATGGGATGAAGCATTGGCTTTGAATATAATACACGATCCCATTTCCATTCTGAATGGGCCCCCATGATCACCGTCAGTTTTACGACTACATAAAAAGCGTAAGTCCAACCCAAACCCAAATAAATCAACATGCCCGAAAACCAAATGGAAGGCATAAATAAATAGTAGAATATATTGTTGCGGAAAACGATTCTTACGCTCATGTATTTACCATTGTGATGGGCACGGTGCAAGTTATACATAAAACGCGTTGTATGTGACAAACGATGCCACCAATACTGCATCATATCGTCAAATATTAGCAATAAAGCTAGATGGAAGAAGATTGATGAACCCACTAAAGCATTTTGGTATTCAGGCGCTATAAAACCAGCAAGTGCAGCCCCCATAAATAATACCAAGGGTTGTGTAATGACTAATAAAACGATTGAGCCGATTAGCTCAACTCTACTATCATCCCTGACTTCTCCACCTTTTTTAAAAAAACCGTAACGATATACTTCAATTAAGGCAAACGTAATAAATACACCTAAAATTACAAATTGATAATTCATAAAAACCTCATTAATAATTGCAAACAAATTAACAAATCTCTATGATGCTTAAATATATACTTATATATCTTTGTAAATTATATGTTTAAAGTCTCCTCCATATCCAAATCAAAAACCCTATTAAATCAAGATTTTATTGATATTTGTCGTGGCTACTCAGTATTAAGGTTTGTTAACAAGGGTACACAAATACACGACCGTGGTGACTGCAAACCTGGGCTCTCTATTGTCGCTAGAGGCCAAGTAAAAATTGGTAATTATGGAGTTGATGGCCAGTATCAACTCGCAACTGTATTACAAAAGGGGGATACCTTTGGGGAGTTCACATTATTTGCTGACTTACCTAGAACCCATAATGCACAAGCATTAACTGACTGTGAAATTTATCATATCTCTGAAACAAGCTTTCATAAGTTAAGTAGCGAGCATCCAGATATACTGTCTTTTTTACTAGGCTCTTTAGCGGTTAAATTACATGTCACGTTGGAGCGTTTAGATGATGTACTAAGATTACCCACACATGTGCAGCTCGCTAAATTGCTCTACCAAGCCTGCTTATTTAATAACAACAATGTCATAAAAATGCGCCAAAGCGATTGTGCAGAGAGACTAGGGGTTACTGTATTATCTGCTCACAAAGCCATCAAAAAACTTATCGCCCTAAATTTAATATCGACTTCTTATGGAGCAATTTGTATTGAGGATAAAGGGGCTATGGCTGAGTGGCTAGAGAATAATCTATCTTTACTACCCATTCAGGATCCGACAGCTCTTACTTAGCAACTTCCCTTCCTGTACAATACGACAATGGTTTGCCACCTTTTAATACAAGTACTTGGGGTGCAAACAATTTTATTCACTTAGAACGTTACATTTCCTAGTATTATTGAGCTATTTATGACTGTTGAAAAGTTTACACCAAAGCAAACGACTACCTTGAACAATCCCAAAAAGATCTTATCAGAACAAGCTGACACCCAATCAATTGTCATCAAAGAACTCAACCAGAACAAACTTCAATCGCCAAGGCTAAATGCTAAGATTGGCTTTGTGTCTTTGGGTTGCCCTAAAAACCTCGTTGACTCAGAACGTATCCTGACGCAATTACGCACGGAAGGTTATGATGTTGTACCTACTTACGACGATGCTGATTTGGTTATTGTAAATACCTGTGGTTTCATCGACTCAGCGGTTGAGGAATCATTAGATACAATTGGCGAAGCATTAAAAGAAAATGGAAAAGTTATCGTAACTGGGTGTCTGGGTATCAAAGAAGATGAAATACGCGAAGTTCATCCAAATGTACTTTCTATCACAGGCCCTCATGCGTACGAATCTGTCGTTGCCCAAGTCCATGAACATTTACCAAAGCCTGAACACAACCCTTATTTACACCTAGTCCCTGATCATGGGATAAAATTAACTCCTCGCCATTATGCCTACCTAAAGATTTCTGAAGGCTGTAACCACAAATGTACGTTTTGTATAATTCCATCGATGCGTGGAAAATTAGATTCCAGACCGATCGGAGAAGTACTTAACGAAGCAAAGCGCTTACAAGCTGCTGGTGTAAATGAGTTGTTAGTCATTTCACAAGACACAAGTGCTTATGGGGTAGACGTCAAGCATAAAACTGACTTTTGGGATGGCATGCCGGTTAAAACACACATGAATAATTTATGTGCTGAGCTTGGTAAGCTAGGTATGTGGATCCGCTTGCATTATGTCTACCCTTACCCACATGTCGATGACTTAATTCCCCTAATGGCAGAAGGTAAAATTCTCCCCTATCTTGACGTTCCTTTACAGCATGCATCTAAACGCATATTGAAGTTGATGAAACGACCAGGCAGCGCAGATAGAACTTTAGAGCGTATCCAAAAATGGCGTGAGATCTGCCCTGAACTCATCATTCGCTCGACATTTATAGTTGGTTTTCCTGGCGAAACAGAAGCGGAATTTACTGAGTTGTTAGAATTTATAAAAGCTGCGCAGTTAGATCGCGTTGGCTGTTTTACCTATTCTCCAGTTGCTGGCGCAACGGCAAATGATTTACCCGACCATGTGCCTGAAAATGTCAAAGAAGAACGTTTACAGCGTTTTATGGCAGTACAAAGCGAAATCAGCGCGGCTAGATTACAACAACGTATTGGTCAAGAATATTTGGTCGTCATTGATGAGGTAAATACGGAAGGTGCAGTCGGTCGTTGTTATGCTGATGCTCCTGAAGTAGATGGTGTTGTTCACTTAAACAATTTCTTTGCAGCGGAGCCTGGTGATAGAGTGTGGGCTGAGATCATTCATGCCAACGAGCACGATATTTGGGGTGTGGTTCTTGATAATGAAGAAGAAAGCGAAGCTGAATAATTAGTTAAGAAGTTAAATTGGAGCTCAGAAACTGACTGTTTCGCTCAGCAGTTGAAAGTGAGAGTTTGCCGTAGTATGCGCCAAACTCTTACCATTGTAATGAGTAATTTATGTTTCTTGTGCTATCACCAAATCTTCTGGAGTATCAATACCTGGAGGAGGCGTGGCAAGTGCCACATCGACATGTATCCGTCCACCGTGATACAGCACTCGCAACTGTTCAAGCGACTCAATATGTTCTAAAGGGCTCGCTTCCATTGCGACATATTGCTTGATAAAACCGGCTGTATACGCATAAATGCCTATATGCCGCAAATAAATATCAGGTAAATCAGAAAAGTTTATACCCTGAGTTGGAACCACAGATTCTCCTGCTAACATGTCTTTACGAGAAAACGGTAAGACCGAGCGTGAAAAATATAAGGCAAGACCAAAACGGTCCGTCACAACTTTCACAATATTAGGATTAAATAACTCATCTGTAGCTTGGATTTTACAAGCCAAAGTAGCCATATCGGCCTGTGGGTTGGCTGCGAGATTTTGTGCAACTTGAGTTATAATCGAAACCGGAATATGTGGCTCATCCCCTTGCACATTCACTACAATGGTATCATCAGGTAAATCTAGGATATTCACCACTTCAGCAAGTCGTTCAGTACCTGACTCGTGGTCATTTCGGGTCATTACCACATTGCCAGAAAATCCAGTAACTACATCAGCGATGCGCTGATCATCTGTAGCAACAATAACTTTTTCCGCTTGTGCTTTGTTTGCACGTTCTACAACATGTTGGATCATAGGTTTCTCCCCTAACATAGCCAAAGGTTTACCAGGGAAACGGGTAGAACCAAAACGCGCTGGAATCACCACAACAAATTGCATATTATTTTACCTTATCAAGTTCATCGAGAGTGAGTGTCCGCGCTTGCTCTTCTAGCATAACTGGAATTGCATCTCGGATAGGAAACGCAAGTCGGTCAAAACGGCACACCAACTCTTGAATATTGTCATTACTATATAAAATAACTGGTCCCTTGCAAGTAGGACAAGCTAACACCTCTAAAAGTCTTTTATCAAATGTTTTCATAAGTTATTTTTCTTCGCTATGGATGCCTTGAGAGAGTTCTGCAAGCGACCCAAAAAATCTTTGTTAAATTGAGCGCTTATCGGCAAATAGAACCAACTTGGTGCGGCAAAAGTTTTACATTTCACCGCATCTTTCTCGGTCATTAGCAAGGTTGTTTGAGCATCGAGCTCCTCAGGTTGATAACGATGATGATCGGGAAAGGCCTGAGTTTTTTCTATTATAAATCCATTGTCTAACAAATATTGAAAAAATCGTTGCGGGTTACCGATTGCAGCAATAGCCTTGGTGAAAGAAGAAGGAACTGAGACGGTCTCAACGGATGCGACCGGAGTAATACTTCCTGGTAATAATTGCATCTCAATTTCTCGTTCTGATTGAGCGGGACTATTATTAACCACCAAATAATCTACGGAAGTCAAACGCCATGAGCCTTCTCGCAGTGGCCCCATGGGTAGCAAATGCCCGTTACCTTGTCGACGCTCATCCATCACGACAATTTCGATATCACGCTGTAACCGATAGTGCTGTAAACCATCGTCACAAATAATAACATCACACGATTGTGCCAAGTGTTTACCACCTCGTACTCTATCGGGATCAATAACTACAGGAATATCTAGGCGACCTTTAATTAAGGCAGGTTCATCACCTACTAAGGCTGCAGGACATGTGGAGGTGATGAAATGTGGAAAGACCGAGCAAGTTCCCCCATAACCTCGAGATAAAACACCTGGTTGGTAGCCTTGCGCTAGTAAGTACTCAGCAATTGCGATTACTACAGGTGTTTTACCATTTCCACCCACAGAAATATTACCAACAACAATAACGGGAACAACCAAACGCTCCGAGGATAGTAGGCCGACTTTAAACCCCCAACGTCTAAGTCCAGATAGTAAACGAAAAACTTGAGATAAAGGCCACAAAAGCCATAGCCATAATGAATTTTTTTGCCATGCTTTTTCGATAAAACTCAAGTGAATACTCCTTGTACACTAAGCATCAGAAAATTGCATTTTATGCAAATTTGCATAAGCACCATCGAGTGACAAAAGTTCACTATGTTTACCTTGCTCGACAATAGCACCTTGTTCAATCACTAGAATACAGTCAGCATTTTCAATCGTAGAAAGACGATGGGCAACTACAAAACTAGTACAACGTTCTTGCAATGTATCAAGCGCATCTTGGATCAAACGCTCTGATTCGGTGTCTAATGCTGAAGTCGCCTCATCCAAAATGAGAATCGGTGCATCCAATAACAGTGCTCTAGCAATAGCAATGCGTTGGCGTTGTCCACCTGAGAGCATCAAGCCATTTTCACCCACGACGGTATCCATACCTTCTGGAAGAGCATCCACAAACTCAAGAACATGAGCTCGCGCTGCCGCATCCATAATTCTATCTTTACTAACGGCTACATCTGAACCATATGCGATATTGTTAGCAATGGTGTCGTTAAACAATGTGACATGTTGGGACACTAAAGCAAATTGACGACGTAAACTAGTCAGTTCTATATCGGCCAACGGCACATTATCTAATTTAATAACACCAGATTGAGGATCGTAAAAACGCGTTAATAGGTTAGAAATTGTAGATTTACCACTACCGGAACGACCCACTAACGCAATAGTTTCGCCTGGTTTCACCGTAAACGAGATATCAGTAAGCGCATTAGTATTTTTTAATGGGTAGCAAAAATTCACACCTGAAAACGAAATTTCACCTTGTGCTTTAGCAAATTGTTGTTGGCCAGTGTTTTTTTCTTGAGCTTCATCTAGTATGGCAAAAATACTTGCACATGCAGCCATGCCTCTTTGAAATTCCGTATTCACCGTGGTAATTTGTTTCAGTGGTTTGAGTAACATCGTCATACACACCACGACATTAGTAAATACACCTGCTGATAATTCAACTAAGCCTGGAGTACTTGCAATAAATAACACCACGGCAAGTGCAATGGAAGCAATAATTTGAATACTCGATACACTGAGGATTTTAGCCACTGTCAATTTTAAGGTTTGTTGTCGATTAAAATTATTTTTTGCTTCAAAGCGTTCAAGTTCTCGCCGTTGTCCACCAAACATCAATACTACTTTATGCCCTTTAACAACTTGTTCTACGGCAGTTGTTAAATTCCCCATCGCTTGTTGAATATTCTTAGAAACTCGACGAAAACGCTTACTGACAATTGCTACGATAAATGCAACAACTGGTCCTATCAAGAGGAAAATCAAAGATAATTGCCATGAGTAATAAAACATCACGAATAACAAGCCAATAACCAAAGCACCTTCTCTGACGAGAGTAAGTAATGCTTTACCAGCTGCCTTGGCAACTTGCTCAGTATCAAAAGTTACCTTGGAAATTAGCGTTCCACTAGAATGTTGATCGTGAAAACTCACGGGTAAATGAATATAACGATAAAATAATTCCTGACGCATACGCATGACGACTCGACCGCTGATCCAATCCAACGTATAGCTACCCATAAAGTTAAAAATCCCGCGTAAGATAAACAGGGGAATAATCAGGTAAGCTGCCATGCGAAGAAATTCATACTCGCCTTGACCTAAACTCTCATCGATGATCGGTTGTAATTGTGCTATCACAAAAGCATCGACAGCGGAGTAACCAATCATTCCAACGACAGCAATGCCGAAATACAATTTAAAACCAGTCAGATACGTTAGGAAACGACTTACTAATTTTTTATCAACTGTTTTTTGTGAGCTACTAGACGTCGAAGCTGGTGTCATATTTTGTTATCAGTCTTGTGAAAAGTAAAAAATATTCTTTTATTGTAACCCAAGGGTCAATATAACTAAATAAAAAGCAGATATTTAGCCATAAGGCCGATACCAGCGAGGTTGAATATCTCGAATATAATATTTTGTGCCCAAAAAATTACCGGCTTCATCCCATGATAACGAAACAGAACCCAACTGTGCAGTATTACTTATTTGCGCTCCAATGTACCTGTAATGAGTCAGAGGTTTTTGATGAGGGAATTGCCAACGATTCAAAAAACCTGAAGAAATAATTACGTGTTCCGGATCCACAGCCTCTACAAATTGTAGATGGGAAGAAGTACGACTACCATGATGAGGTGCCAGCATAATCTGGTGTGCTAGTTGCAATGTTGAAGATTCTGCATAATGATTTAGCAAAGCTTGCTCTGCAGCAAACTCAATATCACCAGGGATCAAGATTTTATCTTTACCAACACTCAAAGAAATCACACACGAAGTATTATTTTTACTTATTTTAAGTAAATTACTATTGGTATCTTGGTTTGGCCACAACACATCAAGTTTAAGTTCAACAAGGTTGCTATCTTTGAAAACCGTTTTTGCTGGTTGCCCAGTGCTGCAATCTTTAGCATCATGCTCTAAGTGACTAATTGTCTTTTTTAATGGTCTAAAGATGGGAGTGTCTGGGAAAGCCTTGAGTAAATAAGGTATGCTGCCATCGTGGTCACGGTCATTATGACTAATATACACAGCTTCAATTTGCGTAATATTATGACTTTGCAAATAAGGATCAAGGACATTTTTCCATGAATTAAATCCGGGTGAAAAAGCATCACCTACATCAAAAATAATCGCTGAACTCCCTCGATGGAATATTGCGGCACTGCCCTGCCCGACATCCAAGACGGTGAATGTCGTTATATGTTGTTTATGATAATTAAACCAAGAACCAAGTCCTAAAATGATTATACCTAGTCCTAAAAGTCGCCAACACCTTAAATAATAAAGCCCAATAATGAGTAATACCCCAATCATCCAACACATCTGCAAATAACTCACCTTAGTAAAAACAAACATGGGCATATGTAAATGTTCTAAGAGGATAAAGCACCACTCTAAAGCACGATGGCAACCTAACAAAAAGTACATAACCACAGTGTCTAATAAGGATGAGGAAAAAACTGTTTCGAGAAAATAATCAATGAGAAGGAAGCTCAAAGTTAATAAATGCAAGGGCACAACCAATATTGCAAAGATAGGTATTAGGAGTAAATTTGCAAACATACTCACCAAAGTGACTTGTCCAAACACCCACCAGGTCATAGGGATCAACAAAATACTTAGTAAGACTTGTAACTTAATTGCATACAGCGATTTTTTGAAGATACCTTGCGAAGTAGTTTGTAATTTCCAACCAATTAACATTATACAACTTACAGAACCAAAACTAAGCCAAAATCCGACCTGGTATATTGACCACGGAGATATGACTAACAATAGTAACAATGCAAATAAAAGCAGTTGTGAACTGACTATACGAATATGCATGAATTGAATCATTACCCACAATGCACAAACTGAAGTGGCCCTAAAAACAGGGACCGTCCAACCTGCCATATAGGCATAAGCCAAAACACCCAAAAAACTAATAAATAAGACTAGGTTGTTTTGCCAACTCGGTTCTAACCATTGGCACTTAACTAGGCAATATTTGCCAACAACCAGAAAACTTCCAAATACAATTGCCACATGCAAACCTGATATTACGAATAAATGAGCAGTACCTGTTGCAATAAGTGTTTGTTTCCGGCTCTTTGGATCATAATTCACTTTTTGCCCAAACATCAAAGCTCCAACCCAAGGGAACTCCCCATAAGATTGACTCATGTAAGCTATGGCGTCTTCGCGAAATGCAACTGAACGTCGTATTAAGTGATTATTCCCCTTGCGCACATACCCCGTAGCAAAAACATTCTGGCCTAACAAGTATCTGATGTAATCAAAACTGCCCGAATTACGATAGCTGTGCAAAGGTTTAACTTTTATGTTTAAAGTCCAGGTATCCCCTACTTGTAATTTAGGTGTCTTATTATTATCAAGTTTGTAATACCAAGATAACTTTATTTTTTGACCATGCAAAGGTGATGAAGTATCGCTTACCCTGACCGTAAAAGAGAGTTTCTGCTGCCTTGTGATATATGCAGGTTGATTGACGAGTTTAGAAGTGGGGACTGCTTTTATTACAGCATGCTTGGATAAATATTTAGCTTTTTCTCCAACTTGTGCAGACTGCTTTTCTGACTTTGCAGATTCCGTAACTGTTGGTCCAGCATAAAGTTTAATGGGTTTGTGGTTAACTACAGATATAATCTTTACAGTCAGATGCTGCACTCTATTAGTTTGCAAATACTCCTGTAAGAATAACCATGGAGAAACAATACAAAAAATACAGAAAAAACCTAAAATTCCTCCTAAATACAAACTCTGACGTAATTTCCAGTAGATTAACCAAAGTATCACACATATAATAAACGAGAGTGTTGTGGACGGAAGCACTCGCCATACTGTGAAACTAAGTAAAACAAGAATAAACCCACATCCACCTTGAATTAGATGATACCTTTTCCCTTGTTTGGTGGATATAAGTTGTTTAAACATGCCTAAAAAGACTATTAGAAAGTATTTGCCAGACCACAACACTATCAAAGAGCAAAAATTCCTGAAACTGTTCGGAAGTTTGTTACACGACCCCAATTTATGGCATCTCAATAGACACTCGGCCTCTGGGGCTTTCGGTGTAGGTCTATTTTTTGCCTTTTGGCCAGTCCCGTTTCAAATGTGGTTGGCGGCTATGGCAGCAATACCCATGCGTGTTAATTTGCCGTTATCGATAGCGACAGTGTGGATCACAAACCCACTGACTATGCCTCCAATTTTCTTTTTAGCTTACAAAATAGGTTCTTGGGTACTAGGGACTAGTATGCAAGAGTTTACTTTTGAGCTTTCATGGACTTGGTTGCATGAAAGTTTAAGTACCATTGGCCCTGCATTTTTACTTGGCTGTGCTATTTGTTCTGTGTTTTTTGGTATACTTGGTTATGTAAGTATGAATATACTATGGCGGGTATCCGTATTTAGAGCTTGGCGAGCAAGACGCGCCAAACTAACTCAAAAATAGATTTTAGCAAGAACAGAATATTTCACATCGCAAAGGTGCTAACGCCCCTGCTCTGTAAAATAAGCTAGCATTTTATCTTCGTCCCAAACTGTAATGCCAAGATTGGTTGCTTTAGTCAGTTTTGAACCTGCTTTTTCTCCAGCAACTAAAATGTCCGTTTTAGCAGAGACAGAACCGGCAACCTTAGCTCCCAGCTCCATAAAAATAGCTTTAGCTTCATTTCGCCCCATACTAGACAGTGAACCAGTTAATACTAAGGTTTTACCATTGAGTGGAAGAGAATCTGGATCCCTTATTTCGATGTTTGGCCAGTTTATGCCTACTGTTTTTAATCCCTCAATAATCTCCACATTTGCTGAATTTTGCATAAAATCATACACATGTTGCGCGACTACTTCCCCAACATCATCAACTTCAATTAACTCTGCTACTGAAGCCTTAGACAGAGCTTCCACTGTGCGAAAATGTAAGGCCAGATTCGCAGCGGTTGTTTCACCAACTTCTTTAATACCTAGTGCATATAAAAACTTAGGTAACGTAGTTGTTTTAGCTTTTTCCAAAGAGCTCAACAGATTTAATGCTGATTTTTCACCAACACGTTCTAAACCAATCAATTGGCTTAGAGTAAGATTAAATAGATCAACTGGTGTTTCTACTAACTTTGCATCAACTAAGAGCTCTACTAACTTATCACCTAAACCATCTATATCAAGGGCTTTGCGAGAAGCAAAATGAATCAAAGCTTGTTTGCGTTGGGCACCACAGATTAAACCTGCCGTACATTTAGCAACGGCTTCACCAGGTACCTTTTCAACTAGACTATTACATACGGGACAGTGTGTAGGAAATATTATAGGCTGAGCATTCTCTGGACGTTGTGCTAAGACAACTGAAACGATTTGTGGAATAACATCACCAGCTCGCCGGATAATGACCGTATCATTAATTTGCACACCTAAACGCTCGATCTCATCTTGATTGTGTAGCGTCGCATTAGCTACAGTTACTCCACCAACAAAAACTGGATGTAGACGTGCTACAGGGGTAATGGCGCCAGTACGCCCAACTTGAAACTCAACATCTAAGAGTTGTGTCAATTCTTCTTGAGCAGGAAACTTGTGGGCAATTGCCCAACGTGGTGCCTTGGCCACAAAACCTAATTTTTGTTGTAGTTCGATATCATCGACTTTAAAAACAATACCATCAATATCATAACTAAGCGCGTCACGATGCTCACCTAAATCACTAAAATAAGCTAAACAGGCATCTATATTAGTGACCTTTTGGGTTTCACGACATATAGGTAAACCCCATTCAGATAATACTTGCAAGCGCTTATAATGTGAGGACGGCATAGGCTCTACTGGCTCTTTAACTAGCCCCATTGAATATGCATAAAAAGCGAGAGGGCGACTTGCAGTAACCTTTGGATCCAACTGACGTAAACTCCCCGCTGCAGCATTTCTAGGATTAGCAAAAGTCTTTAAGTTCTTTTTTGCCTGTTTTTCATTCAGCTTATTGAACCCCGCTTTCGGCATAAAAACCTCACCACGTACTTCAAGCCAATGTGGATAATGATCACCACGCAAAGCAAGAGGAACATTTGCAATAGTGCGTACATTTTGCGTAATATTTTCTCCGACTTTTCCATCACCGCGGGTTGCTGCACGTATAAGCTGACCATTTTCGTAAACAATCGAAACAGCCAGACCATCAAGTTTAGGCTCACAACAATACTCAATATCACAACTCTGTATTAATCGTTCACCAATACGCTTGTTAAACGCTAGCATTTCGTCGGCAGAAAAAGCATTATCTAAAGAAAGCATGGGGACTTCGTGGGTTACTTGGCTAAACGATGACAAAGCCGCTCCACCGACTTTTTGAGTTGGAGATGTGGCAGAGAAACTCTGTGGATATTGCTTTTCTAATGCTTGTAATTCTCTGAGTAAGCGGTCGTATTCTACGTCTGGAATAGTTGGTTCATCCTGAACATAATATTGATAATTATATTCGTTTAACTGTTCCCTTAGTTCCTCGATTCTCGCTAAATCAAGTAAATCTGACATGTATGTTTTATCCTAATAAACGACGACGTTCAAAATCTCGAATGCGTTCTACGTATTGTTGTAAGCCTTGTTTAGTAAGGGTACTGCGATTATCATCGAGGATCTCAGCGTTGAACTCATCAGCTAATTTTCTTGCTGCATTGTGCATCATATTAAAGACTTGATGCGCATCACTTTCTGTTGGTAAGGTCATGAATAAAGATAGACCGCGAATAGATTCATTTTCCATATTATCAATATCGAAGACACCCGGCTTAAACAAATTTGCTAAACTAAACACAACTGGACCTTTGCCATTGTTGTTAACATGTCGATGGAAAATGTTATTTTCGCCGTACTTCATACCAAGTGTAATGAGTGCCGGTAATAATTGCGCGCCAGATATAGGATTTTCCTTTGGTACTTTCAAACTAATCGCTAAAAATTCTGGATCAATGTCTTTTTTAACCTGAGGTTCGTCCTGTCTATTTTGCGAATCAGCTATAGCTTTAGCCTCATTAATTACTGGATCAATCGAGTCAAAATCTATGCCCATTTGATTAGTATCAACCACAGGTTCCCTTTTGCGAACCGAGCGTTTTTTGCGTCCTGTAACAAGATTGATTGCAGCTTGCGCGATAGATGGTTTTTGAGCTTCATCTTCGGCAGCACGTATAGCAGCTTCCTCTGCAGCAACTTGTTCAGGGGTTAAATATTTAGGGGGCTCTTCGGTTGTAGGAATATGTAATTCTGCTTCTGTACCAGTGGCTTGTGATGCTATTTCAGATTTTGGTGAGACCTCATTATCAGCCACTATATTGGCAGCCACATTGTCCGCCACCGAGTTCTCTTCAGAATCTTTCACTTTAAACTCAGCGGGTAATTCTGGAATGCTATACCCCAGTTCTTCTTCAGCTTTCGCTTTATATTCGGCTATCGAATCAGTCGACTCTGGATTTATTTCTGTAGCATCACTCACTGAGTTAAAAATGGGTTTAGTTTGTGGCTTAGGATTTGATACAACTGAGGCATACAATGGTGCTGCATTATCAGCACCCTCTTGCTCACTATCTTGCGCTGTAGAAACAACATCATTTATGTCATTGATAGATGGAATATCTTGGTTAGATAATTGAGTAACATCATGACTATATTCATCAGCTTCTGATGGCCCCTCTGTAGATCCTAAAATAGGGTTATCTGCTAATGATTTATCGGTATTAGCCTCAGTAACCACACGTGTTTTACCAAGACCAAATTGATCAAAATCCGATGTTTCATCCAGAGGCTGTTCAACTTTATTATCTAGGGAGTCTACATTTATCGTTGGTGTAGAGAGATCATCATCTTTACTCCAGTGCTTCTGTGGATTTGACGACTTTCGACTGACGTAGATACCGTGTATACATACACCTAAAATAGTGATCGAACCGGCGATAATGAGTATTGACTGCAAATCCATGGATCTAAACCTTATTATTATACTGGTAACGTAACTACGAGATACGCGCAACCAAACTGTAAATACACGTATAAGTTACACATTTTTGCTACACAAAAACCATATAAATTTATTGTACTATTTTTCTAGCATATAGGTCGAGGGCAGATTCTTTTTTATCCTTTTAAATAGGTACCAGCTACTGCATTATTTTTCGGTAAACGAATTACGCTTGACAAATTCGGTAACAAATTAACTCTGCGTTTTATCCGTTACAGATTATAATAGTCAGTCAACATAGGAGTAGGTATGTCCAAAGCATCTGGTATCGATTATTTTTTTCAAGGTTTTAGTCTTATTAAAACTAAAGGTCTACGCAGTTTTGTCTTCATTCCATTGATTATAAATACCTTATTGTTTATTGGCGCTTTTTACTTTTTGTTTGGTGAAATTGCGTATTACATAGCTTACATCATTGGGCTGGTGCCTGATTGGTTGGGCTGGATTAAAGAAATATTAATCTATTTATTATGGCCCATTGCTGTTGTCAGCGTACTGTTAATCTTTGCTCTAATATTTGGTACCCTGGCAAACTGGATAGCAGCCCCGTTTAATGGCCTTTTAGCAGAAAAAGTGGAGGCTCATCTGACTGGTAAACAAATCTCTAACTCTTCAGCTTTAGATGTCTTAAGGGATATCCCAAGGACCTTAGGTCGGGAATTTACAAAACTCGCATACTATCTTCCGCGAGCTATCGGGTTTTTAATACTATTTTTTTTATTACCTGTTCTTGGTCAGGTATTATGGTTTTTATTCAGTGCTTGGATGATGTCGGTTCAATACGCCGATTACCCTTTTGATAATCATAAAGTTCCATTTAGAAAAATGAAAAACCAGCTTTTAGCTGATAAATCATTGACCTTTAGCTTTGGTATCATGGTAAATATTTGTGCACTTATTCCAATTGTGAATTTTATTGTTATGCCTGTGGCAATTTGTGGTGCTACTGCTATGTGGGTCAACGAACACAAAGCTGATACACTAAGTAGCTATAACGATTAATGTGTGGCATAGCGTCCTGCTCTAAGCTGTGCCTGCCACATATATTTATACACATCCGGGATATAAGTTATATCGTTATAGCGCAAGAAAGTAAACGTATCAGGCATTAGGGTATACCAATCTTCAGTTTCCGTACTGCACGTCCTCTGTAAATACCCTGTATGATCGCCAGATGCTTTTAAGCTGGCTTTGTAAAGGTCAGCAAAAGGATGCTTTGAGCTATACTTAGCAAAAGCAGAACCCTTTGGCACCGCCCACAAGTTTGGTGCTGACCAACGGTCTTGGGGGAAACGACATTGACTTGCTTTGAGCGCTTCACGCATTGTGTATTCTTCAGCAAAAAACGCAAAATGTGCCAGTTCATGAATGAATGTATTATACGTAACAGATTCAGACAAAAACATCTGTGCCCCAATTACAAAGGCTTTTGTTTTCTCAGTGACGAAAATACTTTGTGAGCTTGCATCAAGCTGCAAATTATAACACTGCGTATTTTGTAGGAGTTGCTGCCCAGGAATTGCTTGCGCAAAAATGCCAGTTTTAATCATCGGTATCGTTGAGAAAGGACAATCGTATGAGGAAATACTTGTTGGCAGTTCAATACACAGAGGTAAAAAGGCAATATTGGTATCACTACGAAACAAGTTAGAAAGTTCTAAAGCCTTAATGTATCCGGATACAGAATTTACGTGAAAACTTGGGGTGGCTATACACTCAGAGGCAAATTGCTTAAAAGGTGGATGGACCAAACGCATTACGTTTGCTTGTACATGATTAACAGTACAAAACATATAAAACAAGACCAGTAGAACCTGAAGTAAACGCGTAATGGAAAGCGTCATAAGCGGAAGCTTACCTTACTCATCTTCTGTGGGTTTTAGTTCTGAGGATTTACTTTGATTCAACAGCTCAAGCTCTAGCCTTGCATAGCGGTGTTCAACAAAATCAAAAACATTCGTTGCTAAAGCTAATTTAAAAAAATTTTTAGCAACTGCTGGTTGTGCCCTATCAGAATAATATTTACCTAAGTAAAAATAGACCTCACATAATCGTTCACTCAGCTGCTTTTGATTTTCCAAAGCTACCAGTAAATCACCCAATAAATCATTTTGCGTAATATTACCTAAATAAAAATCAATCAACCGGACCGTCCAAGCTGTATCACTCACCCCTGATTTAGCTTGTTCTAAATGGCTATGCGCTGCTTGTGGATCAATTTGATAATGTATCAAATAACGCCACAATATCCGGTAAGTATCAGTCTTATCAGCAGCGTAAAATTCATTTATGTCATTTAGTGATAACTCGTAACGTTTGTCATAGTAAGAAGCTAAGGCTCTATTTAAATAAGCAAATTGATAATCCGGATCAATCTCTAATGTCGAGTCAAACGCTTCGTAGGCTTCTATAAAATTACCGCGTAAGGTTTGCTGAATCCCTATGGAGTTATATACACCTGGAATGTCAGGCTGGAGTTTTACAGCTTGGGTAAAATCGTAATAAGCCAAAGCATCTAACCCGACACTATCGTATAACAAACCTCTACGAAAGTGCATCTGTGCCCGCTCTTCATCACTGAGTTGAGTATTCAACACAAATTGATTGAGTTGTGCAATTGCCCTTTGCGCTTGAAAAGAATTAACTAAAGGCTCTGCAATTATCAAGTTAGCAATGGCATTATTTTGTTGTGTAGCTGGTTTAGCACTTAGATTAACAGGCGTTTGTGCGCAGGCAACAGTTAAACAACACACAACAGATAATACAAATAATCTCATAAACGTTAATCACCATGGACATACAAAAAGACTGAATCAAACCAAAATTTGATTGACGTTATTAATAATAGCATAAATCGAATACAAAAATGCCACGGTAAACGTGGCATTTTATCTAATTAAAAGTAAATCTTAACTAGCTTATTCAGCATCATCCGCAGCTGGCGCAGCAGGTTTTTCAATCAATTCCTTCATGCTCAAACGAACACGATTTTGGCGATCAATTTCCATTACCTTAACATCAACTTCTTGACCTTCAGTCAAGTAATCAGTTACTTTCGCAACACGTTCGTGAGCTATTTGTGAAATATGAACTAGACCGTCTTTTCCTGGTAAAACTTCAACAAATGCACCAAAGTCTGCAATACGAGAAACTTTACCTTTGTAGACCTTACCCACTTCAATCTCTGCAGTAACTTGCTTGATTCGCTCGATAGCAATATCAGCTTTCGCTTTTTCTGTAGCAAAGATTTTAATGGTACCATCATCTTCAATTTCGATATTGGTATCAGAAGCTTCAGTAATTGCACGAATCGTTGCACCACCTTTACCAATAACATCACGAATTTTATCAGACTCAACCTTAAGTGTGTAAATGCGCGGAGCAAATTCTGATAATTCTTCACGATGACCATTAATAGCTTGATCCATCACACCTAAAATATGGATACGTGCATCTTTAGCTTGTTTAAGCGCAATTTGCATGATCTCTTGAGTAATACCCTCAATTTTAATATCCATCTGTAATGCAGTGATACCATTAGTCGTACCTGCAACTTTAAAGTCCATGTCACCTAAGTGATCTTCATCACCTAAAATATCAGATAAGACAACAAAGTTATCGTCAGACTTAACTAGCCCCATCGCAATACCTGCTACTGAAGCTTTGATTGGTACACCAGCATCCATTAATGCTAAGGAAGTACCACATACAGAAGCCATTGACGAAGAACCGTTAGATTCAGTGATTTCTGAAACAACACGAACCACATATGGGAATTCTTCCATAGAAGGCATTACCGCTTGCATACCACGCTTAGCTAAACGACCGTGACCAATTTCACGACGTTTAGGTGAACCGATCATGCCAGTTTCACCAACACTGTATGGAGGGAAGTTGTAGTGCAACATGAAGCGAGAACTAGTCATGCCACCTAATTCGTCAATCATCTGTGCATCCCTTTCTGTACCTAATGTAGCAGCAACAAGAGCCTGAGTTTCACCACGTGTAAATACTGCTGAACCGTGCGTTCTTGGTAGCAAACCAGTAGCAACGTCAAGCGCACGTATCATCGCAGGATCACGACCATCGATTCGTGGCTCACCCGCTAAGATTCGCGAACGAACAACTTCAGATTCTAAATCGTGTAAGATATCTAATATTTCTTTAGTATCTTGGTCTGCATTTTCCTCAAGGATAGTCTCGAGTGCTTTAGCAGTTACCGCTTCAACTGCAACTTTACGCTCCAGCTTGTCGGAAATCTGGTAAGCGGCAGTCATGCCCTCTGTAGCTAGCGCCGCTAACTTACCTTTTAATTCTGTATTTTCAACTGGTGCTGACCATTCCCACTTAGGTGTGTTAACTTCAGCTGCAAATTCTGAGATTGCATTTACTACGGCTTGAGATTCTGTGTGGCCATAAACAACGGCACCAAGCATTACTTCTTCAGATAAAACTTTTGCTTCCGATTCAACCATCAATACAGCTGAATCAGTTCCAGCAACAACTAAGTCTAAATCGCTATTTTCAAGCTCGGACGTAGTGGTATTTAAAATGTATTCACCATCTTTATAACCGACACGTGCCGCACCAATAGGTCCATTGAATGGAATACCTGAAATAGATAGCGCAGCAGAAGTACCGATCATGGCAATAATATCAGTTGGGATTTCTGGATTAGCAGAAACCACTGTAATTACGACTTGAACTTCGTTTTTAAACCCTTCTGGGAATAAAGGGCGGATTGGACGGTCAATAAGACGTGCAATTAATGTTTCACTTTCTGAAGGACGTCCTTCACGTTTGAAAAAACCACCTGGAATTTTACCAGCGGCATATGCTTTTTCCTGATAGTTAACCGTTAATGGAAAAAAACTTTGATCTGGTTTTGCTTCCTTCTTGCCAACAACAGTTACTAGAACTGAAGTGTCGTCCATACTTGCTAATACAGCAGCTGTTGCTTGACGAGCAATTACGCCCGTTTCTAATGTTACAGTATGTTGGCCATACTGAAATGTTTTTGTAATAGGAGTCACTATTTATCCTTTAAAATATATTTTTTGTTTGCTATTAATCGCGCGCACATTATAGCAATAAATTGCAATAATGCCAGAATTAAAGGGGTATGAGGTAGCGTAACATCAAATACTTAGATATTGATAAATCTGAGATTAAAATAAAGTAACCTCTGTGATGATGAGTATGTCTGATTTCTTTACAGTTTTGTTAATCTTATACTTTAAGAATAATTTAATCCCTTATTTTTACTGGCCTTGCCGGATTGGTCCAAACCTTGCAAAAAACTATGAGACTCTAATTTTTAATGCAATTAGAAAATACCAGTAATCATTTGCTTTGTGATTTATAAAGCCCAAGTTTTTTGCGAGGATGTATGTCTAGATATAATAAAGTTGAACAATTAGTAAGAAGCTTACACTCTGAATTGGAAGAAGAGATTAAATTACCAAAATTATCTAGTATTTCAGAACAGTGTTTACTTTCTCTCTTAGAACGCACGTACCGATTCGAAACAAGGTGTGCAATTAGAAAATCTAAATATTCAGAAAAAAAATGTCTCACTTATAGAGGGGCTATTGCCGATCTTCTTCTGTTAATTGATAATTTTGATATTAAGGACGTTGTCGCAAATCGAATCCTGGTAAAAGATAAACATGATGATATTGCAAGAGTTGCTTAAATTTAAAAACTGGCTCATAAAGTTAGTTGTTCATATCAATCATATAAAATATACATTCGAGAAGGGGTGAGAATATGTCTTTTTTAAGTATTAGCTTATTGGTAATTATTATTTTATATGGATTATATTTTTATGATAAAGCCTTCCTTACAGGCTCTAAGAAACTTAGCATAGAAAAATATTTACAAAGTAAAAAGACTCACGATATAAAAAATAAATAATGTAAAAAGTCCAATTGACCAAACATATTATTATTTTATGGCAATTTTACATCGAGTTAAGTTTAATAAAAAAGCCGAAAACTTAGAGTTTTCGGCTTTTTTAATATGGTGCGGATGGGGGGACTTGAACCCCCACGAGCGTTAGCTCACCACCCCCTCAAGATGGCGTGTCTACCAATTCCACCACATCCGCAGATTTTTTAGTTCGTTCCTGGGTTACTTTGTTTGTTATCGGTCGTATCAGCGTTTGCTGGAACGTCAGAAGCAGGTACGGAGCTTTGAACTGGTGCTGTATTCACAGGAACGTCTGCAGCAGGTAATTCAACCGGTGCTGATACAGGAACTTCTAAGTTTTCCCATTCATCAACTGCTTTTTCGCTGGAAGCACTTAAACTCCCTAACAATAAAGAAATAATAAAAAATAACGTCGCAAGAATTGCAGTAGAGCGCGTTAAAAAGTTACCTGAACCAGATGAACCAAATACAGTATTGGAGCCACCACCGCCTAAAGAAGCCCCCATATCGGCACCTTTACCTTGTTGGATTAAAACTAGACCAATCAATAGTAAAGCTACAACCAAATAAGCAACAATTAAAACTTCTTGTAACATATTAACCTCTTTGCTCTGCCGCTTGGCAGATTTCTAAAAATTCTTTGAAATTTAAGCTGGCACCACCAACTAACCCACCATCAATATCTTGCTCAGCGAACAATGCTGGTGCAGTTTTTGCATTTACGCTTCCGCCATAAAGTATCGAAGTATTTACAGCGATATCTTGGTCATGCTCAGCTAAAAACTTGCGAATAAACGCATGTACTTCTTGAGCTTGTGCAGGTGTTGCGGTCAGCCCAGTTCCTATCGCCCAAATGGGCTCGTAAGCAATAATGCAGCTGTTAATCCCAGCAATACCAATTTCCTCTATAGCAGAGGTTAACTGCTCAGCCAGAAACTCGTACATAGAACCTGATTCGCGAGTCTCTAAACTTTCTCCAATACAGAATATTGGCGTTAAACATTCATCTATAGCAGTTTTTAGCTTTTTAGCAATTACTTCGTTAGTCTCTTGAAAAAATTCTCTTCTTTCAGAATGACCTATAATAACATATTCAGCATTTACTTCTTTAAGCATTGCTACGGATGTTTCACCCGTGAATGCACCTGATAAATGTTCAGAAAGGTTTTGCGCTCCTAACCCGAAGTTTGTGTTTTGTACTGTTGCTAAATAAACATTTGGCAAGCATAAAATTGGTCTAAAATTAGTAAATGAAGTATTTGCAAAACCGTCAGTAAACTCTTGAACTAAAGAACGGTCACCATTTAGTTTCCAATTCCCAGCAACAATCATCTGTCTATCCATTTTAACAAATCTCAATCCTAATAATGGCCGAGGATATTACCCAACCAAGCTTTAATATACAAGGGTTTTATCGAATAATTACTGAGTTGTAATTGATTTAACCGTATCGGCAATTGCATCTGCTGATTTTTGCGCCAGTTCTGCATCCTCGGCTTCAACCATCACTCTTATCAACGGTTCAGTTCCACTCTTACGCAGCAATACTCTACCTGATTTTCCCATTTCCATTTCGGCCGCTGCTACCGCAGAAAGTACTTTATCGTTTTGTAGGTAATCTTCATCACTGGGTTTATACTTAATGTTAATAAGCACTTGTGGATATTTTTTCATGCCTTGTGCTAAATCATGTAATGACAAATCACTTTGCAACATAGCAGTAATGACTTGTAAGCCAGCAATGATTCCATCACCCGTTGATGTGGCTGTCAGATTCAAAATGTGACCTGAACCTTCGCCACCAATAAACCAATTATTTTCTTTAAGTAACTCCATGACATAACGATCCCCGACTTTACTTCGCTTGAATGGAATACCTAAATTTTGTAAAGCCAACTCTAAACCGAGATTACTCATTTGAGTGCCAACAACACCACCTTGTAAACGGCTAGACTTTAATGCATCTCTGGCAATAATGAATAAAATTTGGTCACCATCAATGATATTACCCATATGATCGACCATAATGATCCGGTCACCGTCACCATCAAGTGCAAAACCTAAATCTGCTGAATGTTCTAAAACAGCAGATCGGCAAGCTTGCATAGATGTAGCACCTACTTTGTAATTAATATTTAATCCATCTGGTTTAGTACCGATGGTAATAACTTCTGCACCTAACTCTTGTAATACGTTGGGAGCGATGTGATATGTTGCACCATGGGCACAGTCAACAACAATTTTTAAACCTGATAACGATAAACTTGAAGGGAATGTCCCTTTACAAAACTCAATGTAACGCCCTGCAGCGTCATCAACGCGCATTGCTTTGCCTAACTGGTCTGATTCAACACAATCCATCGGCACTTCAAGCAAGCTCTCAATCGCTAATTCAACCTCATCATCTAATTTTGTCCCTTGTGCAGAGAAAAATTTAATACCGTTGTCATAATAAGGATTGTGTGATGCACTAATCACAATACCCGCTTCCGAACGAAATGTTTTAGTCAAGTACGCTATCGCAGGAGTTGGCATTGGTCCAAGTAAACCAACATTGATACCTGCAGCTGACAAACCTGACTCCAGTGCAGATTCCAGCATATAACCTGAAATGCGAGTATCTTTTCCAATCAAAACCTTATTAGTACCTTTACCAGCAAGAACTTTACCAGCTGCCCAACCTAGTTTGGTTACGAACTCAGGATTAATCGCAGAAGTTCCGACACGACCACGGATACCATCTGTTCCAAAATACTTTCTCTCACTCATATGTACTTTCCTTGTGTACTTTTTCTTAATTCTTAGGTTCTATTGTACAGTATTCATTTGGTTAAAAACACGAACAATATCTACTGTTTCAGAAACGTCATGGACACGCAGTATATTAGCGCCTTTTGTTAAGGCCAATAAACCACAAGCTAGGGAACCAGCTAACCTTTCTGAAATTGGTTTATTTAATAAATTACCTATCATTGATTTACGTGACATACCAGCAAGCACTGGCACGTTTAAATATTGAAATTTATTAAAATGTTTCAATAATTGGTAATTATGTTCCAGTGTTTTACCAAACCCAAAACCTGGATCGACTATAATCTGATCAGAGGAAATACCTGCTTTAATGCACTGATGAATTCGTTCTTCAAGGAAATCATAAACATCACCTACGACAGATTCGTAACTAGGTGCTTCCTGCATACTTCGCGGTGTTCCTTGCATATGCATAAGACAAACTGGCACCTGCAAGCTTGCTGCGGTTGCTAAAGCCCCTTCTACAGAAAGTGCACACACATCGTTGATCATGCTTGCGCCAGCATGGACAGCTTCTTTCATTACCAATGGCTTACTGGTGTCGATTGAAACAATACAATCATATTCTTTAACTATAGCTTGTATAACAGGCACAACACGAGCTATTTCAGTTGCTTCATCAACCGGATCTGCACCAGGTTTGGTAGATTCTCCACCCACATCAATAATTGTAGCACCAGCTTCAAGCATCATTCTAGCTTGAGCAACTGCAGCTTCAGTATCGGCAAACAATCCACCATCAGAAAATGAATTAGGTGTTACATTAAGAATACCCATGACGTGAGGTTTGTTAAAACTCAGTGATTTATCTTTAAATTCCATAAAACACTCCAATAATATTTATCAAAAAAAAACGCCGGAAAATCCAGCGTTTTATCAGTTTGTTAAAACTTAGTGAGGTAAGTCACCTGGCTCACCAACATTTGGTGCACTCTTATCACCTGTCGATGCAGAACCACCAGTAGCATTATCATCTTTCTTTTTATCGCGTTTGTCCCAATCAGCCGGAGGTCTTACTTCGGTACGAGCCATTAGGTCATCGATTTGTTTAGCGTCGATAGTTTCATACTTCATCAATGCATCTTTCATCGTATGTAACACATCCAGGTTCTCATTTAAGATTTTTTCTGCACGTTTATAATTACGGTCTAACAACTCTTTAATTTCTGCATCAATAGCGCGTGCAGTTTCATCAGACATACTACTAGACTTAGAACTAGTGCGGCCTAAGAACACTTCGCCTTCTTCCTCAGCATAAAGTTGTGGTCCCATTTTTTCTGATAGACCCCATTGCGTGACCATTTTACGGGCTATATCCGTGGCTCGTTCGATATCATTAGACGCACCCGTTGTTACTTTATCAGAACCATAAATAATATCTTCGGCTAAGCGACCACCATACAAACTAGAAATCATACTTTCTAAATGCTGTTTAGAATGGCTGACTCTATCTTGCTCTGGTAAATACATAGTCACACCTAGAGCTCGACCTCGAGGAATAATGGATACTTTATAAACTGGATCATGTTCAGGCACCAGACGACCAACGATAGCGTGACCTGCTTCATGATAGGCAGTCATTGCTTTTTCTTCTTCAGACATCACCATAGATTTACGTTCAGAACCCATCATGATTTTATCTTTAGCTTTTTCAAACTCATCCATAGATACAACACGTTGATTAGAGCGTGCAGCAAATAAGGCGGCTTCGTTAACTAAGTTAGCTAAGTCCGCACCAGAAAAACCAGGTGTTCCACGAGCAATGACTGCTGGCTCAACATTGTCAGCAATCGGAACTTTACGCATATGCACTTTTAAAATTTGCTCTCGACCACGAATATCTGGCAATCCAACCACAACCTGTCGGTCAAAACGACCAGGACGTAATAAAGCAGGATCAAGCACATCTGGACGGTTAGTTGCAGCAATTACAATGATTCCTTCGTGCCCTTCAAAACCGTCCATCTCGACTAACATTTGGTTCAGAGTTTGTTCACGCTCATCATGACCGCCACCTAGACCAGCACCACGCTGACGTCCTACAGCATCAATTTCGTCAATAAAAATGATGCAAGGTGCGCTTTTCTTTGCTTGTTCGAACATATCACGAACTCGTGAGGCACCAACACCAACAAACATTTCAACAAAATCAGAACCTGAAATAGCAAAGAAAGGAACCTTTGCTTCACCAGCAATTGCTTTTGCTAGTAGAGTTTTACCTGTTCCAGGAGGACCAACCATCAAAACACCCTTAGGGATTTTACCTCCAAGCTTTTGGAATTTAGATGGGTCGCGTAAGAAATCGACTAGCTCTGAAACATCTTCTTTCGCCTCATCACATCCGGCTACATCCGCAAAAGTTGTTTTGATTTGATCTTCGCTTAATAATTTTGCTTTTGACTTACCAAAAGACATGGCGCCTTTACCGCCACCGCCTTGCATTTGACGCATGAAGAATATCCACACACCAATTAAAAGTAGCATTGGAAACCAAGAGATAAATATTGAAGCTAAGAATGATTGCTCAGCAGGTGGCTCACCGATAACGCGAATGTCTTGCTTCACTAGGTCAGAAACTAATTGATCATCAAAATAAGGGATGTAAGTAACAAAATTATCTCCAGAGCGCTTTACGCCACGAATTTCATTTTTGCTACTATCGATGCGAACTTCACGGATCATTCCTTGATTTGCTTCTTTAAGAAATGTTGTGTAATCCGTTTGTGCTCGGGTGTTTTCGCCAGGCGAGAAACTTTCGAAAACGGCCATTAGCACAACGGCGATAACTAACCATAAGATTAAATTTTTTGCCATATCACTCAACGCTGTCAACCTCTTGTTATATCAGTTTGTGAGAGTAAAAACTAAGACTACAATAAATCGTACCCAGATGCCAATACATCCACAACATGAACGTTTTAAAACCACTTATTAAGATTTACCTATATCAATACGGAAAGAGCTTACATTCTGTTCATTATTCATTGAGAAAGTTCACAGTGACTAAGATTTAATGTGTTCTCAAGTCCAAACTATAACGATTCGAAATAGAAACGTTATAACAATATTGGTCTTATAGTATAGATAGAGGTAGAATAGGGTTTTTCAAGTAGCAAGCGACAGATTTAAGAATAAATTATATGAATTTATCAAACAAACAGAAACAGTATCTCAAAGGTCTAGCACATTCCATTAAGCCAATAATTCAATTAGGTGGAAATGGTCTCACCGAAGGCGTCTTAGCTGAGATAGAAAATGCTTTAGGACACCACGAATTAATTAAAATAAAAGTTCCTAGCGATGACCGCGAAGAGAAATCATTAATAATGGATGCTATCATTCGTGAGACAGGTGCCGTAAAATTACAGGTTATTGGTCATACGCTAATTATGTTCAAACAATCTGATGACAAAAAGATAGAAATACCACGCAAATAAATGAACAGTTAAGGCTTCTATTAAAGGCAAGTCTAAGGATTTTTTATTTCTCGGACTTGTCATATCCTCTAGTGTACTTTTGAGTGCTAATTGTTTTTTAATTATTCATCTTGTGTATCTGAAGTTTTACTCTTTAGTCAATGCCATAATGGCTTGTGTCATTTGGTGTTTTGATAAATCACTGTTAGCTATTGTGCTTAATTGCTCAACTCTCGTTTTAATTAACTCAATGCATGCTCTAAACGCTTGAGCAACTTCATCTTCAGTTCCTTCTATTTTTGAAGGGTCAGACAAGCCCCAATGAATTTTCATCGCATTACTGAAATACACCGGACAAACCTCACCGGCGGCAGAATCACAAACAGTTATTACAACATCAGGGGCAAATTCTACAAAATCATCCCAAGACTCACTGCTCAACCCTTCTGTGTCATATCCTGCTTCAGAAAGATATTTTATCGATAAAGGATGTACTTCCCCCACAGGTTGACTTCCTGCACTTTTAGCAAGTAATTTTTCATTTCCAACAGAATTAGTTATCGCTTCTGATAAGATACTTCGACAACGATTGTGAGTGCAAATGTATAACAGTTTTAACATGTTAATTTTCCAATGTTTAATAATACACAAAATGATCATATCTATATAAGACATAGAGCGTGAGCTGAAGACACAGTCTCTGATTCTAAATACAAAAGTATAAATAGTGCAACGGTTCGCTTGTATACCGCAATTCGTATAAGTCCTAGATAGGGCTATTCCTCATCGCCCCCATTGACTATCAAGGCAATTTTTGCCAGTTGCTGTAATGCTTTGTAGTTAACAGTGTGTTTGGGATACCTACCTTTACTGTTTTGCTCCCCTGCTTCTTTTTCCATTAATATAGTTAATGCTTCATCGACAGTTTTAACTGCATAAATATGAAACACTCCCGCAGCTACAGCAGAACGAACAGCGTTGTTTAGCATTAAATGTACGGCATTTGCATAAGGGATAATAACACCTTGTTCTCCCGTTAATCCTCGATGTTCACAAATCGCAAAAAAACCTTCAATTTTCTCGTTAATGCCCCCAACGGATTGCACTTCACCATATTGATTAATCGAGCCTGTAATCGCAATGCTTTGTTTACAAGGTTCGTGAGTCAGTGCCGACAATAAAGCAATCAGCTCGCCTAATGACGCACTGTCACCATCAATATATCCATATGATTGTTCCAATGCGATATTAGCTGATAGGGTCAGTGGGAAATGCTGCGCATATTTATGTCCTAAATATCCAGTCAGCAACATCACGCCTTTAGAATGAATAGATTGCCCCAACTCCACTTCTCTCTCAATATCAACCACACCGTTAGAGCCAGCATGAACCGTTGCAGAAATACGTGCGGGCGTGCCAAAAGTACTAGAACCGATATCCATAACAGTTAAACCGTTGATAGTACCAACTGCAGACCCCGTAGTAGGGATTAAAATTTGTCCTTCTTTAATATCATCAAGTAGTGACTCTGCAACTCTACCCGTGCGAAATTCTCGGGCAGTTTTGGCTTCTTCTAAAAACGTATTTGCCAAAGCACAAGGTAAGGCTGCCTTGGCATAAAAAGCGGCCTCATTCATAAGCTCCAAAATATCGGCAAATTGTGCACAGATCTTTTGTTGGTGCTCTGCATTGCGCATGCTCTCCATTAAAAGCATTTGCATAGCCAGCGGTTCGACATGTGTGAAAGAAAGTTTGCGTGCATGTGCAGATGCTTGAGTGACGAAATCTAATACATTATGTTCGGTAGCCGGTAACTCATAAGCAAAGTCAACCAACACTCTGAATAAATGAGAAAACTCTTCATCGTGCTCTTGCAGCAGGTAAAATAACTCTCGTGAACCTATCAAGATGAGTTTAACGTTGAGAGCTATAGGTTCAGGAGCAAGCGTAACCGAATTAACCATACCCGCATCTTGTTGCGGTAAATCGATGCGTAATTGCGCTTGTTTTAAGGCGCGTTTTAATGATTCCCAGACATGAGGTTGCTCGACCATTTTGTCAGCATCCAGTAATAAAAATCCACCGTTTGCTTGATGTAATGCCCCGGGACTAATCATCCGATAATCAGTCATAACGCTCCCCTGAGCCGTGGAATATTCTATACGACCAAAAAGATTTTGATACGTCGGATTGGATTCATAAATTACCGGGGCTTCAGCAGTTTTAGTATGTTGTACTAATACATTGGGTAAATACTGACTTTCGAGGTACTCGCGAGCTTGTGCGATATCGAACTTTTCTTCTTTTTCTTCAAGTTCATCTAACCATAAAACAGAATCAATAATGTGTGGTTTGATCGACACAAAATAAGAATCTAATTGAGGCTGGTCTGCATATTTTTTACAAAGATCGGCAAGCAATGGTTCGATACTCTGTTCTGCCGTTTCCGTTTTCAATTCACGCAAAGCTTTTGCTTGTTGTCTTTTCCATAAAGGTAATTCAAGTAACTCTTCTTCAAGTAATTCTTCAAGCTCAGCAATATGCGTGATAAAAGTTTCTTGAACTGCATTTGGGAGTTGTACAAATGCCTCTTCATCCATAGGTTTATTATCGACAACAGGAAGAAACGAGACCGTGCCATCTTCCTCAAATAACGCAATATCGAATTCCACAGCTGCTTTCTCCACACTTTCTAAAGCAGCTTCATATTTACCTTTATACTGTTTTTGTAACACGCTCTTTTTACGTTGGTAACCAGGGTTATCAAATGCCGCAGGAAATGTATCGAGCAATGAATTTATGAGTTGTTGCATATCCTTTAACAAATATTCACTAGCGCTACATGCTAATTCTAAAGACAAAGGACTTCTTTCATCTTTAAGATTGTGCAGATATAACCAATCGGAAGGCGCTGGATATTGGTCGATATTTTTTCTAATGTGACTTTTTACTAAAGTCGCTCGTCCTGTTGCTTGCTCACCCATAACATATAAATTATATCCTTTGGCAGGCATACCTAAACCAAACTCAAGTGCTGATTTAGCTCTTTCTTGACCGATAAATACACGCACTTCGTCAGTAGTGCTAGTAGGCTCTTTTGCTAGCGTATCTAGGGTCTTTGTTAACACTTCAAGATCAATAAAACACGCACAATCAGCAACACTCAACGCAGTATTTTTAATTATTTTATTTACACTCTCAGAACGAGAATCAGAGGATGGTGTGGCAGAGCTTAAATCCATTTCTATTACTTTAGTTTAGTTTTTTCACAATAGTACAGTAGAAAAAATAAAAAATCATCGCTAATCATAGCCTTAAATGCTCCTCTGAGGTATTCTATTACACATACTAATTTGTGTTAAATAGAACAACTTTTATGTCTCAATTCGTTTATTCCCCAACTGAAATAGAACAACAGGTCCAAAAATATTGGCAAGATAATCAGTGCTTTGCCGCTCAACCTGATAGTGATAAAGAAAAATTTTACTGCTTGTCGATGTTTCCCTATCCGAGTGGAAAACTGCATATGGGGCATGTTCGCAACTATACAATTGGTGACGTAATAAGCAGACACCAACGCATGCTAGGTAAAAATGTTCTTCAGCCTATGGGGTGGGATGCATTTGGTTTGCCTGCAGAAAATGCCGCAATTAACCATAAAACAGCGCCGGCAAAGTGGACTTACGAAAACATTGAGTACATGAAAACCCAATTAAACTCATTGGGATTTGGCTATGATTGGGACCGCGAATTTGCAACATGCCAGCCAGAATATTATCGTTGGGAACAGTGGTTCTTTACTCGTTTATTCGAAAAAGGTTTAGTGTACAAAAAGCTTTCTACCGTTAATTGGGACCCCATTGACCAAACGGTTTTAGCTAACGAACAAGTGGTTGATGGTAGAGGTTGGCGTTCTGGAGCGTTAGTTGAACGCAAAGAAATCCCACAGTGGTTCATTAAAATCACTGCTTATGCACAAGACCTACTCGATGACCTAGATAAATTAGACCAATGGCCAGAACAAGTAAAAGCCATGCAGAAAAACTGGATAGGTCGTTCCGAGGGTGCAGATGTCACGTTTGATTTACCGGAGGAAATTGCCGGATTAAACGCTTTAGAGGTTTATACCACGCGTCCTGATACACTCTATGGTGTAACTTATGTGTCAGTAGCAGCACAACACCCTATCGCATTGGCAGCAGCAGAACAAAACCCTGCCTTACAAACCTTTATAGATGAATGTAAAAACACCAAAGTCGCTGAAGCTGATATGGCAACTATGGAGAAAAAAGGGGTGAATACTGGTTTCACTGCAATCCACCCTTTAACAGGTAAAACTGTACCTATATGGATTGCTAACTTTGTACTTATGGAGTACGGCTCTGGTGCGGTCATGGCAGTTCCAGCTCACGATCAGAGAGACTGGGAGTTTGCTCAGGCTTACGACCTACCTATCATTCCCGTTATAGCGTCTGCTGAAGATGCAGATTATGACTTAACCGTCGCAGCTTATGCTGAAAAAGGGGTGTTAATTAACTCCGAAGATTTTACAGGTCTCGATTTCCAGGATGCTTTTGCAGGTATTGTAGGAAAACTTACAGAGTTAGGTAAAGGTCAGAAAACCATCAATTATCGTTTGCGTGATTGGGGTGTTTCGAGACAAAGATATTGGGGTTCTCCTATCCCGATGTTAAACCTTGAAAATGGAGAATCAGTGCCGGTTCCAGCCGAAGAATTACCTGTCGTGTTACCAGAAGATGTCGTGATGGATGGTGTCACCTCGCCGATCAAAGCCGATCCTAACTGGGCCAAAACAACTTACGCTGGTCAGGCAGCTACTCGTGAAACAGATACATTTGATACCTTTATGGAGTCATCTTGGTATTACGCTCGTTACACATCTACCCATGCTGATGCCATGTTGGATCCTGAGCAAGCAAATTACTGGTTACCTGTAGATCAATATGTTGGTGGTATTGAACATGCAATTTTACATCTTTTATACTCACGCTTTTTCCATAAATTGTTACGCGATGAAGGTTTAGTTGATTCTGATGAACCTTACAAACGCTTATTATGCCAGGGTATGGTGCTAGCTGATTCTTTCTATCGTGAAGATAACACAGGTAAAAAAACGTGGTATTCACCTGCTGAGGTCACAACGCAAAAAGATGACAAGGGCAGAATTGTTACTGCTATACTTAATTCAGACGGCGCTCCAGTCGTACACGGCGGCATGACTAAAATGTCGAAGTCCAAAAATAATGGTATAGATCCACAATCAGTCATCGAGCAGTTTGGTGCAGATACAGTCCGCCTATTTACTATGTTTGCGGCGCCACCAGAGCAAACTCTAGAATGGGTTGACTCGGGTGTGGAAGGCGCCAATCGTTTCTTGAAACGGGTACATAAGTTAGTGCATGAACACGTAACTTTAGGTATTACAGAAACACTTGACCCGAAAGCTCTTGATAAAAAACAAACTGACCTGCGCAGAGTCATTCACAAAGCCATTGCAAAAATCAGTGATGATGTTGAACGCAGACAAACTTTTAATACTGCTATTGCTGCAATTATGGAACTGTGTAATGCCTTACAAAAAGCGTCAACAGACTCAGCTCAAGATCGAGCCGTTTTGGATGAGGGTATTCGCGCTGTCATCCTAATGTTAAATCCAATTACTCCGCACATTTGCCATGTACTTTGGGAAGCACTGGGTGAAAAGGATATCCATACAGCCGCATGGCCAGTTGCAGATCCTGCCGCATTAGTCGAAGCTGAAAAACTTATTATTGTGCAAGTAAATGGCAAATTACGAGGCAAAATTACAGTAGCCGCCGATGCTTCTCAAGAAACTGTAGAAAAATTAGGCATGGCTGATGAAAATGTTCAAAACTTTATTGCTGATAAAACTATTCGCAAAGTCATTTATGTGCCTGGTAAATTGCTGAATATTGTTGCTAATTGATGTTAATGCGCTTACTAACCAATTCAAAACACATTGTTAGAATACTCGTTTGCACAGTTGTGCTGAGTACTCTAGCGAGTTGTGGGTTTGCTTTGCGCAAAAGCACACCTCTACCACTTGCATTACAAGACATTGAAGTGTCAAGTTTAGAAAGTGTCAGTGAGCTGCGCAATATAACTGCTAAGTATTTTGCTCAAAAGAGTATCCAATTTGCTCATCAATCCGCGCTTGGTAAAAGTCGGCTTGTGACTGTACAAGATGATTACAAAAGCATGCCCAGGGCATTTTTAATATTGGCCCCAGAAAAGATTGAAAGGCGATTACTTTCAGCCTTCTCGACTGGTCAAGTCGCTGAATATGAGTTAAATTTTACCGTGCGATATTCACTTCGACTACCAGATGTTCCGGCACAGAACTATACCCTGTATCTGACGCGAGAATACCAGGACGACCCGAAGCAAGTATTAGCAAAATCAAGAGAGTTAAATTTAATTTTAAATGAACTTAGAAAAGAAGCTGCTGCGACTATTTGGCAAAGACTACCATTGCATTACAACGCCTTAAAAAATCTCAATCGTCCTACAAATTAGCCTAAATTGAATGAAGCAATCGCGGATGGAATGAAACCATGCAAATTAAACCACAGCAGTTACAGCAGCAGCTACAAAAAGGTTTTCCGCCTTGTATCCTACTCTTTGGTGATGAGCCGTTTCAAAACGTTCAAGCGATTGATACAATTAGAAAATTAGCCTTCCAACAAGGTTTTACTGAACGACAAACGTTTACTGCTGACAGTGAATTTTCATGGGAAACGTTAATTGAAGCCACCCAGACTATGTCTTTATTCAGTGATAAACAACTCATTGAATTGCATTTGCCTACAGGAAAACCTGGTAAAATAGGCGCTCAGACTTTAATAACCGCTCTAGAAAATGCTCCGGAAGATATTTTATTAGTTTTGACAGGGCCAAAAGCTGGGCGTGATATTCAAAACACGAAATGGTTTAAAACTCTAAGCCAAGCAGGTATGTTTATACCATTCTATGCTTATACCGGACAGCAATTAGTGCAATGGGTAAGTCAAATCATGCAAGAACAGAGCTTACACTTTACCCCCGACGTCCCGGCTTTCATTGCCAATGCTTGTGAAGGGAATATGCTTGCTGGCTATCAAGAAGTCCAGAAACTGCAGCTACTGTATCCCAACACGCAAATCACCTTGGATATTTGTAAAGATGCTGTGGTAGAACAATCCAGATTTACGATGTTCCAACTCACTGACTTGGTTATCCAAGGCCAGGGGCAATCTGCAATCAAAATGCTTTATCGTCTTGAGAGTGAAGGCGTTGAACCCAACGCTATCATTTGGCAATTAATCAAGGAGTGGCAAACGTTATATCAGGTCAAATTAGCACCACAAAATGTAAACTGGCGTGCTCTAGGGGTTTGGGGTAACCAACAAGGGCTGTATGAAAATGCTGCCCGACGGATCAGCGAAGCACAATTGCTTGAAGCACAAAAACATCTCGCCCACGCTGACTTTATTTTTAAAAATCAAACTATCGCGAAACCCTATGTTTTGTTAGCACATCTGTGTTTATTGTTAACCGGACAGACAGTTCCAGAGATGGAGCCTTTCTAAAGTGGCTAAATTTATCTTTGGTGGGAGTTTTAATCCGGTCCATAAAGGCCATATTGATCCCTTACTCGCCTTACAAAAAAGATACCATATTCCTCATATAGAGCTTTTACCTAACGCAGTTTCTCCATTTAAATTGCAGCAACAAACGCTCTCCAATAAACACCGCTTAGCAATGCTAAAAATTGCTACAGCAGAAACCAGCGGTTTGAGCATCAATACACATGAAATTAATGCTAGTGGTATTTCCTACACTTATAAGTCCATTATAGCGCTGAGTAAAAATACTGAAAAATTATTTTTTATCATGGGTATGGATAGTTTTTTGAGCTTTCCGAACTGGAAAGAATATGGTCAAATTTTAAACAACTGTTGCCTGATAGTGTTACCCCGTCCCGCACAACTTGAATCTGATATCAATTTACTTCCAGAGGATTTACAAAACCGTCTAGCATTTGATTTCAATATAAAGAATGCCTACACGACTGGTAAAATCTATCTTGTTGAGACCCCACTTTTAGCGGTATCTTCATCCCAAATCAGAACAGAATTAAAAAAAGGCAACAAGCAAATTAAGTATATTGACCCAAGCGTGTTAAACTACATTAATAACCATCATTTATACGTATAACTCTCTGAGGTAACTTTGGACCAAAGTAACATTAAACAATTCGTCATCGATAAATTGGATGACATGAAAGGACGTGATTTAATTGATATCGACGTCACTGGCCGCTCAACAATTACTGACACCATGCTAATCTGCTCGGGAAATTCAAAACGCCATGTCCGTTCAATTGCTGAAAATTTAGTTGTTGAAATGAAGCAAGCTGGTATGCCCCCTTTAAGTATCGAAGGTGCGGATACTGGTGAATGGGTATTAGTTGATCTCGGTGATATTGTCGTGCACGTAATGCAAGATGAAACTCGAGATTTTTATCAATTAGAAAAACTCTGGGCTTAATCTTTTAAGGACTTTTCGTGCGCATTAATATTATTGCTGTCGGAACGAAAATGCCGCAATGGGTAGAACACGGTTGCCAAGAGTTTTTGCGCCGTTTTCCTCCTGATCTACCTGTCAAATTTATTGAAATACCTGCTGGCAAAAGGGGTAAAAACGCTGATGTGAAGCGTATCTTAGAAAAAGAGGGTGAAGCTACTCTCCAAGCTATAGGTAAGAATGATAAGGTTGTTACACTAGAGGTCCTTGGCCAAGCTTGGGACACACCCAAATTAGCTAAAAACTTAGACCAATGGAAAATGGATGGCCGTGATATTAGCCTGCTTATTGGTGGTCCTGAAGGTTTATCTCCAAGTTGTCTTGCACGCTCTGAACAAAAATGGTCTTTATCGGCTTTGACCCTCCCCCATCCTCTAGTCCGTATTATTGTTGCGGAAAGTTTATACCGTGCATGGTCTGTCACCCAAAACCACCCTTACCATAGAGAATAATATGGCGAAAAAACCGATTGCAATGCGTGACCATAGTGCAGAAGGAAATTTATTTGCAAGACGCTGCGTCGTGGCTGGTTTTTTTACTATAGTGCTGATTTCTTTTGTCTTAAGCAATCTTTACTCCCTACAAGTAACTCAATTCAACGAATACCAAATAAGGTCCGATGGAAATCGTATTAAGGTCAATCCTATAGCCCCTAATCGAGGTTTAATTTATGACCGAAATATGCGTATAATTGCAGAGAATCGACCTATTTTTAATCTTGAACTCAATCTAGCAGAAATTGAAGACCGCGAACAAACAATTCAAGCACTGGCTGTGCTGCTACAGTTAACAGAAAATGAACTCACCCGTTTCAAAGACAACCTAGCTAAACGTCGTCGTTTTCAACCTGTTGAAGTATTATTTGATATAAGCAAAGAACGAGTCGCAAAATTTTCAGCTCGACAACATGAGTTTCCGGGCGTGTCGGTACAAGCTCGTTTATCTCGTTATTATCCGTATGGTGAAGCCTTGACTCATGTTCTAGGTTACGTGGCCAAAATTAATTCTCAGGATTTAAATTTAATAGAGTCTTGGGGAGCGCAATCAAATTATGCTGCAACTCGGCATATTGGTAAGCAAGGTATCGAGCGTTTTTACGAAGAAAAGTTGCATGGTAAAGTGGGCTATGCTCATATTGAAGTTGATAGTAAAGGTCGCGCCTTGCGAACTTTAGAGGAAGAATTACCCATACCTGGGGAAGATATCATTCTAAGTATAGATATTGATCTACAGCTTTATATACAAGAAATTTTAAAAAATAAAAAAGGTTCTGTCGTTGTCACGGATCCTAATAATGGTCAGGTTTTAGCCATGTTTTCTAACCCAAGCTATGATCCAAATCTATTTGTAAATGGCATTTCTCAAAAAGAATATAGCAAGTTAATTGAAAATAAAGATCGTCCGTTACTAAACCGTGCTGTGCAGGGACAATATCCGCCAGCGTCTTTAGTTAAACCTCACTTGGCATTGTTAGGTCTAGAACATAGTAAAATTGATGAAAACACGACCATTAGAGATGAAGGGTTTTATCAATTAGATAACGTCGATCATGTTTGGCGTGATTGGTTGCGCCGTGGGCATGGTAATGTTGATGTGAAGCGCTCTGTAGAAGTGTCCTGTGATACATTTTTCTATGACTTAGCATATCGTCTTGGTATTGACTCAATCCATGATTACATGAATAAATTTGGTTTTGGGGAATACACAGGTATTGACTTGCTCGAAGAGTCTGATGGGAATATGCCTAGTCGTGGCTGGAAAAAAGCTCGGTATAATCAGCCATGGTATATTGGCGATACTATATCAGTTGGTATTGGACAAGGTTATTGGACAGCGACCCCTGTTCAGTTACTTGATTCGATCAATACAATTATCAATGAGGGTCAAAGACTCCAGCCACGTATTTATTTAGGTTCTAACATTGCTGGAAAACCCGTATTTGAGCCACCAGTATCGAAGCGACCAATCCAAGTATTAAACAATGATAATTGGCGAATTATAAAAGAATCACTACACAATACCGTCAATAAACCGCACGGTACCGCTTTTAAGGCATACAAAAATACTGCGTACGAATCAGCTGGAAAAACCGGTACAGCTCAATTATTTACAGTTGCTCAAGACGAAGAATATGATGACCTAATTATTGCTGATTACCTCAAAGATAATGCGATGTATTTTGGTTATGCCCCTAGCGAAGACCCGCAAATATCCATTATGGTGGCACTGGAAAATGCAGGTGGTGGTGGCAGTAATGCTGCCCCTATAGCACGTCAGGTGATGGATTATATGTTAACTCCTAAGAATAATCATATTAGCGCGGGTGGTCATTAATGCTCAGAACGCCAGCACCAAAAGATAATTCGAAAACTTTACTTGCCAGATTGCACATCGACGGTTGGTTGTTATTAGGCCTTTTACTTCTAATGAGTATAGGTCTTCTCACTATCTACTCTGCAGGCGGCGAAGATCCTGAATTAATTAAGCGTCAAATCGTTCGTTTGGGCTTAGGTTTATGTACCATGATTTTCTTAGCCCAAATCCCAGTTAGGTTTTATCAAAATATTGCTCCCTTTGTTTACACTCTCGGTATCTTCTTGCTCCTCGCTGTATTGATATTTGGCGTGACCGGTAAAGGAGCACAACGTTGGTTAGATCTAGGTGTAGTCAGATTTCAACCATCAGAGATACTTAAGTTATTTGTGCCAATGACGATTGCTTGGTACGTTAGCCGTTATAATTTACCAGCTAACACTAGACACATTATGATAGGTTTTATCTTAGTGTTGTTACCTACTCTATTAATTGCCAAACAACCTGACTTAGGCACTTCACTCTTAATTGCCAGCTCTGGCCTATTTGTCTTATTTTTAGCCGGTATGAGTTGGCGTTTAATTTTCATTGGCTTAATATCTGCTGGAAGTTTTATGCCTGTTATGTGGTTTTATTTGATGAAGGCATATCAAAAGCAGCGCGTCATTACCTTTTTAAATCCTGAAAGTGACCCACTCGGAGCAGGCTACCATATTATCCAATCGAAAATTGCAATCGGTTCAGGTGGTTTAACAGGCAAAGGCTGGTTACAAGGCAGCCAATCTCAACTAGAGTTTTTACCTGAACGCCATACTGATTTTATATTTTCAGTATTTAGTGAAGAATTCGGTCTTATTGGTGTTTTAGGGTTGTTAAGTTTATATGGATTTATCATCATCCGCGGTTTAATTATATCTATGCGCTCACAATTTATCTTCAGTAAATTATTAGGTGGCAGTATTACACTTACCTTCTTCGTTTATGTTTTTGTGAATATGGGTATGGTATCCGGCATATTACCGGTTGTGGGAGTGCCACTTCCACTCATCAGTTATGGCGGGACGTCTATGGTGACGTTGATGGCTGGTTTCGGTATTTTGATGGCGATTGCCACACAAAAGAAAATAGTATCACGATGAAATCAATTCTTTTTGTCACACTTTGTTTTTGCTTTTTGTTTTTAACCGCTTGTAGTAGTACACCAAGTCGCTACAGTATGAGAGTTGACTCTGCACCCATTCATTTGATCCCTAACCATAAACCAAGCACAGTCTTGCCTAAGTATGAACCTTACCGATTAATAAATATGCAACCTTACACTATCAACGGCATAAATTATCAACCTATGCTTACTGGAAAAGGCTATGCAGAAAAAGGTAATGCCTCATGGTATGGCCAAAAATTTCATGGACATTTGACCTCCAATGGTGAAATTTTCGATATGTATGAATTTACTGCGGCACATAAAACACTTCCTCTGCCATCCTATGCTAAGGTAACTAATACCCAAAATGGTAAGTCATTGATCGTTCGAATTAACGATAGAGGTCCCTTTCATCCGGATAGATTAATTGACTTATCTTTTGCTGCAGCCAAAAAGCTCGATTACCTAAAAAGCGGAACCGCTCCAGTTAAGGTTGAAGTAATCCATGTTAGTGAAGATAACTGGGTCAGTCTTGGGACAAACGCACCTATACCTTTAAAAGAGTTTATGCCTGTATCACCATTATTAATTGTCAAGGATTCGACTCAAAATGGACAACCATTACCCACACAGCAGGGAGCTTCGCAAAGTACCAATAATGGTTTGGAAAATACTTTTGAACAGAGAACTTTATTTGCTGAAACTCAGAAAAAACAAACTTTTATCCAAGTTATAGCATTGAGTAATAAAACCAAAGCTAAGCAAAAAGCAGACGGTTTAACCGCTCTATACCAACAAAAATCAAAAATCACATCAACTGGAATGCTGCATAAGATTCTATTGGGGCCCTTTATTTTGGAGTCAATGGCCGAATTAGCGTTAGCTGATTTACAGAAAAATGGCTATCCAAATGCGTTTTTACTACAACAATGAGTCGCTGACACCATAGGTTAATGCAACTTTTTTTAAAACTACGGGTCTCAATCTCCATGTATTATTGGTACAATCAAGCAATCTCATTTCATCACTAATAAAAATTAAAGGATGTCAGGAATTTTTATGTTAAAAAAGATCATCGCAACGGGTTTGATTATTGCACTATCCCTCGTACTTAAAGCACACGCAATTGTGGTTATTCCACCTGCTCCAACAGTCGCTGCTGAGGGCTTTATTTTATTAGATGCAAAGACTGGACATGTGATTGCAGAAAAAAATGCAGACATGCAATTAGCCCCTGCTAGTCTGACCAAAATAATGACAATGTATGTGATAGGACAAGAGTTACAGGCAGGTAATATCAGCGAAAACGACGAAGTAATAATCTCTGAAAATGCTTGGGCCAAAAACTTTCCTGACTCATCAAAAATGTTCATCGAAGTGGGTACGCGAGTTTCCGTCTCAGATTTAATGCACGGGATTGTTATTCAGTCAGGCAATGATGCTTGTGTAGCTATGGCCGAGCATATTGCTGGTAGCCAAGACGCTTTTGCTAGCATGATGAATGCTTATGCAGCGAAACTTGGGATGAATAGTACAAACTTTGTCAATTCCCATGGCCTTCACGATGCAGACCATTACACAACGCCTCGAGATATGGCTTTATTATCGCGTGCTTTAATTATTGATAATCCACAAGAGTATCAACTATATAGCAAGAAAGAGTTTACGTATAACAACATAAAACAATTTAACCGCAATAGTTTATTATGGGACAAAGCACTGAATGTAGATGGTATTAAAACTGGCCACACCTCAGATGCTGGTTACAGTCTAATTACATCGGCTACCCAAGGCGATATGCGTTTAGTCTCTGTTGTAATGGGAACTGATTCAGAGCGCTCACGTAAAACAGAAAATAAAAAACTATTACGTTACGGTTTCCGCTTCTTTGAGAGTGTCACCCCTTATACTGCCGGTGATAGTTTCGCAGCCCAGCGCATCTATATGGGTGACCGTGATACGGTTGATTTAGGGATCACTGAAGATGTTGCAATTACCATACCTCGCGGTCAAGTAAAGAACTTAAAAGCAAACTTCATTTTAGATAAGCAACTAAAAGCCCCTCTAAGCAAAGGTGAAGTAGTGGGTACCTTATTCATCCAATTAGAGGAAGAAACTATTGCTGATTATCCTCTTGTAGCGTTACAGGATGTAGCTGAAGGTGGAGTATTTGACAAAGCAATGGACTACATAAAATTGCAATTTAATGGTGAAGACGTCATTTCCCAATAGAAGTTTTGTCTATTTACTTGCACAAAGATGCAATACCAATGGCCTAAGTGTATACTTAGGCCGTTTTTTTTGACTTGCTGAAGAGAGTAGTTGTGGATACTAAATTTGATGAATTATTAGAATTTCCTTGTTTACAGACTTTTAAAGTCCTCGGCTTAGCCGACCCAAAATTACCAACTGATGTAGTGAGCTGTTTACAAACATTAGCTCCAGGGGACTACTCACCAAAAGTAAAACCAAGTACTAAGGGCAATTATCACTCGCTTTCAATCAGTGTAAAAGTGACTTCTAAAGAACATATGGAAACTATTTATACTGAGATTTCAGCACTCGAACTGGTTCGTGTCGTTATCTAATGAATACGATAGTACGCCAGTTAGGTCGTCAATCCTATTTACCCATCTGGGAAAAAATGAAAACGTTCACTGATGAACGTGGACCAGAAACACCTGATGAAATATGGTTAGTTGAACACGACCCAGTATATACTCAAGGCCAGGCTGGTAAAGCTGAGCACATTTTAAATCCATCTGATATCCCTATTGTGCAAGTCGATCGTGGTGGCCAAGTCACATACCATGGTCCTGGTCAGCAAATGATGTATGTATTACTCAATATTAAACGTCATAAATTAGGGGTGAGAGATTTAGTCACCGCCTTAGAGACGTGTATTGTTAATCATCTGGCTAAAGATGGTATAAAAGCATACCCTAAGGCAGACGCACCAGGTGTTTATGTGGATGAAAAAAAGATTTGTTCAGTTGGTTTACGAATACGTAAAAGTTGCTCTTTTCACGGTCTAGCGTTAAACGTCAAAATGGATTTACAGCCTTTTCTAAATATTAACCCTTGCGGATACGCTGGACTACAAATGACCGATAGTGCCCGCTTAGGTGGCTGTGCTACAATGTCACAAACAGGCCCATCCATTGTGTCTATCTTCTGTCAACTGACAGACATTAATGAAATAGAATATAAAGAAGGTTTTGATGAGTAATTCTCGCCCTGAAGCAGGTGTAAAACTGCGTGATGATGAAAAAGTTAAACATATCCCAGTAACGATTATACCGACTGAAAAAGAAGATATGTTGAGAAAACCTGAGTGGATAAAAATCAGGTTACCTAGAACTACTGACCGAATTGATAATATCAAAAAAGTCCTTAGAGAAAACAATCTTCATTCTGTTTGTGAAGAAGCAAGTTGTCCTAATCTAGCTGAATGTTTCAATCATGGTACTGCTACTTTTATGATCCTTGGTGACATATGTACTCGTCGTTGTCCCTTCTGTGATGTGGGTCATGGTAAACCTCTTCCTCCAAATGCAGAAGAGCCATTAAAACTGGCTAAAACTATTGCTCAAATGGAGCTTAAATACGTAGTAATTACCTCAGTTGACCGCGATGACTTACGCGATGGTGGTGCTCAACACTTTGTTGATTGTATTAACGCTATACGTGAACATTCTCCTAACACAAAAATAGAGATCTTAGTCCCTGATTTCAGAGGTAGAATGCATCGCGCTTTAGAGATTTTACAACATGGTTTACCCGATGTTTTCAACCATAACCTAGAAACTATTCCTAGGCTGTATAGAGAGTGTCGTCCTGGTGCTAACTATAAGTGGTCATTAGACTTATTGAAAAAGTTCAAAGCACAACACCCACACATTCCAACTAAATCTGGATTAATGATGGGGATGGGTGAAGAAAATGCAGAAATTCAACAAGTGTTAGACGATTTGAGAGCTCACGATGTTGATATGTTGACTTTGGGGCAGTACTTACAACCGTCACGTCATCACTACCCAGTTAAGCGTTATGTTACGCCAGCTGAGTTTGATGAATTAGGTGCTTATGCAAAAGAAATTGGTTTCTCACATGCTGCATGTGGACCAATGGTACGTTCTAGTTACCATGCAGATAAACAGGCTGCAGGCGAAGATATTGTAGGACAATTTACTCCTGCAAAATAGTTACCAAAATAAAGGGGCTTAGCATTAAGCCCCTTTATTTATTGCAGGTTCCACTAAAATTACCGTTCGTATGGAAAAAGCTCTTCTATATCTACTACAGCTTTTTAAAGAACTAAGTAAACATCACTCAATTATATGAAATGCTGTTTGCCTACCATGAAAGTATTCTACATTGTGGCCATCAAAAAGTGCATTTTCTTCGAGCATAATACGGATCTCCTTGCCCCACTCAGCAATATAAGAAGCAGCATTTAATTCAATAGAATATGCAGTATTTGCATGTAAGGGATAATCCCCTTGGATCGGAACTCCTCCTTGACTATCCCACATACCTAAGGTCGTTCCTGCAGCATGCCCATGGTAACCCAATGGATGAGTATAAATAGAGGGTTTAATTCCTTCTGTGATAGCTATTTCTCGCGCAGTTTTTAAAACATCATTACCCGTACGACCGACTTTGAACAGTTGCGTAAATATATCCTGCAAACGGTTGCCTTTGCGCAAAGCTTTTTTTAGATAATCTGGCACCGTCGTTTCTCCTTCGCGAAGTACATAAGCATGTTGCTGTTGATCGGTGTTTAATCTTAAATACGTAATACCAAAATCAACATGAAGAAGATCCCCGCGCTGAATAACAGTGTTTGGTTTATTTTTTGAAAATGCAGTAAGATGATCAAATTTTTCAGCACTAGCACGTTGAATCGATACACTTGGATGAAACCAGTTCACCAAGCCTAACTGTGTTGTTTTATCCCGCAACCACCATATGACGTCCTCTGTAGTAGTTTCGCCAGGCGCAATAACTTTGTTAGAAAATGCTTCGGCAATTATACGATGGCCTATATTCGTTAACATCGGATACACATCGACTTCTAGCTGGGTTCGAGTTTCTAGCCATGCCAATGCAAGCGCCTCACTTGATACAACCTTAGCTTGTAACGAAGATGGTAGCACTGCCATAAATTCCTCATACTCAGTCGCTGTCATACCATCTGTAAGTGCAAAATGCAGAGATTTGTTAAGCGCTATTTTCTTTGGATTCTTTTGTTGGATAACTTCGACTAACCGGTCCCATTGTGACGGTTGAGTTTCTTTATCCCACGCTTTTTGAAATAAGGTATCTACTTGATAGCGGGCAACAGCCAAACGTTGCACAGGCTGACCATCACCTGGATTAAATAACACTAAAATAGTTCGACGGCGCGCTGATAGCCAAGTCGCTGGTAGCATAGTTTTTAAAATAGGATCCTCATTGTATTCACGTGAAATTAAGATCCACATATCAATTCCAGTCTCAGACATCAAAGCAGGTAATGTATATTTGAGCTTATCATCCAACATCTCATCTATACGATTTGCTCTTTCATGCATAGATAAAATTTCACTTGCTGTAACGGGCTGTGATATGTCAGATAAACCACTATCCATAGGAACAACTAACCTTTTGTTAGGCAATGGAAGTCTGATTTGCGTGACACTGCTAGCCTTCACATCATCAAGAATATTGCTTAATGCGCTGTTTTTATCCTTCTGCTCATTAACTATATCCGCTTGTACCGTATTTTTGTCATCTCCACCTTCCAGTGTCTGTGCTGTGACGGAAAAACTGTTGACCAAGAGCAACAATAACAATACACAACAGAACTGAAAGCTACGTCTCTGGTGGACATAAGATGGATGCTTCGTAAAATTCATGGTCAAAATATAATTCCTCTTTATAATAAAGACATTACTTGTAGGATGAAGTTAACAGCTTCACAAAATATAGACAAATAGAATTGCTCAACTAAAAACAATAACAAGGTTGCTCGATGATAAAAAATACCAAGAAAATCTACGTTGCATACACAGGTGGCACCATTGGCATGCAACCCTCATCATCGGGTTATGTACCTGTTCCTGGTTTTTTATCTGAAACGTTAAAAAACATGCCTGAATTTTATCGTCCCGAAATGCCTAAATTTACCATTCATGAATATACTCCCTTGTTAGATTCATCAGACATGCAGCCTAATGATTGGCAAGTCATTGCGGATGATATACAAGCAAACTATACAGAGTATGATGCATTTATCATTTTACATGGCACTGATACGATGGCATACACGGCGTCAGCATTATCATTTATGTGTCAAAACCTGCAAAAACCTATAATTGTTACCGGCTCTCAGATCCCCATTGCACAATTGCGATCTGATGGGCAAGTAAACTTATTGAATGCACTATACATCGCTGCAAACTACCCTATACCTGAAGTCACGTTATTTTTTAACAATCAGTTATTAAGAGGAAATCGTTCAAGAAAAGTCGATGCAGACGGTTTTTCTGCGTTTGCTTCACCTAACTATCCACCGTTGATTGAGGCTGGAATTGAGATAAAGGTAAAAGCCGGTAAGCTATCTGAAGGGCAAGATGCTTTTGCACCTTTAGAAATAAAACAGATTAGCGCTCAACCTATCGGACTAGTTAGCTTATACCCAGGTATTAGTGATGAAATAATCAATAATTTATTGTTACAACCAGTCAAAGCATTAATTTTATTGTCTTATGGTGTCGGTAACGCACCACAAAATAAAGCAATGTTAGCAGCTTTTAAAACAGCCAAAGAACGTGGTGTAATTATTCTGAACTGTACTCAATGCTTGCGCGGAAAGGTGAATATGACTGGGTATGCAAATGGTCAAACATTAGCAGATGTTGGCGTTATCTCAGGTTATGATATGACACCCGAGGCTGCACTAACAAAATTGCATTTCGTACTTTCACAAACTTCTGACTATGTTAGCGCAGTGCATTTATTAGCTGATGTGCTTTGTGGGGAAATGAGCGTTTAATCATCGGCGAGTTTGGTACGCATGATTTCTGTTTCATTTTTTAATTCTTGACGCAATTCAGACTTAGACTTGTGCACCATCTCGCCATCTGAGCCAATTGTCATATGCTCATTCGTCTGCGCAACCTTTGCTTGATATAGCAACACAGCTGCCAAAGAGTTATCTTTTTGTTCTTCTGTTAATTCAGCCCCATTTGGCCACTTACCTGTCTCAACTGCTTGTTGCAGAGTTTTAAATACCTCTGGTGTCATAGCGGCAACAAGTTGTTCGATATCCATGGTAATTCCTCACTAAACAAGTCTCAAATACAAGACGGTTAAATTTCAACGCGATCATTCTTGCGGATAAAAAACCGCAAAAGTAGCTATATCTTCCAAAATTTAAAACTAAAACCTTTGATCATGACTAAACGGGCTCGATTTATAATATACCAAACAAACCCTACGACACAGATTAACATCGCTAAACTATGTTGATTACTGCCAACTTCTGGTTGCCCCCAATACATCATCCCAAAACCAGCCAAAAACAATAACATCGCAACAAAAGATTGTGTTTGCAAAGATTGATGCTTAGCATAACGTGTCATTTTTTGTTTGCGTAATAAGGCATCAGCATCATTGGCTCCAACACTAAAATCGCAGTGCTGACAAGCTTTAGCTTTATCCGAAATTTTCTTCTTACATGATGGGCAATCAATTAACATCTTGGATCTCTCCGCAAAATAAGTGCATTACTTAATATTAACGCTGTAACACGCACAAAAGTTTAATGCATAAAAAAAGCTGATACGTAAATCATATCAGCTTTTGTAAAACAGGTGTAATTTAAGACAAAAAGACGTCTTTAATGACTACTTCTTATTCTTATGTTTTTCCCAATAGGTATTCATCAGACTCTTCATCTCTTTGTGCAACATCATTATCCCAAACAAGTTAGGTAAGGTCATGACCACAATCGCAATAGCAGAGAACGTCCAGACTAAGGTTGTATCAGAAAAAGCAGCCCAGAAGAAACCTGCTACATAAACTACACGGTATGGCATTATAGACTTTGGCCCAAAGAGATATGTCATAGCACGGTCACCATAATAGGACCAAGCAATCGCCGTGGAAAAAGCAAATAACAATAAACCAATAGACACTATATATTGGCCAAAATCACCAAAGAAACCACGGGTAAATGCAATAGTAGTAAGTTTAGCTGAATGCACTAAAGACTTACCTGAAACAACGATATTATCTTTTTGTGGCACGCCGTTTTCAATTACCAACATTCCAGAGTAAAGATCCTCTGTGCCACCAATTGAAAAACGTACATCTTCAGCAATAGAACGTGCATTCAATACCGTAATATCATTTCCTTGAACTTCACCATTCATAATAGAAACACGACCAGTGAATGTTTGTATGCTGCTCCCTTTTACACCGTTAAGATGCTTGTATAACTCATCTAAATCAACTTGATTAGCCTCAGAATACTGTCCAGCGATAATTGTCATATCCGATGCATCAAACACATTGTGATGTTTCTCTTTCCATACACCTGAAGATAGGATAACCAAACCTGTAATGGTACAGATGATAATAGTATCGATGAATGGCTCAAGAATAGACACCATCCCCTCTGCTACTGGCTCTTTAGTTTTCGCCGCTGCGTGAGCAATAGGTGCTGAACCTTGTCCCGCTTCGTTTGAGAATAAACCTCGATTTACTCCACGGTTAAACGCATAGGCTAGACTCGCTCCTAAGAAACCACCGGCAGCTGCACTACCAGTAAACGCATCTGAAATAACTGCAGCAAAAGCCGGCCCAATGTTACCTAAGTTAGCAAAAATGACGGCTAAGGCACCAATGATATAAACAACGGCCATGAGAGGAACAATTTTTGAGGTCACGGCAGCGATGCGCTGGATACCACCAATAATAACCAAACCTAATAAAATAGCCAACACACCACCCACAACCATAGGATCAAACCCAAAGGTCGCTTCCATTGCCGTGGCAATACCATTTGACTGAGGTAGATTACCGGTACCGAAAGATGAAATAACAGTCGCTGCAGCAAACGCTACTGCAAGCCATTTCATATTTAGACCTTTATCCATAAAGTACATTGGACCACCGGCCATCGTACCATCTTCAGTCTTTTCACGATATTTGTGGGAAAGTGTAACCTCAACAAACTTAGTCGTCATACCAAGAAATGCAGTCACCCACATCCAAAATAATGCGGCTGGACCACCTAAGAATATTGCAAAAGCAACACCAGAGATATTACCGGTACCTACCGTCCCAGATAAGGCAGTCGTTAATGAACGAAAGTGCGATGTATCACCTGGATCATCAGCTTTATCAAATTTTCCTGTTACTACCAACCAAGCGTGTTTGAAAAAACGTACTTGGGGAAATTTTAAATAGATAGTAAAAAATAAACCCACACCTAATAACACATAAGGGAACCAAAATGCGCTACCAAGGAATGAATCAATCGTTATAAATAGATTATTGAGTGCTTCCACCGGATTTTATCCTTTTATTTTTGTTTGATTGAATATTTATATTATTTTCTGTGAACAACTCTACTTTAAGCAGAGCACTGATCGCTGTCAATGCTTTACCATCATCGTTATTTTGAGTGTTGCTCTGTTTTTAACTGCTGCACAACGGCTCTGATACCGACTAACATGTCTTCACCTAACTGACGGCAGCGAGGAATAGACCAACCATATGCTGCATCAGGTAAATCAGCATTATCTTTAAACGGCATTTCTAGTGTATAAGCTAAACAAGAAAAGGCATGGCCAACTGCATTACACCCAATAGTAAGATTGGCTGTACCAGGCTTATCTTTCGGGTAACCATAGGTATCTTGAAATTCTGGTGTCGTTGACATCAACGTAGATTTGAAAATGTGTTCTAAATTGGCAATCCGCGCATCGTAATTTGGGTTTCCTTCTGTGCCTGCCACAAAGTTATATGGCAAAGCCTCATCTCCATGCATATCCAAAAACATATCTACGCCAGTTTCATGCATTTTCTGTAATACATAATACACTTCTGGACTCTTCTCAATGCTTGGCGCTTGCCATTCACGATTCAAATTAACACCAGCTGCATTGGTGCGAAGATGGCCACGTACACTGCCATCAGGATTCATATTAGGTACTATGTAAAAAACAGCATGTTGTAATAACTCTCTAGCTACGCCGTCATCTTCATCAAGTAAACGTTCTAATAAACCCTCGGCACACCATTGTGCCATGGATTCACCTGGATGTTGACGCGCGGTAATCCACACTTTTAATGGCTTAGTATCCGCATATTCATCGCCCACTATTAACAAAGAAATATCACGGCCATCTAAGGTTTCTCCTAGTAGCTCATGCCGGCAATCAAACGAAGTTTGCGCTGAAGCGAGTAAATCTAAATGTCGGTCGTAACTATATGGTGCAAAATACGCAAAATACACCACAGCGTGTTCTGGCGTGAACGTAATCTTTAATTCATCACCGTCAAACTCCGTGTCTACCCGAAACCACTCTTCACGATCATAAGATGCAACAGCTTGATAACCCTCCCACCCCTTAGGATAAGCAGAATTAGCTAAATCCTCAATGAATAAAGTGTGATGAACCATTGGTGTACTATGTAGGCGAAAATGGAACCACTGATAAAATTCTGAAGCATTATCATTGGGGATTTGTAGGCGAATATTATCTGGAGAGCTTGCTGAAATAACGGCTATATTGCCACTATCAAAATTACTGGATATACGGATCGGTGCCAGCGCTGTAGAAGCAGGCATTACTGGTGCAGTCATGAATTAACCTTTTTTGTTGTTATGATATTAATTTACCACACCCTGAGTGAGCTTGCCTAGTAAAGGTTATCTCAGCTTAAATCTTGTTAAAGAATATAGTTTTGCAAGTTCCTTCTGGGCCAGGGCTCTTTATCGATTTAACCGGACGGGAAAGCCATTCTCTGCGATGAAGATTAAATGTTCTATTGTGTACCAAACGCAACCCGTAACTTATATCCTAACGTTGTCGTATAGCCTACACTTCTGCCAACAATCTCACCGCTAGGCTCCACAATATACACACTGGGAAATGCTGTAACAGCAAACTGCTTTTGTACTGCTTTATTGCCAAAAACGATATTGCGATCGGTTTGTGTTGCTTGTGCGAAGATTTCAACTGCTTCGGTAGATGCATAGTCTAATGCGACTTTCAAAACTTTGACTTTAGCAGGGTCGAATGCATCGACGTTGGAGATGGATAATTCACAGACTTTGCACCAAGGGGCAAAAAAATAAAGCAATGTGGGTTTATCAATAGCTAGTAGTGTTTGAGTTTGCCCATCTATGGAAACCAATTTAGCATTTGGAATAATCACACTACCATCGGTACTTAACATATCTTTTTGTTGCCAAGCAATAATGCCTATAAAAACAAACATAAATATGAGCAGCTCTGTCAACCAACGCATGAGATTAGCAGTCAATCTATTGAGAAAGCCTATGCTTGTTGTCCCCTTAGTGCAAGAATCTGCAGCATTCTGCTCAACAGTATTATTAACTTTAGTTACGAGCTCGGCGGTCTGATGCCGTGCTGGACGCTTTTTAAAAAGGGACAAAATATACACCTGTTAGCAATAATTATTATATAACCAACGTTCACCATACAATTGAAATGTGGCACTGTCTACCAAGGCTTAGATCGAAATAACACGGTTTGTTTTTAAAGTCCCCCAAGTTAATTACATAGTTAGTTAAAATAAAGGCAAACCATATAAACCAAAAAGCGACACATAAACATTAAGCTCATGTGTCGCTCCTGGAAAAACTCAACTATGCTGGCAGTGAAGGTGCAGAGATACCTGCCATGTCTGCAACAACACGCATAACCTGGCAGCTATAGCCAAACTCATTATCGTACCAAACATATAAGGTTAAACGATTATCAGCCACAATTGTCGCTGATGAATCCACTACTGACGCTGCACGTGCACCAACCAGATCACTTGATACAATTTCTGTAGACTGAGTGTAATCAATCTGGTGTTGTAAATCAGAAAAGAGTGACGTGTGTTGCAGATATGCATTAACTTCTTCTTTAGTAGTAGCTGTATCTAAATTGAGATTCAAGATTGCCATTGAAACATTAGGAGTGGGTACGCGAATCGCATTCCCGGTTAGCTTACCGGCTAATTTGGGGTAAGCCTTGGCGACAGCTGTAGCTGCACCAGTCTCACTAAGTACCATATTTAACGGTGCACTACGACCACGACGCTCGCCTTTGTGGAAGTTATCAATTAGATTTTGGTCATTAGTATAAGAGTGAACAGTTTCGACATGTCCATTTGCGATACCGTATTTTTCATCTAACGCTTTCAAAACAGGCGTAATAGCATTAGTAGTACAGCTAGCTGCAGACATAATGGTATCATCATCCGCAATTTCACAATCATTGACACCATATACGATGTTTTTAATATCGCCTTTACCCGGAGCTGTTAAAACCACTTTTTTTGCACCTTGGGATTGTAAATGCAAAGCCAAACCATCACGATCTCGCCACATACCGGTATTATCTACGACGATAGCATCTTTGATACCATATTGTGTATAGTCCACTTCTTGTGGCCCATTAGCATAAATAATCTGGATATAAGAACCATTAGCCAAAATCGCTTTACGCTCATTATCAACAGTAATAGAACCATTAAAAGGACCGTGTACAGAGTCTCGACGTAACAGACTAGCGCGTTTTTCTAAATCACCGTCTTTACCACCACGCACAACCACTGCACGCAGACGTAATTTGTTGTTTGTACCTTGGCGCTCAATCAATAAACGCGCTAACAAACGACCAATCCTACCAAAACCATATAACACTACATCTTGAGGTTCTTGATCATCAGTTTTATTGAGCACTGACGCAAGTTGTTGCTCTAAAAAGGCCTGTAAGTCTGTTTGTTCTTTACCACTTCCATAATTGAAGTCATAGGCTAATTTACCAATATCTACATGGGCTGGCGCTAATGTTAATTCATTAATAGCAGCCAAAATAGGGAACGATTCACGCAAGCGCAGTTTTTGTCCCTCATGTAAGCGTACAGTGCGATGCGCCTTAATAACATCAATAGCACTCGCATTTAATAATGAACGACCATATACAGATATTTCAATGGCTTTGTTACGATAAAGTTTACCAATGAGTGGCAACATCTTTTCGGCGTATTCCTGACGCTCTTGCCAGCTATTTTGGAGATCCTGTTCAACTTGTTGGTTCATTGTTTTACCTATGTAGATGAGAAATACATAGCTAGTGTAAGCAAAGTATAAGGGCTTGCCAAACTGTCTGATTATTACAAAAAAGTGGATTAACTGGCGATTTTTAGGGTTCTTTATGTAGATTTACTACAAAAATACGCAAACAGTGAGTTAAGTGGATTTCCTTCTCGAAAAAGCCGAAATCCACTTACAAAACATAAGACTAAAAGCGAGGGGAAATTATGTGTTTTAGTCTTGATTAAATTGTAAGGCAACCGAATTTACACAATAACGTTCACCCGTCGGGGCAGGACCATCGGTAAAAACATGCCCTAAGTGAGCATCACAACCTTTACAAACTATTTCGGTGCGGCGCATACCATGTGAGTCGTCGGGACGAAAATCTACATTTTTTGCTGCACTTTGATCGAAAAAGGATGGCCAACCGCAACCTGCATCAAATTTATGCTCGGAATGGAATAGTTCCTCATTACATACCACACAGTGGTACATACCTTCTAAAAAATGATCATTGTATTGACCGGTGAAAGGACGTTCAGTGCCTTTTTCTTGAGTAACATAAAAGGCATCTGGTGATAAGTGTTCCGTCGATATTGTTTTAACCATATTATTATTCTCTTTTTTTGGGAAACATAACTACATAACACATGTTAGCAGATTGTAAAATAAATGTGTTAATTTTGTTCCTTTTTAAATAAGACAATACTGCGATTTGAGATCACAAATTCTGGTTTTGGTATATAAAAAGCATCCGGTTTAAACTTTGTCATTCGCGTATCTAACAATACTTGCCAACGCGAACCAGGTGCTAATTTAGGTAAGCGGAACATCTCATCGTTATGCGCAGCATTCACACATAACAACCAATGTTCATTGGTATTATCTGCGAGACCTGCTTGTCCGATAATCTCAAAACCAAAACCTTGCACATTCGGTAAATGCCAATCACTGTCACCTTTATCTGAACCATCTATTTTATACCAGTTCACTTGAGCAACATTGACATCTGCGTAAAAAGTATCATCAATCAATTGCACGTTAGTTAAGACTTCTGAGCTTTGCTTGAGCGCCACACAATACTGACAAAACATCAGAAAATCTTGTTTATCTTGGTCTAAATCCCACTGTAAATAATTGATTTCATTATCTTGGCAATACGCGTTGTTATTGCCCATTTGAGTTTTTGATAACTCATCTCCACCTAAAATATGAGGCGTTCCTTGAGCAAAGATCATAGCGGCAAACAAGTTGCGTTTTTGACGCGCTCTGAGTAGTTGTATCTCGATATTGTCCGTCTCTCCCTCTACACCATAATTGTAGGAAAGATTATGGTTATGACCATCGCGATTATCTTCTAGATTAACTTCATTGTGTTTATTGTTATATGTCACAATATCATGCAAAGTAAAACCATCGTGGTAAGTGATAGGATTCACGGAAGTATGAATTGCTCTCTGCCCTTTATGGAAAATATCACGAGAACCAAACATTCGCGTTGCATATGTGGCGGTTAATTCACGATCACCACGCCAAAACCCACGTACAGAATCTCTAAACTGATCATTGACTTCCAGAAAAGCAGTTGGGAAATTACCTAGTTGATAACCATAGTCACCAATATCCCATGGCTCTGCTAATAAAATCTTATCATGTAGGATCGGGTCTTGTTGCAATGCTTTAAAAAAAGCTGAATGAGGATTATATGTGTGTGGTTCACGACCTAGCCCTGTCGCCAGATCAAAACGAAATCCATCAATACCATATACATTTACCCAATGCCGCATGGCATCTAAAACTAAAATCATGGTTGGTATATGGTCAATATTCAAGGTATTACCACACCCTGAATAGTTAGCATAATGACCAATGTCAGGCATACGCGTATAGTATTGATCATCCAAGCCACGGAAACTCAATGTTGGCCCATCAGGACCCGCTTCGGCAGTATGATTGAAAACAACATCTAAAATAACTTCTAAACCAGCTGCTTTGAGAGTGGCGATCATTTCACGACACTCTACATGAGCATTTTGTTGGGCATAACGAGGCTCAGGTGCAAAAAACGAAATAGGGTTATAGCCCCAATAATTAGTTAAACCTTTTTCAGTAATAAATGGTTCTGGCATAAATGCCATTAAAGGCATAAGTTGGACTGTGGTTACCCCTAATGCTTTGAGGTGGGCGATCACTGGAGCACTACACATACCCAAATATGTTCCTCGTATCTCAGGCGCAATCAGTGGATGTAAACGTGTCATGCCTTTTACATGAGCTTCATAAATAACTCTATCTTTAGGGGCTATATCAGGTTTTTGTGGAAACTCTTCAGAACTCAATGGCTCAACGAGAGTGTTTAATAATGCTTTGGGGAAAAAAGCCTCAGGATTTTGCTGGTACCGCGTCTCATCCCAATGCCATAAACTGGTTAATGTTCTAGCGTAAGGGTCGGATATAAAAGTCCACTCTGTTTGCTGAACTAAACTATCCTTATTAGCAACTATACCGGTCGTTTGCGAGTAACCATTTTCCAAGCGTTTCTCAGCATTTATATTTTGCTTAACAAGCACATCAGTGTAAGCCGCTTTATAAATATATGCATGTTTCGCATACTCTGCAGGAACCGCAACATGCCAAACATCCTTGGTCCTTTGACTTACATTATATTCTGCCAGGGCTTCATTGGTATCAGGGTGAAAAAAACATAAATGTAGTTGTTTTACTTTAGGAGCATGAATAGCAAAATTTAAAGCATTATCTCGCAAAGAAGCCCCTAAAGGGGCTGGATATGATGCTATATCTGACTGTAAAATATCTAACATAAATGGTTTTTAGACCTTGTGTAAAACAATATTTATTGCATATCGATAACAAATCACAACCTAGTCATTCACATGCGCAATGTACAAACAACTCAATGGGGGTAAACTAATCGTAATTTGATTTGGTAAACCATGTGATTCTCGTGCACTTGTATGCCATATATTTTGTAAGGGATAAGCGCTACCTCCAAAAATTTCCGCATCAGTATTCAATAGACACTCATACTTTCCTGATTGTGCTACACCAATGGAATAAGCGTCTTGAGGCACGGGAGTGAAATTACAGATGATAGTTACTTCTGAATGTGTAAGCGGATCGATTCTTCTAAAGCTTAAAATAGAACGGTCGGCATCATGATGATCTAACCATGCAAACCCCATATATTCATGATCCATAACATGTAGTGGGGACATGTTTTTATAGGTGTGATTCAGTGTTTTGTACAAGTTCTGAATTTGCTTATGTTTTGGGTTATCCAAATGTTCCCAGGCTAATTGCCCATCGTGGTCCCATTCTGGAAACTGACCAAACTCGTTCCCCATAAAATTAAGCTTTTTACCCGGATGAGCAAACATAAAGGCGGCATAAGCACGCAAGTTAGCGGCTTGTTGCCATTCATCGCCTGGCATTTTTCCGATTAAGGAACCTTTACCATATACCACTTCGTCATGAGATAATGGCAATACGAAATTTTCATCAAATGCATACACCATACTAAACGTAATATCATTATGATGGTAACGACGATAAGCAGGATCTTTACTGATAAACTGTAATGAATCGTGCATCCAGCCCATATTCCACTTAAACCCAAAACCAAGACCATCCATATCTACTGGACGCGATACTTTAGGAAATGATGTAGATTCTTCAGCTATTGTTATAGCTTTAGGGAAAGCAGCATACACTTCTTGATTCATCCAGCGTAAAAAAGATATCGCTTCATAATTGTGATTACCACCATCCACATTGGGGATCCATTCGCCATCATTACGTGAATAATCTAAATACAGCATCGAAGCAACAGCATCTACACGAAGTCCGTCTATGTGAAATTTGTCACACCAAAATAAAGCATTGGCGACTAGAAATTGACGCACTTCATTTTTACCATAATCGTAGATGCAAGAATTCCAGTCTGGATGCCAACCTTTTTTAGGATCTTGATACTCGTATACACAAGAACCATCAAAGCGCGCTAAACCATGACCATCTTCAGGGAAATGAGCAGGAACCCAATCAATAATAACGCCGATATTTGCTTGGTGGCAAGCATCGACAAAGTACTTAAAGTCATCAATTGTGCCAAAACGACTAGTGGGTGCAAAAAGCCCTAAAGGCTGATATCCCCAAGAGCCATCAAACGGGTATTCTGAGATGGGCATCAATTCAATATGCGTATACCCCATCTCGACGACATACTCAACTAACTCGACCGCTAGCTCGCGATAACTTAGATATTTACGTTCATCATGTGGTCTGCGCCAAGACGCAAGTTGTACCTCGTAAATACTTATCGGTTGAGAGTATGGTTGGTGCTTCCTTTTCTGCCATTTACTATCCGACCAAGTATAGGCATCATGATCAACAATTACAGAGGCATGTGAGGGATATTGTTCGGCTTGAAAACCAACCGGATCTGCTTTATGCGGTAAAGAGTGACCTTGGGCATCTTTGATTGAATACTTATATTTATGTCCTACTTCCGCTTCTGGAATAATTAATACCCAATAACCTAAATCGGTTTTCTGCATAGGATGCGCAGCACCATGCCAGCCATTAAAATCACCAATAACGGATACTGCACTCGCGTTTGGTGCAAATACCGCAAAACGAATAGCAGGCACTTTTTTACGACCAATTTTTTCAACTACTCGTTGCGCACCTAATTGCTTATAAACATTCGCTGCAGCATGATCAATAAAATGTACTGCGTGATACGCTTGGTCCTTAAATGCATAAGGATCGTAGATAATTCGTTTACCATACTCTGAAGTCACTCTCAGTTTGTAGTGAACTGGAATTTTTTGCGGTTCTGGATGAGTAAAAATGCCATTACCCATCGATAGCAATGTGACACAACATTTATTCTTTGCATCAACAACTTCGACTTTTTCAGCATCTGGCATAAAGACCCGAACATAGTCACCTAACTCGGTACGAAAAACACCGAGATCAGAAAATGGATAGCTTGCGCGGCCTTCAATGAGGTGTGAAAAATCCTGCATAGTGGTTATAGTTCCGTTATAAAAGTTGTTTACTAAGAGCCTGCTTTTTGCCGAGCTCGGTTAATATTTTGGGCTAAATTAATAATGTTTTGATCAGTAAAAATATCCTCAAGATTACGCGTTAATTTGCGTTTCCAATTTGGATATTCGTTAAAGGTACCTGGGATATTGACCGGTTTATCCATTTCTAACCAATCTTCAAGTTGTAATGATAACAAAGCACTAGACCCTGTGGCCATATGCACTTGCATGCCATAGTTCAATTCTTGAGTCATGCCAACATGATTTACATCACGTGAGATATTATCAGATATCGCACCATGACCATGTAAAGTATTTAAAATTTGCTGTTTATTATCATGTCTTGATTGGTATAAAGGTTGCAATATTTCTTTTGTCGGATAAAGACCTAATTCACTGCCTAATTCTAAATCGTAGCAATGCCAGAAACCTATTAATGTTGGAAAATCATGGATAGTCAAAGTTGCCATTGATTGTACTGGATAGTGACTAGGTGAGTAAAAACCACCGTCTTCAGCTTGTTCAAAGAAAAATACACGATAAGAGTAAACCCCATTAGCAGCTAACTTTTCGCGAATTTCCTCTGGAACAGTACCAAGATCTTCACCAATAATCAGTGTTTTTTGACGATGTGACTCTAATGCCAAAATCCCTAATAAATCATCCACTGGGTAATACACATACCCACCTTTATCCGCATTGTCACCTTGGTAAACCCACCATAGACGTAATAACGCCATAGCGTGATCTATGCGTAAAGCCCCAGAATGTTGCATATTAGATCGGAATAAATCGATAATTGGCTGGTAGGCTTGTTGATATAATTCTTCAGGATCCATTGGTGGCAGTCCCCAATTTTGTCCTAAAGGTCCTAGGATATCAGGTGGGGCACCGACACTGGCCTTGGTGACGTAGAGTTCTTTACTGGACCAGACTTCAGCACTACCTTCACTGACACCAACGGCAAGATCTCTATAGAGACCTATTGTCATTTTACGATGTTCAGCGACTTTACTTGCAGCTTTGTATTGTTCTGCTGCAATAAATTGCAAAAACTGATAAAAGCGTACTTTCTCAGCATGAGTTTGAGTAAATTCAAGCACAGCATCAGCTTGCGCATCTTGCATATTTTCTGGAAAAACAGGCCAACCCCAATAGTCTTTGCCATTCTCTTTAAGATATTCTTGCAATGCATCATAAACAGCAATGGCCTGTAAACTCTCCCCGCCTTGTTCAATAAACGTATCCAAGTCAGACGGATCGGCATGCTCAGAATACTCAGCAAATAATGCTTTTAGCACGGGCATTTTAAGAGCTGCAACCGCTTGATAATCCACATATTCAACTGCACGTGCAGCTTGTAAGCGAAGCTGGAAATCTGCACTTTGTACAATAGTCTGCACACGTTTAGCCGCAAAATATGGGACGGATTCAACGTCAATATATAGATGATTTAACCATTTGCGGGAAGATGGTGAATAAGGCGAGCATGAGTCAGGGTTATTTGGGTATAATGCATGGATCGGATTTAAACCAACAAAGTCAGCACCTTGGTCGGCAGCTTTGTGCAGTAAATTTTGTAAGTCAGTAAAATCGCCTATACCCCAATTTCGCGAACTGCGCACACAATAGAGTTGAACACTTAGTCCCCACACTTTTTTCCCAGCAGCAATTTCATCCTGTGTATAACAAGCACAAGGTGCTTGGATGAGTGTGCCTACCCCCAACGTTTCAATTTCATCAGAGACCAAACTCGGTGCAGTCAATGTTAATTGGTGATAACCGTGTGGTAAAGACGTTGCTAAATCAACAGCGTATTCTTGGAACTCCCCATTCTCAATCTCTGCGGCATTAATTAAAGTATGATCGATTGGGGTAAATGGTATATTTTTGTCAGTACCATCTTCTAAGTGAAGGGTCAGCGTTAACTCATCATTTACAAGTTCCATAGGCAGGCGTAAAGCGATAATTGGAGAATCGCCATCACGTAATACTTGAACAGGATTTAAAGGTGCTATCCATGCACGTGTTACATCTGTATTTATTTGCTCAATTAATGCTGCTTCGTTCTCAACATCATAGCCCATAGCTTTGAGCATTTTTTCTTTTGAGCCTTCGGCTATGGTTGACGGTTTACCATAAGCATCAATAAAATTTGACTCGATTCCGCGCATTGCTACTAGCGCATCAAGTGGGGACATAGACATACTTTTTTCCATTTGATTACAGTTATCTGAACCTATTATTCTTGAAAGTCAGACCAGAGTGAACTGAATACGATTGCAGTCAATATTATTGCACACAATGTTGTAATAAAACTACAATTAATCCAGATAAAACGTGCAATTTTTATCTAATGCACTATAATTTATGTAAGTTTATTACAAATCAACATTTCAGAGGTCATTATGACAATTAAAGTAGGTATTAATGGATTTGGTCGTATCGGTCGTTTAGTGATGCGCGCAGCTGTTGAACGTAACAACATCGAAGTTGTAGGTATCAATGATCTATTAGACATCGATTATATCGCTTATATGTTTAAATACGACTCTACACATGGTCGTTTTAACGGAACAGTAGAAGTAGTAGAAGGCGGTTTAGAAATTAACGGAAAATTTGTCCGAGTTACCTCTGAACGCAATCCAGAAGATTTAGCGTGGGATGCAGTAGACGTTGATGTTGTAGTAGAAGCAACAGGTTTATTCTTGACCGAAGAGTCAGCCCAGGCGCATATTGCTGCTGGTGCCAAGAAAGTCGTAATGTCAGCACCATCTAAAGACGCTACTCCGATGTTTGTAATGGGTGTAAACCATAACGAATACAACGGTGAAAAAATCGTTTCCAATGCATCTTGTACAACTAACTGCCTAGCTCCTTTAGCGAAAGTGATCAATGACAACTTCGGTATTGTAGACGGACTGATGACAACTGTTCACGCAGCAACAGCAACACAGAAAACTGTAGATGGCCCGTCTGCAAAAGATTGGCGAGGTGGTCGTGGTGCAAGTCAAAACATCATTCCATCGTCGACGGGTGCTGCAAAAGCAGTAGGTAAAGTTATTCCTGCACTAAACGGTAAACTAACAGGTATGGCTTTCCGTGTACCTACTCCAGACGTATCAGTTGTTGATTTAACCGTTAACTTAGCAAAGCCTGCTTCATATGCAGAAATTTGTGCCACAATTAAAGCTGCGGCTGCAGGCCCACTCAAGGGTATCCTTGATTACACTGAAGATGCAGTTGTTTCAAACGATTTTATCGGAGATACACACACCTCTATTTTTGATGCATCAGCAGGTATCGCATTAACGGACACATTTGTAAAATTAGTCGCTTGGTACGATAACGAAATGGGTTACTCAAACAAAGTACTTGATTTGGTCTCTCATATCCAAAAATAAGTACAGCAAGCATAGTAAAGCCCAGACTTGAAAAAGTGCTGGGCTTTTTTATTGGCTTTCGTTATCTTTGCAAATGACTCTTTGTCTTTGAGGTTTTATGTCCATACCAACTATTTTGTTACAAAACCAAGATGATTGCGCTGAAATAGCCTTGTTTGGTGCTCATGTACTATCTTACATAAAAGGGGGTAGAGAGAGATTATTTGTCAGTGAATCTGCAAAGTTAGATGGTAGTCGTCCTATCCGAGGAGGTATACCTGTGTGTTGGCCTTGGTTTGGACAATTACACCCAGAGATAAAAGAGCACGGGATTGCTCATGGTTTAGTACGTAACCAAACATGGCAAGTTACCGCACAAATACAGACAGATAGCACATCATCAGTCACCTTAGAGCCAACTGAAACAGAGCATGCACTCTGGCCTAAAGGATTACATTGCCAAGTTAAGATCACATTAACTGATAAGTTAAAGATCGAATTAATAACGCACAACAGTAGTCACATCCCCTACCCGTTATCTGCTGCATTACATACATATTTTACAGTCTCTGATATCTCTACTACAAATATAAGCGGAATTACTGGTGCTTTTACCAATAATTTAGATAACTCACAACATAAGACTACCCCTAAACCTTATGTCTTTGTTGAGGAGACGGATAGAATTCACCAAAGCAAGACTCCATGTACAATTATTGAAACTGATAATGGTATGCTCCACACAGTTGAACATCAAGGGCATGATTCACTTGTTGTGTGGAATCCTTGGCAGGATAAAGCATGTGGTTTGGTAGATATGAAAGATACTGAGTATCAAAATTTTGTTTGTGTAGAGACAGCGCTTACCCAAGGTTTTGTTATCCAGTCTGGAACAACCCACACGTTAGTACAAATCATACGATAATAATACTCACTAAACCTTGAACTGCACTATTAAGATTTGCTTTTTAGTACAAAAAAGCCTAAATCATATATCTTACTTTATCGACATTCGTCCAATAAAGAAATAAGTGATTCAGGCTTTAAAATATGTAAAACTTAGTTTTGATTTATCCTACATAGTAAATAGTAGAATTATACTAGTGCTCCAGCGGTAGCTCCAGTAACCGCTTCACTAGCTAACTTACTAATACCGTCCCAATCATCAGCATTCATAAGTGCATCAGGAGCAACCCATGAACCGCCTACACAATGAATGTTAGGTAATGCTAAATAAGATTGATAGTTATCTAGTGAGATACCACCTGTCGGACAGAATACCATATCAGGGAAAGGACCACTGATAGATTTAATTGCCTTTACACCACCGACAGCTTCAGCTGGGAAAAACTTCAGATGAGTATAACCTGCGTCTTTCGCTTTCATTAGATCCGATGTAGAAGATATACCTGGAATCAAAGGAATGGTTCCAGCTTGACCTGCTTTAAGTAAATCAGCTGTCATACCTGGGCTGATTGCAAACTTTGCCCCCGCAGCAGTGACTTGTGCTAACTGTTCTGCATTAGTTACTGTTCCGGCACCAATCATCGCTTCTGGTAACTCTCTAGCGATTAACTCAATCGCAGCTAAGGCAACAGGGGTACGCAAAGTTACTTCTAAAACGTTAATACCACCTGCAATAAGTGCTTTTGCTAGGGGTACAGCATGCTCTAATTTATGAATAACTAAAACGGGTACAACTGGACTCGCTGCGAAAACTTCTTGTGCGCTATATTGCCATTGTTGACTCATATCAAGCACTCCTAATATGTTGATTAAGGTACGCAGCGGCACCTAGTAAACCATGATCTGGTTCGTTAATTAAATATGTAGGGACATCTTTGATGTAAGCTGACATTTGTCCTTTAGACTCAAAACGCGTTCTAAAATCACTGTCTTTTAAATATTCTGTAAATCTGGCAGCGATACCACCACCGATAAATACACCACCTGTAGTGGCTAAATTCATAGCTAAATTACCGGCAAAACTACCCATAATTTTACAAAATTGTGCCAGTGTTTTTTCACATACCGGACACAACCCTGTTAAGGCACTTTCCGTAATAACTGCAGCTTCATTATAAATAGGCTCTAAACCTTCATGTTCAGCAAGCGCTTTGTAAATGTTAACGATACCACGACCACTCATGACCTCTTCAGCAGAAGCACGCCCGTGATGTTTTTGTAAATAGCTCCAGATTACAACATCCGTTTCATCTACTGGCGCAAAATCAACATGCCCCCCTTCACCGTCGAGCGTTTGCCAGCCTTTTTCAGTGTGAGTAATATGTTCCACACCCAAACCTGTACCCGGACCAAACACAGCGATATTGCCGTTTTCAATTGGAAAACCTGAACCTAACTGAATAATCTGCTCGTCTTTCAATACCGGTAATGAGTGGGCAACAGCGGTAAAATCGTTGATTACAAGGAGGTGCTTAAAACCCAAAGCGGCTTTTAATTCACTTTTACTAAAGACCCACGGGTTATTAGAAAAACGAATTTCTTCTTGATTAACCGGACCAGCAATCGCAATACAAGCTGCTGAAAAGACTTTATCTGCGTGTTCAGCAAAGTAATGTTCAATTGCTGCTTGAATACTTACAAATTCGCCGCACTGATACTTCTCAATATCAGTGATTCCGGTATCTGTAACTGTTGCTAGTCGGATGTTAGTTCCGCCAACATCCGCTATCAATTTATGCGTCATGTAAATTCCCTTGTTCGACAAATAAACTACAAGCACCTTCCTCTGCTCCAGTTAGAGATAGGCGCATACCCGCAAACATTTCACGCCCCATACCTGAAGCATGTTTAGTTAAATCAGCAGGCTTATTTATTCTTTGTGCTAATTCTTCTTCGCTGACTTTTAGATTGATTGCACCTGTGACGGTATCCACTTCAATCAGATCTCCATCTTGGACTTTAGCTAATAGACCACCTTTGTAAGCCTCAGGCGTTAGATGGATGGCAGCAGGTACTTTACCCGATGCACCAGACATACGACCGTCTGTCACTAATGCCACTTTATAGCCTTTGTCTTGCAGTACACCTAGTGGTGGCGTTAAACGGTGTAATTCTGGCATACCAATAGCAGATGGGCCTTGGAAACGCACGACTACTACACAGTCTTTGTTCAATTCACCAGCATTGAAAGCCGCATCTAAGTCAAACTGATCTTCAAAAACCACTGCTGGAGCGGTAAACGTACAATGCGGTGAGCGTAATGCAGATGTTTTCATTACCGCACGGCCTAAATTACCTTCTAGAACTGATAGGCCACCGTCTGGTTTAAAGGGTGTCGCAACACTAGCTACAACATCTGTATCTAAAGACGTTTGTGGGCCATCTACCCAAGATAACTCACCATCACGTAAAACCGGCTCCTTGGTATACAAATCTAAGCCTTCACCACAAATGGTTTTAACATCGTTGTGCAATAGACCATTATCACGTAGTTCTTTAATTAATAATGCCATCCCGCCTGCGGCAACAAAGTGATTGATGTCTGCAGAACCATTTGGATAAATACGAGTCAGTAATGGAGTGGCACGAGATAAATCAGCAAAGTCATCCCAATTTACAATGTAACCCGCAGCACGCGCTACTGCGATAAGATGCATGGTATGATTAGTCGAACCACCTGTTGCTAGTAGACCTACAAGTCCATTAACAATAGCTTTTGCATCCACTACATGACCAATTGGCGTATAATTATCACCAAGATCGGTTAAACGAGTTGCCTGAACACCAGCTGCTTTTGTTAAAGCATCACGCAATGGAGTACCTGGATTAACAAAAGAAGAGCCTGGTAGGTGTAAGCCCATGATTTCAACAACTAATTGATTAGAGTTAGCTGTTCCGTAGAAAGTACATGTGCCCGCAGAGTGATAAGATTCACTTTCCGCTTTTAAGAGCTCATCGCGCCCTGCTTTCCCTTCTGCATACGCCTGGCGCACACGAGCTTTTTCTTTATTCGGTAAGCCAGATGGCATAGGACCTGCTGGCACAAAAACAGTGGGTAAATGACCAAAACTTAAAGAACCTAACAATAGTCCTGGAACAATCTTATCACAGATACCCAACATCAACGCAGAGTCAAACATGTTATGAGATAGACCTACGGCAGCTGACATCGCGATAACATCACGACTCATCAAAGATAAGTCCATACCGGCATTACCTTGTGTAACACCATCACACATGGCCGGAACTCCACCAGCAAACTGCGCAACAGAACCTACTTCATTAATAGCTTCTTTTAAAATAGCTGGATACGTTTCATATGGCTGGTGGGCTGACAACATATCATTGTAAGACGAAACAATCGCTACGTTAGCCTTTACCATAGAGGTTAAATCATCTTTCTCTTGTTTCCCACAAGCGGCAAATCCATGCGCTAAGTTACCACAAGATAGTGCACCACGATGTGGTCCTTGAATCCTAGCCGCTTCGATTTTCGCTAAATATTCAGCACGCGTTTTCTGACTTCGCTCAATTATGCGTTGTGTGACTTCGTTAATTAAAGTATTCACGGTATATCCTTTAAAATTTTAAAACTGTTATGGCGCCCACATCAAATTCACAGTTGCTCTGTCGAGTACTGCTTTGATTGGCTTCTCAATTTCGTTCGCTTGAAGGGCGTCAAGCACCACATCTTTTTTACTCTGACCGGTAAGGTGCAAGAAAATATTTTTACTGGCTAGTAATGCAGGCAAAGTCAAAGACATACGTTGATAAGGTGCAGTTGTTGGTTGTACTGCAATATATTTTTTCTGTGAGTTTAAATCTAAGCCCGCAGCAATTTGTTCTGAACAAGGGAATAAAGAAGCAGTGTGCCCATCTTCTCCCATCCCTAAAATAAGAACATCAAAAGGCAAGGTAATATCAGCCAAAGCAGCTTCACAAGTTGCAACCGCATCTGCTGCATCGGCAAAATCATGTTTTAAAGTAATAAATGTGGCCGCAGCAGCTTTGTTTACTAATAAATGTTCACGCACTAATTTGTCATTACTAGCATCATCCGTTACTGGAACCCAGCGGTCATCTGCTAAAGTAATGGTTACCTTACTCCAGTCAATGTCAGCATCAGCTAATTTTGCAAATAAAGGTTGCGGCGTTCTGCCACCACTTACCACTAATGTAGCCGAGCCCTTTTCAACTATTGCGTGCTGTAAAATGCCTAAGATTCTGCCCGCAAATGCTTCGGTTAATTCATCAGGTGTTGCAAAATCGTTCGTTATCAAAGCCATTTTACACCCCTTTTGGTTTTAAGTTTTTTTGTTGGAACCAAGAACGCCCCTCTTTGGCCAAGAGACCAATCGAATCTACCGGCCCCCAAGTACCTGCCTGATACGGTTCTGGTGGTTCATTATTTGCATCCCAAGCAGCCATTATTGAATCAACCCAACTCCATGCATGCTCTACTTCGTCACGACGCACGAATAAAGCTTGGTTACCAAGCATTACTTCTAATAATAGTTTTTCGTACGCATCTGCAATTCGTTCATCTGAGAATGCTTCGGAAAAGCTCAAGTTTAATTGAGATTTCTGTAAGTCCATGGAACCCGAAGTGTTTAAACCCGGAACTTTATTCATAACAGTGACTTCTACACCTTCATCTGGCTGTAAACGAATCACTAATTTATTTGGTGGTAAGCTAGCAAAACTATCTTTAAACAAGTTATGCGGCTGACGTTTGAAGTAAATCACAACTTCTGATGTCTTAGCAGGCATACGCTTACCTGTTCTTAAATAAAACGGTACACCAGCCCAACGCCAGTTATCGATTTCAGCTTTTATTGCAACAAAAGTTTCAGTGCGAGAAGATTGATTTGCATCAGGCTCATCTAAATATCCTGGGACTTCTTGACCGTCAACAAACCCACCAACGTATTGGCCTCGCACCGTATTAGTTGCGACATTCGTTTGGTTAATTGGACGTAATGCTTTAAGTACTTTTAGTTTCTCGTCACGAATATCGTCAGCATCCAACGTTGCTGGCGGTTCCATCGCAATCAAGCTAAGCACTTGTAATAAATGATTTTGTACCATGTCACGCATTTGGCCAGCATCATCAAAATACCCCCAACGTCCTTCAATTCCTACAGATTCTGCAACACTAATCTGGACATGGTCGATACTGTTGTGGTCCCAATTAGTTGCAAAAATAGAATTAGCAAAACGCAACGCAATTAAATTTAAAACAGTTTCCTTGCCTAGGTAATGGTCAATTCGGTAAATCTGCTTTTCATCGAAAAACTCAGCAACTTGTTCGTTGATCACTTTAGAAGAAGCTAGGTCGTGACCTATAGGTTTCTCAAGTACGACCCGTACGGTGTCATCTATGATGTCTGCGGCTTTTAGACCACGGCAAATATCACCAAAAATGGAAGGAGGCGTAGCGAAATAGCAAACCATAACACGGTCTGGGTCAACATGTGCTTTAAAAGCTTGATAACTCTCAGGGTTCACCATATCAACCTGTACATACGCTAGTTTACTTTCTAAACGAGCCCAAGTATCAGGACAAAGTGTTTCACCGGAAAACTTCTCAATGTTTTCTTTAGCTGTTTTGATGTACTCATCTTTGGTCAACTCGGTCCTGGCCACACCAATGATCTGAGAACCTTCATGAATCAGGTTAGCTTTTTCTAATTGGTATAATGAAGGAAGAAGTTTACGACGAGCTAAATCGCCTAACGTACCAAAAAGAACGAAATCGCAGGGTTCAAAATTTGTATTCAACACAGTGGATTGCCTTATAGCTTTAGCTTAATCAACGTTAATTAAGCATTTCGTTAACATATTCTAATCAATTTTGTAGTAAAATTACAACTTTAACGCCATGTTTTTCCATTTATTTACTTAAAAAGGAGAATTTTGAAAGTTAAAACTGAAAGTTATTACAAAATTTACTAGTAGAAATCACTTTTAATGATAGAATAAGCCTATATTAATTAGGATTAATAATGAACATCTTAGAAAAAATCACCCGAGAAAAAGAGACTTTTAGTAAGTCCGAGAAAAAAGTAGCAGAAGTAATCCTGGCTAATCCCCAAACAGCAATTCATTCAAGCATTGCAACTCTTGCTAACATGTCAGAAGTAAGTGAACCTACTGTAAATCGCTTTTGTCGAAGACTCAATACCAAAGGTTTCCCTGACTTTAAACTACATCTAGCCCAAAGTTTAGCAAACGGTACACCTTATGTTAACCGGCATGTAGACGAAAATGATGGTCCCGAGCAATATACCAATAAAATTTTTGAATCAACAATGGCTGCGCTCGATATTGCTAGACAATCTGTTGATATTAATACTGTAAATCGTGTGGTTGATTTACTTACTCAAGCAAAGCATATCTCTTTCTTTGGTCTGGGCGCGTCAGCCTCTGTCGCCCACGATGCACTAAATAAATTCTTCAGGTTTAATGTTCCTGTTATGTATTTTGAAGACATTGTGATGCAACGTATGTCGACTATGAATTCTCAAGTGGGTGATGTGATTGTATTAATTTCTCATACTGGCCGAACCAAGTCATTGGTAGAAATTGCGCAAATTGCTAGATCCAATGACGCTACTGTTGTTGGGATAACAGCTAAAGACAGTCCTTTAGGGAAAGAGTGTAATTATGTACTTTCTTTGGATGTACCAGAAGACACTGATATGTATATGCCCATGGCGTCACGAATAGCACAACTTACACTCATTGATATATTGGCAACAGGCTTCACACTTAGGCGTGGTAATAAATTCAGAGATAACCTGAAACGAGTCAAAGAATCTTTAAAAGATTCACGATTTTCACTATAGATTGGATTGTTAATGCGCGGTTTGAAATATAATTACGTAAATAAACAACATTAACTAAGAATTATCTGTTTTTTTGTAATATAATTACAACATCAGCGTTATTGAAATGACATAAACACGTATACTAATTTACAGAAAAAAATAAAGGAAGATGAATGATTTTATCTAGACGTACCAAAATACTTGCTACATTAGGTCCTGCTACTGACTCTGCCGATATGTTAGAAAAGCTTATCGCAGCCGGCGCTAATGTCGTACGAATGAATTTTTCACATGGTACAGCTGAAGATCATATCCAACGCGCCGAACGCGTTCGCGCTGCAGCTAAAAAGTTAAACCAACATGTTGGTATTTTAGGAGATCTGCAGGGTCCTAAAATCCGAGTTGCAAAATTTGCAGAGGGCCCTATAGTCCTTGCTTTAGGTGATAAATTTACTCTAGATGCAGAATTAGACAAAGAAGCGGGTTCTCAAACTTCTGTCGGTATTGACTACAAAGAGCTTCCGGATGATGTTAATCCCGGAGACGTTCTTTTATTAGATGACGGGCGAGTTCAATTGATTGTTGATAGTATTGAAGGTCGCAAAATTCATACAACTGTCAGTGTTGCTGGTAAATTATCGAATAATAAGGGGATTAACCGTCAAGGTGGTGGTCTTTCAGCCGCAGCACTCACAGATAAAGATAAGCAAGACATAAAAACAGCCGCTCAAATAGGTGTTGATTACTTAGCGGTATCATTTCCTCGTTCTGGTGCTGATTTAGATTATGCGAGAGAGTTAGCCGAAGCAGCAGGCTGTTTTGCCAAAATTTGCGCAAAAGTAGAGCGTGCAGAAACCGTTGCTACTGATGCTGCTATTGACGATATTATTCTTGCTTCAGACGCAGTTATGGTTGCTCGTGGCGACTTAGGTGTTGAAATTGGTGATGCTGAATTAGTCGGTGTACAAAAAAAGCTGATCTCACGCTCACGTCAATTAAACAAAGTTGTAATCACAGCTACTCAAATGATGGAATCAATGATCGAAGCGCCACTACCAACACGAGCAGAAGTTATGGATGTTGCTAATGCTGTTCTTGATGGGACTGATGCAGTAATGCTTTCTGCAGAAACAGCTGCGGGTAACTTTCCTATAGAAACAGTTCAGGCTATGGCACGTGTCTGTGAAGGTGCTGAATCACACCCAAGTGTGGCAGTATCAAAACACCGTATGGAAGAAACTTTTGATAATATATCAGAAACTACAGCCATGGCAGCAGTGTATGCAGCCAACCATTTCCCTAATATCAAAGCGATTGTCGGTCTTACCGAATCAGGTAGTTCAGTTAAATTAATGTCAAGAATGACAACAACTTTACCTATCATCGCATTATCACGCCACCAAGACTCATTAAACTCAATGGCTCTGTACCGCGGCGTGCAATCAATGTATTTTGATTCAACTGTATCACAACCAGGTAAAATTACCGCAGATGCAATAAGCGCATTGAAGGAAGCTGGAATACTTGAAACTGGTGACCAGATAATCCTTACCTATGGTGATGCAATGGAAACTGTTGGTGCATCTAATACAATGAAGATCGTCACAGCTTAAACCTCTGCTAAACAAACACAAAAAAGCCGAGTTAATTCATTAATTAATCTCGGCTTTTTTGTGTTTGTTACTTTTTGATTTTTAGTGACAGTTGTGAATGTTAGTAGCGCAAACTGTAGTTAGCCGCTTAAACTCTAACACTTAGATCATTCAAAAGTTCAATGTATAACTTTTCTACCACAATAAAAAATTAATTTTCTTCTTTTTTTGCTAAGTTTTTGTTCTTTTCAACTTTCGCATCAAGAATCTTCTTTACTTTCTTACGTCCAAGATAGGCTAAAGGAGCGTAAGGGGCTTTTCTTTTAAACATTTTTTTCTTTAAATTAGTTAAAAATGACATATTTTGCTCTCCTTTTATTTCCAACACTTAAAGTATACACGAATACTGTTTATTTCGCCAGTTAAGATGTTTTAAGTAAAAACATAAAACTCTGATCTGCAATGTTTTTTTCAAATTCATACTTTGTATTGAGATGTCCAGACATCTTTTGATATTACTTTAGAGAGGATTACCACTACAATTTTTTTAAAGCATTCTACTGCATAGAAATATTTATTTGTTCCAAAATGGATTATTAACGTATTATTAACATTTGCAGTGATTTTTCATCAAGAGAGAATATTATGGAATCAGAGCAGTTCGATATCATTATTTATGGGGCTAGTGGCTACACAGGAAAGTTAGTAACACAGTATATGTTAGAACAATACGGTAATAACGATGAGGTTTCTTGGGCTATTGCCGGACGAAATGCAACTAAATTAGAAGCAGTTAAAACAGAACTAGGAATAGCTGATAGGGTTCCTATTATTGTTGCTGACAGCGATGATAACAATGCAATTGAAGCCATGGTAGTTAGCACGAAAGTTGTTTTAACCACTGTGGGGCCTTATCAACTTTATGGTAATACACTGATCGACAATTGTGTCAAACACGGTAAAGACTATGTTGATTTATGTGGTGAACCAACTTGGATGAGACAAAAAATTGATGCTTATCACGACAAAGCACATGCAACAGGTGCTAGGATAGTATTTTCTTGTGGATTTGATTCGATCCCATTTGACCTAGGTGTATTCTTTATACAAGAACATGCTCAACAGTTTTCTGGTAAACCTTTTCCTCGAGTAAAATGCCGTGTTAGAGCTATGAATGGTAAGTTTTCTGGCGGGACTGCAGCAAGCTTACAAGCCACCATGCGTGCGGCTATGCAGGACAAAACACTCTTGGGTTACTTGCGTGATCCATTTTCCTTAGCGGGTGATTTTACAGGCCCTGAACAACCACCGGCTGATAAACCCTATCTGGATGAATCATTAAATAGCTGGGCAGCACCTTTTATCATGGCAACGATAAATACCAAGAATATTCACCGGACTAATGCCCTCCTTGATCATCTTTATGGTAAGGACTTTGTCTACGATGAAATGATCCTTACCGGACCAGGTGAACAAGGTAAGGCAGTTGCCAACTTTGTAGCCAATGACAAATCTTTATCTGGTGACAGTGCACCAAAACCTGGTGAAGGCCCAACCAAAGAAGAACGTGAAAATGGTTCTTATGACATTATGTTCATTGCAGAAAATGGTGATAAGCAATACATAGCAAGTGTGAGCGCTGAACTCGATCCTGGCTATGGTTCGACATCTAGAATGATTGCTGAAAGTGCATTGTGTTTAGCGAAAGATAATTTAGCAACATTAGGAGGTGTATACACACCTGCCCCTGCAATGGGGTTCGCTTTAATTGAACGACTTAAACACAATGCTGGTCTACGTTTTACAATAGAAAAAGATTAATACGACTGCAGACATAAATTGTTAGGACCAAGTTGTAAAATACTTTGTACTATCAATTCTAGGTTTAGGCATAGTTTTTAAGTGACTTGTTCCTAAATATAAGAACCCTACGATTTCATCTTGTTCTGCTAGGCCAAACGCTGTTTTTACAAACTCGGATTGCGCATAGGTTCCTGTGCGCCATATCCCCTGAAACCCTTGGGCAACTGCAGCCATTTGCATGGCTTGTACCGCGCAAGCAGTGGATTGTGTTTGTTCAAACTGGGGCACTTTAGGATGCTCTGTGTAACGCGTTATCGCAACAATTACCATAGGAGCACGCTGAGGTAACTGTAAAGCACGCTCGATAGATTCTTGCCCTTTACCTTCAGCAATAGCAGAGTCTTGGAGGATTTTACCTAAGCGCTGTAACCCTTCCCCGGTACACACCACAAACTCCCAAGGTTTTAAACTTGCATGGTCAGGCGCTCGAAGTGCTGCTTGCTTTATATTTTCCAAAGCCTCGCCCTCTGGTGCAGGCGCCTGCAATTTGGGTTGAGAGCTTCGGGTTAAAAGTAAGTCTAATGCGTTCATAAATCCTCAATTTAATCATTTCAGAACAGATAATATATTATTACTGATTTTACCGTAATTTAGATACATTTTTCTTCACCATAAACTCATATTCAAGTGAAATATATACAGCGCTGAGTGTTACAAAAAATTACAAATTGTGACTGGTACTTGTATTGATTTACTTTAGGATAAACACTGAACAATTTTATAGGTAGTACACAAGCATGGCAGCAAACAGATCTATTACTGCGCGAATTTTCTCAGGTATTTGGAATATTCTAAATATTGCCAGAAAAGTATTCTTCAATTTTATATTTTTAATCATCGCTGGTTTTATTATTGTAGCAATCGCTTCATCTGGCAAAGATGAGATTAAAGTACCTAAAGGTGGTGCTTTAGTCATGAAGTTAAACGGTGATATTGTTATTCAAAAACAATCAATAGACCCTTTTGATGAGTTTGCAGCTGAAGCATTTGGTGGAAGTGATACACCATCGGAGATTTTAGTTCGTGATATTCTAAAAGTTTTATCTAACGCAAAACAAGATAGCCGAATTGAAGCTCTAGTCATTGATGTCAGTGGCTTACGTTCAGCTGGTTTGGACAAACTAAGAACAGTGGCTAACGCATTAGATGATTTTAAAACATCTGAAAAACCGATCATAGCCATTGGTGATTACTTCACACAAAACCAGTATTATCTAGCTGCCCATGCGGATAAAATCTATTTAAACCCTGAAGGTGCTGTTTTATTTGATGGTTACTCTCGTAATCGTATGTATTACAAAGATGCGTTAGAAAAACTAAAAGTAAAAACACATATTTTTAAAGTCGGTACATATAAGTCAGCAATAGAACCTTATATTAGAAATGATATGTCAGATGCAGCACGCGAAGCGAATACTGCATGGTTGGACGTATATTGGAATCAATTTAAAAATGATGTTGCCGCAGCCCGTGGCATTGAAGTAAGTAACTTTGACGAGTCAGCGGATGACTTTATGACTAAGTTTGAAGCTGCTAACGGTGACTTTGCCCAATACGCTCTAGAAAATGGCTGGGTTGATGAGTTAAAGACTCGTGAAGAGTGGCGTCAAGAAATGTTTGATCTTGTTGGGAAAAGTGAAAGTGGTAAAAGTTATAAAGGGATTTCATTTAACAAATATCTGAACGTTATTAATCCGCCCATTCCTAAACAAACCAAAGGACCTACCGTTGGTATTGTTGTTGCCAAAGGAACCATATTAGATGGTAATAAACCCAATGGCACCATAGGTGGTGATTCTACAGCCCGTTTGCTACGTAAAGCTCGCTTAGACGAAAATATAAAAGCGGTTGTTTTGCATGTTGACTCCCCAGGCGGAAGTGCTTTTGCTTCTGAGATCATTCGCCAAGAAGTCGAAGAGTTACAAAAAGCTGGCAAACCTGTTGTTGCAGCAATGAGTACATATGCCGCATCTGGTGGTTACTGGATATCGGCATCAGCCGATCATATCGTTGCTTCACCAAGTACGATTACTGGCTCTATTGGTATTTTTGGGATGTTGATGACATATGAAGAATCATTAGCATATTTAGGTGTGTATACCGATGGTGTACAAACTACTGATTTAGCGTTCTCATCACCCGCAAAAACCTTACCAAATGATATTGGTCAGATTATTCAACGCAGTATCGAGTTCGGTTATGAAAAGTTCATAACACTGGTTGCTGAAAATAGAGACATGACTTTGGAGCAAGTTGATGCAATTGCTCAAGGTCGAGTATGGATTGGTGAAACAGCACTTGAATTGGGCTTGGTTGACCAACTAGGCGAATTAGGTGATGCGGTTAAAGTTGCAGCTGAGCTGGCGGAATTAGAAAAATTTGCTACTACGTATATCGAGCGTACATTGTCACCTAAAGAGCAATTTATTAAAGAACTTTTACAAAGTGCAGCCGTGCATTTAGTACAAACTCAAGTAATCGACTCCAACAGCCCTTTACTTGGTTTACTAAAAACAGTCATCAGTGATGTACAACAAATCACACAACTGAATGACCCTAAAGCAACCTATGCAATGTGCCTAGAATGTAAAATTTAAGCAACGATTTACTCTTTTATTGTTAAAGGGTTGCTCAATATAGGCAACCCTTTTTATGAATTCACTCATATTTGGGTTAACTTTATTGCTTGCAGTGCATATGGTAACTGTTTATGGTCTAATCAAGTGGTCTTTATTCTCTACCTAATAATCTGTAATACCAGAATTATATCTAAATAAAATATGAACAATGCTGAATAACGATATAGAAATACCGAATCATTTCCAACATAAGACACAAAGCATAATGGAGCAGTTTTTTGCCCTTGCCTCAGCGTTTTATAAAACGTCGTTTGCTCTTCCTGATTTAGTGTTTTTTCATCGTGGCACTGCAGCAGGTAAAGCTAATTATTCATCGCATACATTGGCATTAAATTATCCTTTACTGCAACGTGAAGGTACTTCAGCATTAAATACAACAGTTGGTCATGAGGTCGCACATTTTATTGTGCACGCCCTTTATGGCAGAAAAGCACAAGCTCACGGTAAAGAGTGGCGTTATGTAATGCAAGACGTATTGGGCTTACCTGCAGAAAGGACGCATCAATTCGCAGTTGCTGACCTAAAGAGCAGGACCTTACAAACCTTTGCATACAAATGTGATTGCATGAAACACACTTTTACAAGTATTCGGCATAATCGAGTACAATCAGGCAAACAAGAGTATCGCTGTAAAAAGTGTAGAAATAAATTAGTTTATGAGAGTTAAAACCAACGTTGAGTAAACGCTTTGTCCATATCCTCAAATGCTTTTTTCAATAGTTCTGCCAATTCCATATAGCGTGGGGCATGTTTTGTACTAGTGACAGGATAACCAGCTTCGCGCATTTTGGCTGCAATTTCCTGATACCAAGATTGTAATGAAGGAGGTAAGGTTTGATTAGCACGGTATCCTAGCCAAAGATGTCCTTGTAAAGGCAAACTAATGAAAATGCCCCCCATAGCTAGTGATTGTGGTAAGTATTCCCAGCCTAAGTTATTCACCAGTACAAGCACACATAAAATTCCCAATCCGGGCATAACTTTTAGTGCAAATTTTGTTGCTGAAATGACTCTACATTCAGGAAATAGTGCATAAAGTTGACGTTGTAAGGGCCAAGTTTTGATGTATTTGTGACCATCCTTGACCATAGTGGCAATAGATACTGACATCAGAACTCCTTCTTTTGGGCATTTTATACCCTTACTATACTAAAAATTTTATATTTAGGTAATATACGCAAGATTCATAATAACGATTATGTTTTAATAAAATTATATACGATTACCTTGATAATTTATAATTTAGACCAACATTAGAGTTAGCATGTATAGGTTTTCGTTACTTATACATTTTATCGATTAAAACCACCTTTTTCGGAGTTTTTGATGTCAGAAAATAGACACGTTAAGTTACTAATTTTAGGCTCAGGCCCTGCAGGGTATTCTGCTGCAGTATATGCAGCCCGAGCTAACCTTAATCCTGTATTGCTAACAGGTATACAACAAGGTGGTCAGTTAACTACCACTACTGAAGTTGAAAACTGGCCTGGTGATCCTGATGACCTAACAGGTCCAGATTTAATGGTTAGAATGCAAAAACACGCCGAAAAATTTGATACTGAAATCATTTTCGACCATATCAACGCAACAGATTTTTCACAGCGTCCATTTACACTTAAAGGCGATAATGGGACTTACACTTGTGATTCCTTAATTATCTGTACTGGTGCCTCAGCGATGTATCTTGGCTTGGAATCAGAAACTGCATTCCAAGGTAAAGGCGTATCTGCTTGTGCAACTTGTGATGGATTCTTCTATCGCAATCAAAAAGTTGCCGTAGTAGGTGGTGGTAATACGGCAGTTGAAGAAGCTCTTTACCTTTCTAATATCGCTTCAGAAGTTCACGTTATTCATCGTCGTGATACTTTCCGATCTGAGAAGATTCTATCTGACCGCCTCATGGATAAGGCTAAAAATGGCAACGTTGTGCTCCACCTTGACCGCACTTTAGATGAAGTACTAGGTGATGAAATGGGTGTGACCGGTATCCGTATCAAAGATACGAAGTCTGATGCCACTGAAGAAGTGGAAATCATGGGACTATTCATTGCTATTGGCCACAAACCAAATACTGATATTTTCGAAGGTCAATTAGAAATGAAAGATGGCTACATCAAAGTTAACTCAGGTACCGAAGGTAATGCAACACAAACAAGTGTTCCTGGTATCTTCGCTGCAGGTGATGTTTCTGACCACATTTATCGTCAAGCGATTACCTCTGCCGGTACGGGTTGTATGGCAGCCTTAGATGCAGAAAAGTTTCTTGATGCCTTAGAAGACTAAGAAAGCTAAAAGCGGATATCACATCCGCTTTTTTTTATTTCTAGTCTTAGGTTTAAACTAGCTCAAATTATACATTAACCCTTTGATAAGTTTGCATGCCTATCTATCTACCTGAATTATCATTTTCTCATTATGAATTTCCCAATGTTGCTTCAGCTAAAACTGAACCCGATGGATTATTAGCATTCGGTGGAGATTTGGCGCCTGAGCGTTTATGTACAGCATATGATAATGGAATATTTCCTTGGTTTAGCGAAGGTGAGCCTTATCTATGGTGGTCACCTAAGAAACGTTGCATTATTGAACTTCGAGATTTTTATCTAGGGAAGACATTCCGTAAATGGTTAAAAAAACAAAACTATACCATTACCCTCAACCATGCTTTTGACCGCGTTATCGAAGCTTGCGCATTCATTCCTAGAGCTAATATAAGACACCCTGATGGCTCTGAATCTGAAAACGGTGTTTGGATAACCCAAGAAATGATTTCGGCTTACAAGAGGCTACACGCAGAAGGTAGGGCTCATTCTATAGAAGTATGGGATAACGAAGTATTAGTAGCTGGTTTATATGGTGTTTCTGCGCATGGTATATTTTGCGGTGAGTCAATGTTCCATACTCAACCCAATACGTCAAAACTCGCATTTGCTGGTTTGGTAAAAATGTGTCGTAAGTTGAACTTGGCTTTTATCGACGGCCAAATAGAGAACCCGTACCTAAATAGTCTAGGAGCAACGACGATTCCGAGGGAAACGTTTATACGTCGTTTGCAAGAAAGTTCAACTAGAAAGATAAGTGCTGAATTTTGGCAGCCCCAAACAATCTCTATCAGTATGGAGGATATTGGCAAAATATGAAGTTTGGTATTACACAACCCTTCCCTTGTAACTATTTATCAAATAAGGATGAACAATTATTAGTGCATATCCCAGTTGCAGAGGTACCTGAGAGTAAAGCTTACGATAAGCTAATTCACTCAGGTTTCAGGCGCAGCGGTGAACAAATTTACCGACCACATTGTGCCCAATGTAATGCTTGTCAGTCAATTCGTGTATTAACATATGATTTTAAACCGACAAAAAGTCAAAAACGGGTCTTACGGAAAAACCAAGATCTTAAAATGGTAGTGAATGACGCGAACGTATCACTACTGCTAAAAGATACACCAGACTATTTTGACTTATATGCACGGTATATTTCTGAACGACATCAAGACGGCAGCATGTATCCACCTAATAAGGATAATTTCGTGCAATTTTTAAGTTGTGAGTGGCAAAGCCCAATTTTGCTTGAAGCATGGTTAGACAATGCACTCATTGCGGTGGCTGTTACCGACCTAACAGTCATGGGCTTATCCGCTTTTTATACTTATTTTGCACCTGAATACGATACTCGTTCTTTAGGGACATTCATGATCTTACAGCAAATTCAACTATCTCAAAGTAGGCAAAAACCTTATTTATTTCTAGGTTATCAAATAGATGAATGTCAGAAAATGAGCTATAAAACAAAATACCATCCATATGAACGTTTTAACGGCGAATTTTGGGTACCTAATCCTCAGTAAAAGAAAGTAATCCTTTACATTAGAGCGCGTTTTCTGTATTGTCTGCGCGGTTAATTTAGCATCATTAAGGTTATTTACATAAATGGCAAAAGAAGATTGTATCGAAATGGAAGGCACAGTGTTAGACACGTTGCCAAACACTATGTTCCGTGTTGAACTAGAAAACGGGCACGTTGTTACTGCGCACATATCGGGTAAGATGCGTAAAAATTATATCCGTATCTTAACTGGCGACAAAGTAACTGTTGAAATCACACCATACGATCTCAGTAAAGGCCGCATAATCTACCGCGCTCGCTAAGCAAAATTCAAAGTGCTTTAGTTATAACAACTAAACTGCAATACCCTCACCTGCAATAGACTTAAATATATCAGGAATAGGGCTAAAATAAAAAAAGGCACTCCAATGAGTGCCTTTTTTATATTTTAAGATTTAGATTTAAATTTTAGATTTAAGATTTATCAAAAACTTCCACTTCAGGCTTTTGTGCTGTCTTAGTATAATCAAACTTCAAGGCATCTTTATACAAGTCAATTTTAACTGCTCCACCCTCAGCCAAATCACCAAATAATAATTCGTTGGCAAGCTCTTTCTTCACTTTTTCTTGGATTAGACGCCCCATTGGACGTGCCCCCATTGACTTGTCATAACCTTGCTCAGCTAACCAATTGCGTGCTTTATCAGTAACTTCAATACTGACACCCTTGGCATCTAACTGAACTTGCAACTCGATTAAGAATTTATCGACGACTTGTAAAATTACTTCTTTATCTAAGTGGTTAAACCAAATTATGCCATCTAAACGGTTTCTAAATTCGGGAGTGAATGTCTTGTTTATAGCACCTAATGCATCATGGCTGTGATCTTGCTGTTTAAAACCAATAGATTTACGAACAGTTTCTTGTACGCCGGCGTTTGTTGTCATGACTAAAACAACGTTTCTAAAATCAACTTTACGACCGTTATTATCAGTTAACGTACCATGGTCCATAACTTGTAATAAAATATTATAAATATCACTATGTGCTTTTTCTATTTCATCAAGTAAAACCACAGAGTAAGGATTTTTTATGACGGCATCGGTAAGTAAACCTCCTTGGTCATAACCAACATAACCAGGAGGAGCACCAATTAAACGGGAGACTGCATGGCGTTCCATGTACTCAGACATATCGAAACGCACTAACTCAACACCCATAATTTTAGCTAACTGCGCGGTAACTTCGGTTTTACCTACCCCTGTCGGACCAGCAAACAGGAAGTTACCAATAGGTTTCTGTTCATTACCTAAACCAGAGCGAGACAAGTGAATAGCATCGGTCAATGTAGTAATTGCTTGATCTTGACCAAATACCACCATTTTGAGGTTTCGACCTAAGTTCTTCAGTACTTCCATATCAGACGCTGAGACTGACTTTTCTGGAATACGTGCGATCTTGGCAATAATTTTTTCAATTTCAACTTCCGTGATTTCAGATTGACGCTCTGCTTCAGGCAACAAGCGTTGACTCGCGCCAGCTTCATCCATCACGTCTATCGCTTTATCAGGAAGTTGACGGTCATTAATATATTTTGCAGCTAACTCTGCTGTAGCTTTTATAGCCTTGGGTGTATAGGTCACATTATGATGTTCTTCGTAGCGAGATTTCAGGCCCATTAAGATTTTTGCTGTATCTGAAACGCTTGGCTCAACAACGTCTACTTTTTGGAAACGACGGGCTAACGCACGATCTTTTTCGAAGATACCCTGAAATTCTTGATAAGTCGTAGAACCCACACAACGTAACTCACCACTGCTTAATTTTGGCTTCAGTAAATTAGACGCATCCATGACTCCACCAGATGCTGCACCGGCGCCGATGATAGTATGAATCTCATCAATAAATAAAATTGCGTCTGGATCTTTAGTTAATTCTTGTAAAATACCCTTTAGGCGTTTTTCAAAGTCGCCACGATATTTAGTCCCTGCTAACAAGGCTCCTAAATCTAAAGAATAGACAGTTGCTGTAGTAATAACATCAGGCACTTCATTATTGACAATGCGATAAGCAAGACCTTCTGCAATAGCGGTTTTACCAACTCCTGCCTCGCCCACTAGTAGAGGATTATTTTTGCGACGACGGCATAATATTTGTATGGTGCGCTCAACTTCATTTTCGCGACCAATAAGGGGGTCGATTTTTCCTTCTTTCGCAGTGCTATTAAGATTAGTTGTATATTTGGACAACATGGAAGAGTTTTCCTCACCATTGTCGCTTTCAGCAGAGTGTTCTTCAGCTGGTCCTTGCACATCCTCAGATTTACTCACACCATGCGAAATGAAATTAACTACATCTAACCGTGTAACATCTGATTTTTTTAAGATGTATACGGCTTGAGATTCCTGTTCACTGAATATGGCAACTAATACATTAGCTCCAGTCACTTCACCTTTGCCAGAAGATTGCACATGGAATACCGCGCGTTGTAGAACACGTTGAAAACCTAAAGTGGGTTGTGTTTCACGTTCATGTTCAGGATCATCCATCATTAAAGGCGTCGTATCTTTAACGAACTCTGTCAACTCTTGTCGAATACTTTCTATGTTTGCGTTACATGCTTTTAAGGCTTCCAAAGCGGCTGCATTATCTAATAATGCAAGCAACAAATGTTCTACCGTCATAAACTCGTGTTTATGCTGGCGGGCAAAAAGAAAAGCCTCATTTAACGTTTGTTCTAACTCTTTATTTAACATACTGGACTTGCCTCTTATGGTCGTGCTTGCTTAGGTTTTTATGCTTGTTCCATAGTACACAGTAATGGATGCTGGTGCTCCCGAGCGTATTCGCTCACTTGCATGACTTTGGTTTCAGCTATCTCAGAAGTATAAATGCCACAAACGGCTTTTCCTTGATAGTGCACTGTTAACATTATTTGATTAGCTTTTTCAAAGTCCATATTGAAAAACTTTGCTAGTACGGTTACTACAAAGTCCATAGGCGTGTAGTCATCATTATTTAATAATACTTTGTACCTTCTAGGCGGTTGGGGCTTCTGCCGCTCTTCACCTAAAACGTTATTATCTTCTAGATCAGTGTTTTTTTGACTGCTCATACCTTAACTATAGTACCTTTTTTATTAATTTCATTGTTTTGTGCAAAATAACTGATTAATTAGTGTCAACGTAAATAATAAACAATTGATAATTCATTTTATGTAACAGATTTAGGAGTTATCAATCCTTAATGTAAATATTATTTCTTATCCTATATCATTGCATCACAATTTTATAGTATGGCTTTATGTGATTAGATCAAGGGAAAATAAAAACACCACAGTCAACAGGTAAAGCAATGTAGCTCATGCATGCATTAAGGTTTAGTCAATTCCACTTATTTCATAAGCAGATAATCACCTCAACTAACACATAACCGTGTATCAATCATTTAAATACCACACTACATGATACATAGTTACTCATCATTTAATATTTAGACAGAAAACTACCAGATGTGTCAAAATATATTAAAAATGAAAAGAGAGCTTGGGTATGCCGCGATTGACTCAAAAAAAACAATCAGCAAAAACAAAGAGGCCTAGCAATCACAAACAGTTATCTCGTGTATCAGCTAAAAAACCTCAATCTAGAACTGAACCGCAACAACCTAAAATTGTCTTGTTTAATAAGCCGTATGATGTATTGACTCAATTCACTGATGACCAAAATCGTCAAACATTGAAAGACTTTATTGATATCCCCAATATTTATGCAGCAGGTCGACTCGATAAAGATAGCGAAGGCTTATTAGTACTTACCGACAGTGGTAAATTACAACACAAACTTGCTCATCCTAAACAAAAGACTGTCAAAATCTATTGGGTACAAGTTGAGGGTATACCCGACACTTTTGCGTTAAAAGCATTAAAAGAAGGCGTTATGTTAAAAGATGGTATAACTGCTCCAGCTAAGGTAAAAATAATCCCTGAACCAAGTTTATGGGCACGCAACCCTCCTATTAGAAAAAGAGCTAAGATCCCGACAACTTGGCTGGAGATAAGTATTACAGAAGGTAGAAACCGACAAGTGCGACGCATGACAGCAGCAGTAAATTTACCTACGTTGCGTTTAATCCGATATCAAATTGGCAAGTGGAACTTAGCGGGAATTGCAAATGGAGAGTACCAAATTTTACAGTAAATGTTATAATAATGACTATACAATTTTCACCTATTTGAACAAATTATCGCATGTCATTTAATCCAGAAAATCAGTCTATAAAAGTTGTTGTTGGCATGTCAGGTGGTGTTGACTCATCTGTTTCTGCTTATCTTTTAAAAGCGCAAGGTTATGATGTACAAGGCGTTTTTATGAAAAACTGGGAAGAAGACGACAGTGAAGAATACTGTGCAGCAGCTGAAGACTTAGCAGATGCTCAAGCAGTTGCTGATAAATTAGAGATCCCATTGACAAGTATCAACTTTGCAGCGGAATATTGGGATAATGTATTTGAGTATTTTTTAGACGAATATAAAGCAGGGCGTACTCCTAATCCCGATATCATGTGTAACAAAGAAATCAAATTCAAAGCATTTCTTGAATACGCTGCAGAAGACCTAGGCGCTGATTACATTGCGACTGGACATTATGTACAACGCGAACTCAGAGATGGTAAGTGGGCGATGCTCAGAGGTGCTGATGAAAACAAAGACCAAAGCTATTTCTTGTATACTTTAGCGCATGAGCATATCGCAAAAACATTGTTTCCTATTGGTAATATTGCAAAGCCTGAAGTCCGCAGAATTGCTCAAGAACAAGGCCTAATTACCCACAACAAAAAAGATAGTACTGGTATTTGTTTTATCGGTGAACGGAAATTTAAGGATTTTCTAAGTCAATACCTACCCGCTCAACCAGGTAAAATAGTCACTGCAGAAGGTGAAGATATAGGTACTCACCAAGGTCTGATGTATCATACTTTAGGCCAGCGCAAAGGGTTACTCATAGGCGGCACTAAGGACCATGGTGACGAGCCTTGGTATGTTGTGGATAAAGATGTAGCGAAGAATGAACTGGTGGTCGGCCAAGGAGCTGATCATCCACGTTTATACTCCAATGGTTTACTTGCTAACCAATTACACTGGGTCAATCGAGAAAAATTAACAACAAAAGCTAAAATGGCGGTGAAAACACGCTATCGCCAGACAGACATTACTTGTTCGGTTGAGCCGATTGATTCTGATACAGTTAGAGTCATTTTTGATGAGCCACAAAAAGCAGTTACACCTGGTCAATCAGCCGTGTTTTACCTCGATGATATCTGTCTAGGTGGCGGTATAATCCAAGAGTACCTGCGTAACGATGAAGAATATGTTTTAGATACTCAGAATCCATTCACAAGTGAAGTGAGTTAACTCGATGTCCGATGCAATCATTGCGCTCGCTGGCGTATGTCAAGCAGCCAAATTAGTCCAAGATATTTCTAGAACAGGGACCTGTGACGAACACGCTTTTGAAGCAAGTATTTCTAGTATTTGTGTGACTGAACCAGACAACACTCAACAGATATTTGGACAGCTTGCTAATCTACGTATTGGTCTGGGTATTATCGATAATCAGTTAAACAGCTCAGGTCCTGCCAAAGATGCTGAACTTACCCGTTACATCGCTAGCTTACTTGGACTAGAACGCAAATTGGCTAAACAACCAAAAGCATTACAAGAACTAGGTACTAGAATTAGCCATGTACAACGACAACTAGGACATATTGACTTTTCTCATCAGCAAATTCTGAAAAGTTTGGCTAGTACTTATATTGACGTAGTGAGCCCTCTAGCTCCTAAAATTCAAGTAGCAGGTAATCCAAGTCACCTCAGTCAGCCAGCAAATCAAGAAAAAGTAAGAGCATTACTTCTTGCTGGAGTTCGAGCTGCTGTTTTGTGGCGCCAACTTGGTGGACAACGTCGCCAAATTTTATTACAACGTAAATACCTTTTGCAGCAAGCCAAAAGTGTGTTGCAAACCATTAACTAACTGAAGGAGTCCAGTTCTGTGGATTTATCATTATTAACCGCCCTTTCTCCAGTTGACGGTCGCTATGCGAGCAAAACTGACGAGCTGCGAAGCTATTTCTCGGAGTTCGGTTTACTCAAATACCGCGTCGTTGTTGAAGTGCGTTGGTTACAAAAACTTGCGGATATAGCTGATGTAAAAGAAGTACCTCCTTTCAGTGACGAAGCGAATACATTACTTAATACAATTGTAGATAACTTCAATGAAGCTGATGCCCAACGCATTAAAGACATTGAGAAGACGACTAACCATGACGTAAAAGCTGTGGAGTATTTTCTTAAAGAACAAGTTGCTGATAATGCAGAATTACAGGCCGTTACTGAATTTATTCACTTTGCTTGTACTTCTGAAGACATTAATAATTTATCACATGGACTTATGCTCGCAGAAGCAAGAGAGAATGTCTTATTACCATACTTAGATAAGCTAATCAGCGAGTTGAAAAGACTAGCTTTGGAATACCGTGATATCCCAATGATGGCTCGAACTCACGGCCAACCGGCCTCACCCACCACTATGGGTAAAGAAATGGCAAACGTAATGGTACGTCTGTCACGTCAGCGTGAACAAATCTCTACTGTGCCAATTTTAGGTAAGATTAATGGTGCTGTAGGAAATTACAATGCACATATATCTGCTTACCCTGATGTTGATTGGCACACTGTTTCAGAGTCTTTTGTCAATGGATTAGGTCTAAGTTGGAATGCATATACAACACAAATAGAACCACATGATTATATTGCAGAGTTATTTGATGCTATTGCACGTTTTAATACTATCTTAATCGACTTTGACCGAGATGTATGGGGTTATATTGCTCTGGGTCATTTCAAACAAAAAACCGTAGCTGGTGAGATTGGTTCCTCCACTATGCCGCATAAAGTTAATCCAATTGATTTTGAAAACTCAGAAGGAAACTTAGGTATAGCTAATGCTCTATTTGGTCATTTAGCCACTAAATTACCTATATCTCGTTGGCAACGTGACCTAACTGATTCAACTGTATTACGAAATCTAGGCGTTGGTATAGGCTACTCACTTATTGCTTACCAAGCAAGTCTCAAGGGCATTAGTAAACTAGAAGTTAATGCTGGCAGTTTAGCTGCTGAGTTAGATAATAATTGGGAATTACTTGCTGAGCCTATCCAAACGGTTATGCGTCGATATGGTATCGAAAAACCATATGAAAAACTCAAAGAATTAACCCGAGGCAAAAAGGTAAATGCTGAGGTTATGGCAGAGTTTATTGATACGCTTGAGCTAAGTGATACAGTCAAAGCTGAATTAAAAGATTTATCACCTGAAAAGTATATCGGTGATGCAATCAGGCTAGTTGATCAGTTGTTAGATTAAGCCTAGGACCACATACTAAACCCTCAATAACTTGAGGGTTTTTTTATGTCTATCCAAAACTCATCTTCTCTTAATATACTGCTAAAAAAGCCAGTACCTTTGACGTTTAATCAGATTGCTAGAGCTTGTGTGTTATTTATCGATATGCAAAATTTTACAGAGTTCGCACGTAATCGGACAGATAGAGCCATTTTACATGCGTTACATTATTGTTATAGCTTGTTTGATAACATAATCAAAGAAGTTGGAGCAAGACCAATCAAATATAATGGCGATGCTTGCATTATTTTACTTGAAACAAATAATAATTGTACGGCCTCAACTATAGAAAATAGTCTTTTTTTGTATGATTTACTAAGTAAAGCATTTGGGGAGCTATGCTGTTTATACAATATACAATCAGCATTACGTGGGGGGCTTGCTTTTGGTCCAGTACTAAGCGGTAAAATTGGCAGTGAAACAAGTCACTTTGATATTTGGGGACATACTGTTAATCTAGCAGCACGTTTAGAACAACGCGCTCAGCCAAATACGTTACTGATGAATGAGGCATGTTATAAGCACATGCTAAACCCTAACTTGTGTAAAGCTATCACTTTAGAATTGAAGGGGTTTGTTCAACAACAAATATATGAATATCACAAGAGAACTACATGACTACACCAACGATATTTTCTCCACAGGACTTTTTAAGCCAGTACTGGCAACGCAAACCTGTAATCTTAAAACAGTTTTTCTCTGATTTTACGGATCCCATTGATGAACATGACTTAGCTGGTTTAGCTGAAGAGCCTGATGTCGATTCACGTTTAGTTATCAAAGATGATAACGGTTGGGATGTTTTACAGGGTCCTTTTAGTGATTTAAATGACGTTTGTAGAGATAGTTGGTCTTTATTGGTGCAAGGGGTAGACGTTTATAATCAGGAATGCAGTAGTTTTATGGATCGCTTTAACTTTATTCCACATTGGCGTATGGATGACTTAATGGTCAGTTATTCAGTCGCTGGCGGAGGAGTCGGTGCTCATTTTGATCAATATGATGTATTTATCATTCAAGGTAAAGGCCAAAGACGCTGGCAAGTTGGTGACAAAATTATCCACCGTGATACGATCCTACCTCATCCTAAACTGCAACAAGTTGAAGAATTTACCCCTATCATCGATGAAATACTCAAGACCGGCGATGTGCTATACATCCCACCTAATTTTCCGCACAAAGGTGAAACCATTACTGATTGTTTGAACTACTCTGTTGGCTTTAGGGCACCTGACCAATCAGAACTTTTCCAAGCTGTCGCCGATGATATATTAGAAAAAGACAAAGTTACACGCAGATTCTCTGATCGAAATCGTCCATACAGTGATCGTCCTGGGGCCGTTACTACCTCAGATATCACGCTAATTAAACAATTACTGCAACAATATGTCACCAGTCCACAAATAGACCAAATATTAACTGAACACTTATCAAAGCAACATGCCGGCTTAGATTCATTCGCCCTAGAAAATGAAATAAGTACGTCACAGATGCTGGCATTTATTAATCAAGGTATTACTATTCGCAGAGCAATTGGTGTCCGCCCAGTCTACCTAGATTATCAAGTTAATGACGAGTTTATATTCTTTATCAATGGTCACCAATTCTCTATATCAGCGACTCAGCGTTTCTTAATGAGTAAAGTCTTAGACAACTCAGAAAGTTATATAGATAGGGTAGTAGAGATAGACCACGAATGGATCGAAACCATCCGTGAAATGCTAAATTTAGGTTATTACGAAATTGTGAATGATTAAGTATTAACTTGCCAAAGGTTGGTGTCTTCACTCATCGCATATAAACCTTCGGCTCGATGAGCAAGTAAATTAATATACTCTAGGTCGGTTGGATTAGTTGGATTTGCGGCAGCTAAATTTTCAGCTTTTAGTTGCCAAGCAAGTGCAAAATGTTTTAAAACAGCTTGGACATTTGGTGCTATATCTGCAGGGATATAATCACAAGGCAGATCTCCACTCATAACCCAAAACAATTTTCCTTGTTGTGATTTTATTTTCCATACAGCTACGTATGGTGCCATATAACGGCTTTCCTCCACTATAACAGATGCAAATAAAACACCATTTTCAGCCAAATGTTTATTTGCCTTTTGAAACTGTTCTCTAACCCACTCACCCAATTCTTCTTGATTTTGTGGTATTGATGGTTCAGCCATGTGAACTCCTAATTATTATTTTAATTATGATAATTGTGTATTTAATAACTGCAAAGGATGCTTTGGTTTAGTGCCTTCAAAGCGTGCAACTTGGCTTCGGCATGAATAACCAGAAACTGCCCATTGTGATTCTTTGTACTTGCTGAGTGCATTGCGCCAGCTCAGTTCATAAATACCTTTAGCATTGTCATAATGCGCTAATTCATGACCATAAGTACCCGCCATACCACAACAACCAACAGAAACAATATCAAGCTGCAAACCTGCTTCAGAAAAAATCTGCTGCCATTGTTTTTCTGACGTTGGCAGCGCTGTTTTTTCAGTGCAGTGTGTTAATAAAGCAAACGAGTCTAAATCTTTTTTGCTTGCAGAATTAACACTATTGGTAAGTGCTTCTCGTGCAAAACGCTTCAACCATTCATGTACTGCTAATACGGCAAAATCACCTCTTTTGTCACCTAATGTTTTAGTATATTCATCTCGATACACAAGTAATAGTGAGGCATCTACCCCAACCATAGGAATTTCAAGTTGAGCAACCTGATTTAAAAAATCTGCAGTATGTTTAGCTGTCACCGCAAATTTATCTAAAAACCCTTTTACATGTTGGGGCTTTCCATTAGGGTGGAATGGTAAAACAACAGGTTTAAAGCCTAGTTTTGTGACTAGCTCAATAAAATCATATACGACTTCTGCGTCATAAAAACTCGTAAAAGGGTCTTGTACGATTAATACATGCTGGTCTTTTTCATTTTTCGATAAATTTTGTAACCGACTTAAATTAAAACTATGGTCTTGCGTTCGACTAGCTAAGGTAGGTGTCGATAATAAAGGAGCATCTACATAGCCAATGGTATGTTTAAGTGCTGCCTTGGCTAAGCCAGTTCCCATGACTAAATTGTGCAAGCGAGGTATCTTGGCTAATAAAGGAGCCATGCGCTCTACATTAGCTACTAGGTAATCTTTTACTGGACGAGAGTAACGCTGATAATAAATAGATAAAAACTTCGCTCTAAAATCTGGTACATCTACACCAACGGGGCATTGTGCAGAACATGATTTACAAGCCAAACATTCATCCATAACTTCAAAAACTTCATGAGAAAAATCCTCTTTACTCGCTGCAGCGTTGGTATTGACCAAACGTGACCACCAAGACGTCTTAAATGATTGGGCGTTTAGTGCATCAACTGCAATATCTTTTTGACCAAGTAAACGTAACCATTCTCTGATCATTCCAGCTCGCCCCTTCGGAGAATGTCTTCGATCAGAGGTGATTTTACTAGAAGGACACATAGGAGATGTGGTGTCGTAATTAAAACACAAGCCATTACCGTTACAACTCATGGCTGGTGCAAATTCTTCTTTAAACACCACAGGGATTGTTCTATCGTAAGAACCACGCTTGGTATCTGACACTTTTACGAGCTCAGCATCAGATGCGAAAGGCGTACATATTTTGCCTGGATTCATTTTATTTAATGGGTCGAATACGCGTTTAATCTTGCGTAGTTCAGCATATAAATCATCGCCAAAAAACTCAGGGGCATATTCGCTACGGTAACCTTTACCATGTTCTCCCCACATTAAACCACCATACTTAGCAACTAATGCAACAACTTGGTCAGAGATCTGTTTCAATAAAACTTCTTGCTGGGGATCATTCATATCTAAAGCAGGCCGAACGTGTAAAACACCTGCGTCAACGTGACCAAACATACCGTAATGTAAATTATGACTATCTAATAAAGCGCGGAACTCCATAATGAAATCAGCTAGATTTTCAGGTGGAACAGCTGTGTCTTCAGCAAACGCAATCGGTTTTTTCGTACCATCTGTTTTACCTAACAAGCCTACTGATTTCTTGCGCATACCATAAATTTTTTGGATATCAGCAACATCATAGGTGATTTGATAACCAATAACCCCACCCTTTTGAGTTTCAATGTCACTGTCTAATTCGGCGGCAAGGCGATTTATGCGTTCCGTGATTTCTGCTTCATCATTACTGTTATACTCAACCATATTCAAACCCAGAAGTGTTTGATCTGGTACATCCGTAATTAAATCAGACACCGAATGCCATACAATATCAGCTCTGGCTAAATTCAACACAATAGAGTCAACGGTTTCTACTGAGGTAGCTTTTGCAGCAACCATCTTAGGTGCGTGACGCAATGCAGCTTCAAAAGAATTGTATTTAATATTTACTAATGCTTTATGGTTAGCAATCGGGGTGATATTTAATTTAGCCTCTGCAACGAAGGCTAAAGAGCCTTCAGAACCCGCTATTAGACGACTGATATCAAACTCATCTGTTTCAGGTAAGTAAGCATGTTCCAAGTCATAACCAGTTAAAAAACGGTTTAAACGTGGAAATTTTGCCAAGATTTGGTCTCTGAAACCCACACAAGACGCTTCTATTTGTTGTGCAATGGCTTGGGTAGAGTGATCTAAGTGAGTTAATAAGGCGTCTCTAGCTGTAGGCTTTGTTCTAAGCACATCACCATTAGCAAGCACGCTAGTTAAGCCAAGAATATGGTCCGATGTTTTACCGTACACTAACGAACCCTGACCTGAAGCATCCGTATTTATCATACCACCAATAGTGGCTCGATTTGAAGTTGACAAGTCTGGTGCAAAGAAAAAACCATGTGGTCTAAGTGCATCATTTAAAGCATCTTTGACGACACCCGCTTGAACTTTAACCCAACCCTCTGCCGGATTAATCTCAAGAATTTGGTTCATATAGCGCGCTAACTCAACCACAATACCTGAGGTTAATGATTGCCCATTAGTACCGGTGCCACCACCTCGTGCGGAAAAAGCAACATCAGGAAAGTCTGCAACCAAGCGTCCTAAAAGTGATAAATCTTCTACTGATTTAGGATATACCACGGCTTGTGGTAACTTTTGATAAATAGAGTTGTCAGTAGCCATAGCCAGACGACTGGAATATTGTGTTTCAATATCTCCTGAAAAATCACTCTTTTCTAATACAGCTAAGTAATCCAAATAATGGGATTCTAAAGCTGATTGACTATTTAATACCGGTAGCATAGCTATTTCTCTAAAATGGGATGCACTTAAGTTAGTGAAGTATACAAGAGGATAGAAAAGTACAGAAGAGTTTGCACAAAAAAGCGCCTAAAAAGACGCTTTTACGTGTAAATTATTTGCTCTAAATCAGCACAAATTTAGCAGAGTAGCTTATTTTTCCAGATCTGCTGATAGTTTATGCTCGTCATTCACATCAGTCTGTAACTTGCTCTGCTAAATATAACCATGTTTCAACCACTGTATCGGGGTTAAGTGAAACAGAATCAATCCCCTGCTCCACTAACCACGCTGCTAAATCTTCATGGTCAGATGGGCCCTGCCCACAAATCCCAACATATTTACCACGTGCTTTAGCAGCTTTGATGGCCATCGCAAGCAGTTTTTTCACGGCGGGGTCACGTTCATCAAATAAGTGTGCAATCAAACCTGAATCACGGTCTAAACCTAAACTTAATTGTGTTAAATCATTCGAGCCAATCGAGAAGCCATCAAAAATATCTAAAAACTCGTCAGCTAACAAAGCATTTGAGGGTAGTTCACACATCATAATGACGCGTAGACCATTTTCACCTTGAACTAGACCTTGTTCAGCTAATAATTCAATGACTTGCCTACCTTCCTCAAGCGTTCTAATGAAAGGTATCATAATTTCAACATTGACCAATCCCATGTCATTGCGTACACGCTTGATAGCCTCACATTCTAAGGCGAAACACTCACGAAAATCTTCAGAGATGTAACGAGAGGCCCCACGGAAACCGAGCATTGGGTTTTCTTCATCGGGTTCGTATTGGTATCCACCCACTAAATTAAAGTATTCATTCGATTTGAAATCGGACATGCGAACAATGACTTTTTCAGGAGAAAAAGCAGCACCGATTGTCGCAATACCTTCGACTAATTTTTGGATATAAAACTCACGTGGCGAAGGATAGCCAGCCATCATTTCACTGATTTCGGTTTTTAACTCTTCAGGTTGATTAGCAAAATCTAACAATGCTTTAGGATGCACACCAATCATTCTGTTAATAATAAACTCTAAGCGAGCAAGACCAACCCCTGAATGCGGTAAACGAGCAAAATCAAATGCGCGGTCTGGATTGCCCACATTCATCATCACTTTTAATGGTAAGTCAGGCATGGCATCAATTCGCGAAGTCACAACATCATATTCTAATTCTTGACCGTAAATAAAACCGGTGTCACCCTCTGCACAAGACACAGTTACGCGCTGGCCAGAGCTAATAGTGTGCGTTGCATCCCCACAACCTACAACAGCTGGGATCCCTAATTCGCGAGCAATAATAGCTGCATGACAAGTTCGACCGCCACGATTTGTTACGATGGCAGACGCTCGCTTCATGATAGGTTCCCAATCTGGGTCAGTCATATCTGTAACCAGTACATCGCCTGGCTGAATTTGATCCATGTCATCTATGGACGCAAGTACTTTTGCTTCACCTGCACCAATTTTGTGACCAATCGCACGTCCCGTACAAATGGTTTGTGCCTCACCGTTTAATTGATAACGTTCAATAACTTGAGCATCTTCACGTGAGCGCACTGTTTCTGGACGCGCTTGTACAATATATAATTTGCCATCAGTACCATCTTTGGCCCATTCAATATCCATGGCACGACCATAATGCTGTTCAATAATCACAGCTTGTTTGGCTAATTCTTCAACCTCAGCATCACTGACCGAAAACTGTAGACTTTGTGCAGCATCAATATCGACAATTTCGACTTGCTTACCATGTTCCTGAGAATCAGCGTAAATCATTTGCACTAATTTACTACCAAGATTTCTTCGAACTACCGCTGGTCGGCCAGCTTTTAACGTAGGTTTATGAACATAAAACTCATCAGGATTCACGGCTCCTTGTACTACCATTTCACCTAAACCATAACTCGAAGTAATAAATACAACGTCTTCAAAACCGGATTCAGTATCGATAGTAAACATTACACCAGATGAGGCTTCATCAGAACGCACCATTCGTTGAATACCTGCAGATAAAGCGACCCCTTTATGATCATAACCTTGGTGTACGCGATAGCTTATCGCTCGGTCATTAAACAATGAAGCGAAGACATGTTTAATAGCCACTAGCACAGCATCATAACCTGTCACGTTTAAAAAAGTTTCCTGCTGACCAGCAAAAGAAGCATCTGGCATGTCCTCAGCAGTTGCTGAAGAGCGAACAGCAAAAGAAGCACTATCACCCGCTGCACCTTGTAGTTCACTGAATGCCGTTTTGATTGCCGCTTCAAGTTCGGGTTGGAACGGCGTTTCAATAATCCAATTACGGATCTGTTCACCTGCTGCGCCGAGTGCTGAGATATCATCAACGTCTAAATTGTCGAGGATCTCGTGAATTTTAGCTTCCACACCACTTTGCTCTAAAAATTCGTTAAACGCGTAAGCAGTGGTAGCGAAACCACCTGGTACTTGTACACCTGCATTAGACAAGTTTGAAATCATTTCACCTAATGATGCATTTTTACCGCCAACGCGACCAACATCATCCATTCCTAGTTCTTGGTACCATAAAACATATTCTTGCACTTGTGCTTCTCCAGCCGTATTGTAGGGGTTGCTGTTTTTATGATTGTTTGCTAATTCTAGTAGTGAAAAACACCTGATTATAAAACAATCAATTTTAAAAAAACTATTGTAGATTGAAGCTCTTAGGCTTGTAAAATTTAATTGCAAACCGTAATAAAATTACAACATTGTTAAGGAATTGTTATGCGAAGTGCCTTTTATATTTCAGACGGAACTGCTATTACTGCTGAGGTTTTTGGGCACGCATTACTGTCATTATTTCCCATTGAATTTAATCATGTGACGATTCCTTTTGTTGAAACTGAACAACAGGCTCAAGACGTCTTAAGACAAATATCTGTAAGTTTTCAAGATTCCAAAGAGCGGCCGCTCGTTTTTCACACTATAGTAAATACAGAAATTAGGCATATCATTACAAATTCAGTGGGTATTAATTATAATTTCCTTGATCAATTTGTAGCCCCTATCGAAAAAGTTTTAGGGGTTCCTTCAAAACCAGAAAAACATCGTACCCATAGCATTCACGAAACCACATACGACATTCGTATTGATGCAGTAAATTATGCATTGAATAATGATGATGGGGCAAATCTGAAGAATTATCACGAAGCTGATATTATTTTGGTTGGCGTTTCTCGTTCTGGAAAAACCCCAACAAGCTTATATCTAGCATTACAGTACGGAATCAAGGCTGCCAACTACCCCTTCACTGAAGAAGACATGGGAGATGTGTTAAAACTCAACCCTGCATTACGACGTTTTAAAGAAAAATTATTTGGTTTGACTATTCAAGCAGAAAGGTTACATCAAATTCGTTCAGAACGACGTGCAAACTCTCGCTATGCATCGATGCAACAATGTCGGATGGAATTGCGTGAAGTGGAAAATTTATATCGCAAAGAAAAGATCCCTTTTTTAAATTCAACAAAATTTTCTATAGAAGAAATATCAGCCAAAATATTAGCAACTACAGGCTTAAAACGCAGAAAATATTAACTTACTTCGCTCTTTTATTGCGTCCGCCAGTGACTTTATCAGCACGACCTTCAGCCTTAGCTTTTTCAGCCCTTTGTCGGCGCACCTCTTTAGGATCAGCAATCAAGGGACGATAAATTTCAATGCGGTCATTACTTTTGAGGATGTCAGTGAGTTTACAGGTGCGATTCCAAATACCCACTTTATTCACTGTTAAATCTATTTCTGGGTAATCATGACTAATTTTAGAAGCAGTAATAGCATCTTCAACAGAGGTATTTTTGGCTACCGATAATGTTTTTATCGTTTGTCGCTCTGGCGTACCATACACGACTTCTATTGCAAAAAATTCTGTAGCTTCATAGCTCTTTGAGGAAGTAGAATCTGTCATATAAATGCAAAACCTTGAATATGTTCTTCTAAATTGCTTAAGTAATTATTCTTAAAATATATTAAGCTGTGGCATGTTCTTTTGCTCTTTTAATAAATGCATCAACCATACTATTAGCTAGGGCATGAAAGATTTTACCAAAAGCTAGTTCTACCAATTTTGACGTAAATTCAAATTTGAGGTGCAATTCGATTTTACAGGCAAATTCATCTAATTCAGTGAATGTCCAACCACCACTTAATTCCTTAAATGGACCATCGGCGAGATCCATGGCAATGGCTGTATTAGGTTGTAGCGTGTTTTTAGTGGTGAATGTTTGTTTGATACCGGCTTTGGCAATATGCAGTGCTGCAACCATTTCCTTATCCGTACTCTTTACTACCTCACTGCCTACACAGCCCGGTAAAAATTCAGGGTAGCTTGGTACATCGTTTACCAAATCATACATCATCTTGGCACTATACGGGACAAGTGCACTTTTCTTTACTTCGGCCATGTTCTCAACGAACCTATCTCTTTCATTAATAACTGTATTCTACCATGTTTGTTGAAATAGTTAATTCTTCTGCCTTTTTATTTCGGTTTTTGCCCCGATAATAAGAATATTCATGACACTACGTACCACCTCAAGGTATAATAATTAGATGAAGAAAAAATCAAAAAACCCAAGCTCTACCATAGCCTTAAATAAAAAGGCACGTCACGAGTTTCATTTGAATGATAAATTTGAGGCCGGTATTGAACTACAAGGCTGGGAAGTAAAAAGTATCCGTTCAGGTAAGGTCAACTTAACCGATAGTTATGTGTTTGTAAAAGACGGTGAAGCTTTCGTAACAAATCTTAGTATTACTCCGTTAAACCAAGCATCAACGCATGTTATTTGTGATCCGACGCGGACTAGGAAATTACTACTCAAAAAACAAGAAATTGAACAACTGATGGGTGGTCTAGACCGACAGGGTTTAACGATAGTTGCAACAGCTATGTATTGGAAAACTTGTTGGGTCAAACTTGAAATTTATCTAGCTAAAGGGAAACAAGCACACGATAAACGCGATACGATAAAGGACAGAGATTGGGCTAGACAAAAAGAACGAATGATGAAAAAAGCATAGTTTATCGAAGTGAGTCTCAAGCATCTATTTGATGAATATTTAGAGACAAAGCACACTTCTAGTGCTAAGCTTATTACTACATTTGGGGCTGATTAGGATTCGACAGGATTCAATGATGCTTGAGGTGCATGCAGAGGTGCGGTTGGCCTCTTTAAAAAACCGCAAAAAAATAGTCGCAAACGACGAAAACTACGCACTAGCAGCTTAATAACCTGTATAGGCCCTCCCACTCAAGTTTTTTCTGCTAACTGAGGTTCGGGAGGTCATCCCAGTAGAATAGCGAGGGAAGCTTGTCTAAGGCTGAACCGCGAAATAGTATTAGGCCAGCCTGAAAAGATCCTGTTTGCCGGAGCTTCTAAGGTTAAATAAAAGACAAACTAAGCATGTAGTACCAACGGTTGACGCTTTCTGGACGCGGGTTCAAGTCCCGCCAGCTCCACCAAATACGAAACCACGTAGCTTTTATAGCACGTGGTTTTTTTATCACTGAAAATAATCCAAAGAACATGTTTTTATAATAGCTTATAAGTTATAGCTAAATTTGCATGGTGAATATTAACTGTTTTTTGTTAGTATAAAACAATAACTAACAAGGATACATTTATGAAACTAGAATCTCTAGTGTTACATCACGCATATACCTCTGAAGAAACAACCAAAGCTGCTGCGGTACCTATCTATCAGACCACATCTTATACCTTCGATAACACTCAGCACGGTGCTGATTTATTTGATCTAAAAGTTCCTGGAAACATTTATACGCGAATTATGAATCCAACTACGAATGTTTTAGAAGAGCGCATGGCCGCAGCCGAAGGTGGTATTGCTGCTCTTTGCGTATCCTCTGGCATGGCAGCTATCACTTACGCGATACAAGCGTTAACTCAAGTAGGTGATAATATCGTTAGTACCAGTCAGTTATATGGTGGCACATATAACTTATTTGCACATACCCTGCCACGCCAAGGCGTCGATGTGCGAATGGCTTCATTTGATGACCTAAGTAAAATAGAAGCCTTGTTCGATGAAAACACCAAAGCCGTTTTTTGTGAATCAATCGGCAATCCAGCAGGTAATGTTGTTGACCTAGCCGCTTTATCTGAATTAGCCCATAAACACGGGATCCCTGTCATTGTCGATAATACAGTGGCAACCCCCGCATTATGTCGCCCTATTGAACATGGCGTAGACATTGTTATCCATTCACTCACAAAATATGTAGGTGGTCATGGCACGACTATTGGTGGTGTTATTATCGATTCAGGAAAGTTCGACTGGGTAGCAAACAAAGAACGTTTTCCTTTACTCAACGAACCCGATCCATCCTACCATGGTGTGGTTTACACAGAAGCTCTTGGTGCGGCAGCCTATATTGGTCGTTGCCGAGTAGTTCCATTGCGTAATACTGGTGCAGCTTTATCTCCACAAAGTGCGTTTTTATTACTTCAAGGCTTAGAAACTCTACCGTTACGTATGGAAAGACACTGTGAAAATGCAATCAAGCTTGCTGAATATTTAGAGCAACATGATGCCGTAGAATGGGTCAATTATGCAGGACTCTCATCAAGCCCTTATCATGCTATTTGTCAAAAAATGTCGAACGGCTTGGCTTCAGGTATTATTAGTTTTGGTTTAAAAGCCTCAGACCCCAAAGCTGCTGGTGGTAAATTCATTGATGCTTTACAAATGATTTTACGTTTGGTGAACATCGGTGATGCAAAATCATTAGCATGTCACCCGGCATCTACTACTCACCGACAATTGAACTCTGAAGAATTGGCGAGTGCCGGGGTATCAGAGGGACTTGTTAGAATATCAGTAGGTATTGAACATATTGACGACATCATCGCTGATGTAGAGCAAGCAATCCAAGCGGCTACTGCCTAGTTATATATTCAGTAACAAACGTCAACTTCACCGAGCATGAGACGACTTTAGCATCAAGCGCGTACTTTTCTCTCTTCAAGTTGACCATGCCGGCTTATTGATTATTAACTACTCAAAGCCAATATTTAATTTTATACAAATAAATATTGGCTTTCTTTTGTATTGAGCATCCCATTTTTTTAACAAAAACAATTACTCCTCCACTAAGACTATGGTATAACTTTCATTAAAATAAGATGTTCTATGTTACGAAGGATCGAATTCAATATTTCCCAATTACCCTTGGCATCATAATTACAATAAAAAAGGAGTTTTATGTCTGAAGTTATTTCCAGCATAGCAAAGCAAGCTATTATTGCTATTGATCAAGGTACAACTTCTTCAAGAGCTATTTTATTTGCCCAAGATGGCGAGCAATTACATAGCTACCAAGAAGAATTCACCCAACATTTCCCACAATCAGGTTGGGTTGAACACAACCCTCAAGATATTTTAAATACCAGCATTTCTGCTACCAAGGCGGTAATGGAATTCGCTCAAGCGAATAGTATTGAGGTATTAGCTGTAGGTATTACCAATCAAAGAGAAACCACACTGGTTTGGCATAAAGAAACTGGCGTACCCATTTACAATGCTATTGTTTGGCAAGATCGCAGAACTAGTGATTTTTGCGCACAAAATCAAGAATATGCAGAATGCATTGCGGAGAAAACAGGATTACTATTAGACCCATATTTTTCTGCTTCCAAAATTGCTTGGATACTCAATAATGTTGACGGTGCTCGAGAACAAGCCGAAAACGGCGAGCTTATTTTTGGGACTGTCGATACCTTTCTAATTTGGCATTTGACCTCGGGAAAAGTACACGCAACTGATACGACTAATGCCTCAAGAACGAATCTCTTTAATATCCACAAATTAGATTGGGATACAGAGTTATTAGAGTGGTATGACATTCCTGCAAGTATGTTACCTAAAGTCAAAGAATGTGCTGCCGACTATGGTACTACTAGCACATCTGCATTACCTTTGGATGTTCCTATTGCAGGGGTCGCAGGCGATCAACAAGCCGCATTATTTGGGCAGTGTTGTTTTACTCCTGGTACTTTTAAAGCCACTTATGGTACTGGATGCTTTGCCCTTTTAAACACGGGTACAGAACCTCAAAAATCCCAACACAACATGCTAACAACCGTTGGTTATTCGTTAAATGGGCAAACTTATTACGCCCTCGAGGGTTCAATCTTCACTGCAGGTGCGAACATTCAATGGCTCCGTGATGGCATCAAAGTAATAAGCAGTGCATCTGAAACGAAGGCTTTAGCAGAGTCTCTTAAATATGACCATGGCGTGGTATTAGTACCGGGTTTTGCAGGTTTAGGCGCACCTCATTGGGAAGCTGACGCACGAGCAGCAATTTATGGTATGAGCCGTGGGACTAATGAAGCCCATTTTGCCCGGGCTGCACTAGAGGCTGTTTGTTATCAAACACATGACCTATTAACAGCAATGAGTGCAGACTCAGTTGCGGCAAAAGCAGTATGGGTAGACGGCGGTATGGTCGGAAACGATTGGCTATGTCAGTTTTTAGCTGATATTTTACAAATTGAAGTAATGCGTCCAAAAATAATGGAATCAACCGCATTGGGTGTTATGTATCTAGCCGGTCTCCAAGTAGGTTGGTACACTGATACGCAAAGTCTGCAACAATATAAAGTTGTTGATAAGAAGTTTTCTCCGCAACTCGATGAACCTACGAGAGCCACACTGATATCTCGTTGGCAAAAGGCAGTAAATGCAACACTAGCCTTTATCTAATTCGTCGTACACCGGAGAATCCAGCTTTCTGGTGAAGCAAGCTCTTGTATTGAATATATTTGTCACACCGCATATATTCAATAGAAGAGCTTGCTTCTTTTAGGTATCATTAGGTTCAAATTTTACGGACAAGTATTTATGACTCAGCGCTCTTTTGACGAAGTACCCAATATTGTATTACAAGACAACGACAGGGTTGTCCCCAAGACATCGCAAACTCCTCCCCCACCAGTCCAAGTAACGTCAAGTAATGGCTTGGCACTTTTTGCATTGCTTTTAGGTTTAGCTGCAGCGGGGGGATCAGGTTATCTATTCTGGCAAAATACCACTCAGACAGCGATGCTTAAACAAGCTGAAGTGAGAATTGCAGATTTAGAAGATCGACTATCCGCTACAGGGGAAGAAATGGGTAATTCAACGGTTGCCTTACAAGTTAAAGTTAACGAATTAGCAAATCGTGCTGAAGAACTTTGGGACCAAATGGATAAACTCTGGGCTTCTGCTTGGCGTCGAAATCAAAAAGACATCAAAGAGTTAAATCAAAAGTTACTGACAGGGCAAGCTAATGATAAGAACGCTCGTGATAAAGTTGCCAAAACAGCAAGCAAAAGTTTAAAGAGTCTAGATAACAAATTTGATAGTTTACAAAATGAATTCAATACTACATTAAATGATATCTTGGCGGTTAACTTAGAGTTAGAAAGCATTAAACAAGGCGTACTCGCCTCACAAAATACGAGTAATGTCTTAAATGATAAGATAGCAATTCTTGAGCAACGCAACGCAAGCTTAAAGGCTAAAGTCGCTTTATTAGAAAAAAATATTAAAACAATCCAGCCTGTAACACCTTAGGACGTTTTGTTTTTTTTAATTTTACTCAGCTTAATAGAATAAGAATAATATGAAAATTTTATTGATTGGTGTTGGCGCTTTTACTCATGGTTTAGCAAAAACTCTCCAGGATGCTGGAGCTGAAGTGATTGTATGGCTAAGCCGAGACTATGCGCATTTTGGTCCGGCTCAAGTGTGTCGAGCTTATACACCTCAAGAATTTGCATCCCCAGTTGAGCTCCTTCAGAGCCAACCTTGTGACATTATGATCCCGATGTCGATTGACTGGGCAACTCAACCATGGGCAGAAAAATTACGTACTTTATTACCGGTATTTTGTCCTAATGGCGAAGCATTGCAATTAGAAAGAGATAGAGCATATGCCCAGCAAATTGGCGAATCATATGGTATTCACTTCCCCAGATCCTTTGTGGCGAATAATCGTTTAGATGCATTGGCATTTTTAGAAAAGTTTCCTGGTGCTTATGTGATTAAAAATACATTGTGTTCCCCTACTTCTCCGATCCACACAATCGTGTGTGAAACACTTGAAGATACATTGAGTTGGCTCGATCGCATCGACTATGCTGAAGGTGTATTTTTTCAAGAATACATGGGACATAAAGAAGCAGGTCATATTGCATTTGTTAATCGAGGCAAAGTTACATCTTTAATATCAAATCAAGAATACAAACGTGCTTTTGCTGGTAATATGGGAAAAATTGCCGGAGCCCCTCTTGGTGGTATCGTTGCTCAAGATCCACATGATGAATATGGATTATGTAGTTTACTGATTAAACCTCTGCAACCGTGGCTAGAAAAAACTAACTATACAGGCCCCTTACAAGTAACGGCCATGTTTAAGGATGACCAGTGGTCAGTGATTGAGTACAACGCACGCCTAGGCGTGATGTGTGGGCCAATTATTATGCGCATGTTAGAAAACCCTTTAGATATGCTTCAAGCTATCATAGATCCAGAATTGACTTTTATCCCACAATTTATACCCGAGAAAAAAATAGGTTGTTCAGTGACATTAGCTGGTTATGGTTATCCTTTTCTCGAAGTCACCGGCCCTGCATTTCCAATTACAATGACTGATACCAAGCAAGATATCTGGCTCAACGAAGTCAAAGGAAATGACCAGCAAATACTTGCTGATGGACATCGTCTTCTAGATGTAAATGGGTATGGGGAAAACCTTACTGTAGCCATTCACAATACTTACGATATCATGAATACAATATCTTGCTCGAACAGCTACTATCGCAATGATATTGGTTTATCTCTTTGGCCTCCTGGACACGATTAGTCATGCAATTAAGCTCATCCGAATTAGCAACCTTTAAACAAATAAGAAGTGCTTGGGTTGAAATCGACCACGGTCAACTTCGTGAAAACTTCTCGATTATTGAAAAATATGCTCCTAAACACTGTAAACGCCTCTGTGTCGTCAAGGACAATGCTTATGGTCATGGTTCGGTGTTAATGGCTAAAGAAGCT
>Ga0102951_1000004_pt1 | contig 98486 bp, 85 predicted proteins | sample SalPonA_B_H2O_MG_FD_78507 | JGI IMG/M metagenome (GOLD analysis project Ga0102951, IMG submission 78507) | Water microbial communities from South San Francisco under conditions of wetland restoration - Salt Pond MetaG R2A_B_H2O_MG | ecosystem: Environmental > Aquatic > Non-marine Saline and...
TCTTCAACCTCTAAGACATCATTTTCATTGGCCTTGTTATTGATGTCTGGGCTTTCATTACTGATAACTTTATCAGGTGGTATTTCAAGTGATGATTGAGTTGTTACTTCAACATTTGTTGCAGCATTGAGCTGCGTCAGTCCTTTTGCGGCGCCGAAACCTAGCCCTCCACCGAAAACAATCACCAGGACAAATAAACCGACCTGTTTCCCTATTATTTCCCATTGTGACGGTAAGGTTTGGAGGGAAGGTAAAAACAAACTACGGTTAAACTGTTCAGACATACTAGACTCAACATCGCGTTGTTGGTCTTGCATAAATAATTGCTGAGTTTGTGTTTTTGGTGCGGACTTAGAGCTGGCACCAAAAGCTTCTGGACCAGCAAGATCTAAACTGTTATCTAAATCAATTTCAAGTTCCTGTACACCCATCTCAGTAAGTCCTTTGACCATGTCGTAAGATGGAATAATGCCAGATTTTTTGATTCTAACAGGACCGTTTTGCGCTGTGATTTGGAGCACCATCATACCTGGTTTCAGCTCGGAAATTTGAATAACTTTAGATGAGGACATAACCACCTCCGATACCGAAACCAATTAATGTAGCACCTAAAAAACAAGCTGCAAGATACCATTTTTGATACTGAGTTTGTCGTTGTGCGACGACGTCTTCACCTAATATTTGCTGCGCAGCTGCGATAAATAAGTGCTTGGGGACTACCGCGGTTTGTTTGGTAAAACTCAGCGTTAGCGCACGGTCACAGAGTAAGTTGATGACCCGCGGTATTCCTCCTGTTATCTGATAAACAGTCTTGATTGCGGCTGAACTAAACATGCTGATATCGCCATCAGCAACATTTAAGCGATGCGCAATATAATGTTTTACTTCCTCATTATTCAAAGGTAGTAAATGATATCGAGCCGTAATGCGTTGTGCCAACTGACGTAATTCATTGCGTTGCAATAACTCTTGAAGCTCCGGTTGGCCAATGAGCACAACTTTGAGTAGTTTTTCACGGTGGGTTTCTAAATTGGTAAGCAAGCGAAGCTGTTCTAAAACTTCGGGTAATAAGTGTTGCGCCTCGTCAATAATGAGCACTGTGTTAAGCTCTTTATCATGGTTACTGGCGAGTTTATTCAAAAGTAAATCTGTGAAGTACTTTAAACTCGCAAGAGCAGGATCATAAGTAATACCAAGCTCGTCACATACGGTAGCTAATAATTCCAGAGCTGATAAAGTTGGATTTAAAATCATCGCGACTTGGGTATTGGTGGGTAGCTGCTGTAGTAGCTTTCGAGAGACTGTAGTTTTACCTGTACCTACCTCACCGGTAAGCATGACAAAGCCACCACTTTCCCTTAAGCCAAACGTTAGATGAGCCAGCGCTTCTTTATGCCGAGGACTCATATATAAATAAGCAGGGTTAGGCGCTATAGAAAACGGATTATCAGATAAACCAAAATAAGAGAGATACACGTTTGGGAAGCTCCATCCATACGATGTTATTATTAAGTTATAAGCTAAACATACCGAAGGGGGATGTCAAAGTTTCTCCGATAAAAAGATTAAAAATCTGCCACTTATTAGGCATAATGCCATTAAATACTCCATGAGTAACAACAAGGCAGCTTATGCAAGTTTATTTAGTCGGCGGTGCAGTACGCGATATGCTGTTACAGCGGCCCGTCAAAGATCGCGATTATGTCGTTGTGGGTGCCACAGTTGAAGATATGCTTGCGCAAGGTTTTACGCCAGTGGGTAAAGATTTTCCTGTTTTTTTACACCCTAAAACACAAGCTGAATATGCGTTAGCTCGAACGGAAAGAAAAATTGGAACAGGTTATGGTGGCTTTAGTTTTTCTGCAGATCCTAATGTGACATTAGAACAAGATTTGCAACGACGTGACCTAACAATTAATGCTATGGCCAAAGGAGACGATGAACAGTTAGTTGACCCTTATGGTGGTCAAACAGATCTTGAGGCCCGTATTTTTCGTCATGTTTCCCCAGCTTTTGTAGAAGATCCCTTACGGGTTTTACGAGTGGCGAGATTTCTAGCTCGCTACCATGAATATGGTTTTACAATAGCGCCCGAGACCACAGATTTATTAAAGCAAATGTGTGCCACTGGAGAACTTAAAGCGCTTGCCGCACCACGTGTACTCCAAGAAACACTTACAGCAATGGCAGAAAATAGTCCGTGGGTGTATTGGCAGACTCTGCATGAAATTGGCGGTTTAGATGATTGGTTTAACGAGATAAAAGCGGTCATTAATGACCCAGTCAAAGCAACCGAAATTAAACATATACTCACCAATATTGACAAGGAAGGCTCTACAGATCATCCACCCCAACCAGAACAAGCAGCATTAGCTATATGGGCTTATTATTTAAACGATTCTGAATTAACCACTTGGTTAGCTAGGTTGCCGTTTAGTAATATTGATAAAGATATTTTGACCTTGGTTCAGCAAAACCATAGTGTGTTCGCTAAAATATATCGTTCTGGTCAAGCTTATTTAGATAGTGCAGCTAGAGAATGTGAAGGCTTAGACGAGTATGTCGAAATAGTGTTACGTGTTTTTGAGAAAATGGACGTAGCAAGACGTCCAGAGCGTCTTGAACGTTGTTTAGCTATCCACGCATGGTATTGTGCTGGTTTGGAGCCAGAATTCCCAGTTACACAATTTTTCGAGTTGTTCACGCTTCTACTCGCAGCAGTAAAGGGAGTTGATGTGCAAAGTATTATCGCACATGGTTATCAAGGGGCAGCGATTAAACCACAATTAAGAGCAGAGCAACTCTTGGCTTTAAAACATATTTTCTGTGTTTAAACGGATATGTGGTAAACTTGAAAATTAAGTTATTAGTCAAAGAATCCCCTTTATGTTTGCTCAGTTAGAACTTCACGATGATTTATGTAATGCCATTGCCGATATGGGTTACACCAAGCCAACCACAATTCAACAGGAAGTCATTCCATTAGCAATGGAAGGTCAAGATATACTGGCATCATCGCCAACGGGCACAGGAAAAACGGCTGCTTTTTTACTACCTGCTGCACAATTTATTTTGGATTTTCCGCGTCAGCAACACGGTGCAACACGCATCCTCATTCTATCTCCGACACGCGAGTTAGCACTACAAATTTATGAGCAAGCACAAGCGATTACCGCACATACTGATATTGTGTGTGGGTTAATTACTGGTGGAATAAATTATGGTACAGATAGAGATACTTTAGAGCAGAACCTTGATATTTTGGTGGCCACTCCAGGGCGTCTGTTTGAACATATTGAAAAAGAAAGTTTTGATTGTCGTGACATAGAAATGCTGATCTTAGATGAAGCTGACCGTATGCTAGATATGGGATTCAGTGATGTCGTCAATCAAATTTCTTCAGAAGCGCGTTGGCGTAAACAAAGTATGTTATTTTCAGCTACCTTAGAAGGTGGTGGCATTGACAAATTTGCGAAAGATATTTTACAAGAGCCGGTAAGTGTTGAAGCTGTACCATCACGTGCAGAAAAAAACAAAGTTTTGCAGTGGTATCATTTGTGTGATGACGTTCATCACAAATACGCTTTACTCAAACAGATTTTGACGACTCAGGTGGAGACAGCCATTGTCTTTGTTAAAAGTAGAGAACGTTTACAGCAGCTAAAAGATAAATTAGCCTCAGACGGTATTGATGTGTGTTGGTTACAAGGTGAAATGCCCCAAGATAAACGCATGGATGCCATGGCGCGCTTTAAATCAAAACAGGTCAATATATTGGTCGCTACCGATGTAGCTGCGCGTGGTATTGATGTTGAAGAAGTTTCTCATGTGATTAACTTTGATATGCCACGCCGTGCAGATGTGTATTTACACCGAATTGGCCGTACTGCTAGAGCTGGTGCGAAAGGCACCGCTATATCCTTGGTTGAGGCACACGATTACTGGGTTCTACCAAAAATTGAACGTTATATCAAAGAACCGTTGAAGGCTCGTTATATTGATGGCTTGCGTCCGTTGAATAAAGCTCCTGTTATTAAAAAGCCTAAAAAATCAAAAGTAAAAGCGAAAGTTAAAGCGAAAAACTCAGGGAAGAAAGGCAAGAAAAGAGTAGGGCGTGGACCTAAAAATGGCCCTGCCGGTAAAAAATAAATAGCTGATGAAATGTAAAAGTCACCGATATGTAGAGTGACTTTTTGTTTTACTTACGTTGTATCCTCAGACCTTCATACAGGATGACCCAGTGACTCAAATGCACAAATCCATCGATCAAATTGTCCTAGCCAGTGGTAATGCCGGTAAGCTAGCCGAATTTTCTAATTTATTTGAAAGTTATCAAATCAATATTGTTGCCCAAGGTGAGCTCGGTGTGGCAGATGTACCTGAAACGGGTACAACCTTTGTTGAAAATGCGATTATTAAAGCGCGTCATGCGGCTCGGGTTACAGGTTTACCTGCTTTGTCTGATGACTCTGGTCTGGTCGTATCTGCTTTAGGTGGTGCGCCAGGTATTTACTCATCACGTTATTCTGCATCTCCTGCACCTATCAGTTTGTCTTTAGATACACATGGTCATGAACTAAATACAAATGACTTAGACGCATGCTTTGGTACGGATGCGTCTGACCAAAAAAATATTGAAAAATTACTCTTGGCCCTTGGCGATACTCCTGAACGTAAGGCACATTTTATTTGTGTATTAGTGTTCATGCGTCACGCGGATGATCCTACGCCTATTATTTGCCAAGGTCATTGGCATGGTGCTATTGCTACACAGGCAGCAGGGACTGAAGGCTTTGGTTATGATCCCATTTTTTATTGTCCGACTTTAGGAAAACATGCTGCAGAATGTGCAAAAGCAGAAAAAGCGACAGTGAGTCATCGCGCTAAAGCATTGCGATTGTTACTTTCTGAAATGTCTGATCTGCTAGGTTAACCACTTTGGCCAACTTAACTCCCTCAGCCATCAAAGCTATACCTCTGTCCTTATATATTCATGTACCGTGGTGTGTTCAAAAGTGTCCATATTGTGATTTTAATTCCCATACTTTAAAGGGGGGGCTCCCGGAACAGGAATATGTTGCTCATCTGTTAGATGATCTGCGTGCGGATGCTTATTTGGCACAAGGCAGAGCGATTTCGACAATATTTATTGGTGGAGGCACTCCGAGCTTATTATCACCTGTAGCGATTGAGCGATTACTAAAAGGTGTCGCAGACATTATCCCTTTGGTTGAAAATGCAGAGATCACTTTGGAAGCGAACCCCGGTACAGTTGAAACAGGTCGTTTTGAAGGTTTTTTAGATGCTGGTGTAAATCGTATTTCGATCGGAGTACAAAGTTTTGCAGAAGATAAGTTGCAACGCTTGGGCCGGATCCACGATCCAAAACAAGCCGATTTTGCGATACAACAAGCACGTCAAATCCCCCTTCGTACTTTTAATACTGACATTATGCATGGCTTACCTGGACAGGAAATAGAAGAAGGTTTAAGTGATGTAAAGCGGGTAATTGCACATCAGCCGCCGCATATTTCTTGGTATCAGCTGACGATAGAGCCGAATACATCTTTTTACTCACAACCACCAAAGCTACCTGACGATGAAATCCTTTGGGAGATTCAAGAACAAGGCGATAAGCTTCTCGCTGAAGCCGGTTACGAGCAATATGAAATATCTGCTTATGCACGCCCTGGGCAACAGTGTCAGCACAATCTGAACTACTGGCGCTTTGGTGATTATTTGGGGATCGGTTGTGGCGCACACGGAAAGATTTCTTTACCTGACCAAATACTCCGTACTGAGAAAGTAAAGCATCCACGTGGTTATATGGAACTGCACAAGCCTTATATGTATAAACAATGGCAGGTGGTTCAGAGCGATTATCCTTTTGAATATTTTATGAATCGTTTACGCTTAGTTGAGCCTTGCCCTCTAGACGAATATCAACAACGCACTGGATATGAGTTACCTGAAACACAGTTAAAACTACTTGAAGATGCTGCACAGCAGGGTTTGTTAACGCTCAGCGATACTGCATGGCAGGTAACGCCATTAGGACGGCGCTATCTGAATACTTTGTTGGAAAAATTGGTATCATAACTGCTTTATTATCTGATTGAAGATAAAGCTAACTTGATGTGTTACATCCAAAGACCTTTAATGAACCACAAATAAGCTACCTTGGAATGTTTATCTTGGTCTATAGCTGCCTCGACATACATTCCCGGTAAGACTACATTCCCCGACATAAAGCATTGTGTTTGCTTATGCTTTATGTCGATTATCTTCTAGATCAGTATATTAAGAGTTTTAAGCCTTACATCCAAGCAGGTCTTTGGTCCTCAAATTTTTGAATTTCATCAGAAAATTCGAGCGTTTGACCAATTGCATCTAAACCGTTTATGAGGTTGTACTGATGATGCTGGGCAATTTCAAAATGAAATACTTGTTCTAAAACAGAAACTGTCTTTTCAGCTAAGTTCACCTGAATTTCTGTAGAAGGTGCGTTGTTAACAATCTCAATCAGGATATCAACTGTCGCGTCTTCTAGGCATATTGGAAGCATATTATTATTAATAGCATTACCATAAAAAATATCGGCAAAGCTTGGAGCGATGATGACGTGTATGCCAAAATCTAATAATGCCCATGGAGCGTGCTCTCGACTTGAACCACAACCAAAATTTTCTCTTGTGATAAGTATCGATGCACCCGCGTAAATAGCCTTATTTAAATTAAAGTCAGTATTAGGTTCTTGTTCGTGCAAGTCATTATAACGCCAATCATGAAATAAATGCTTACCATAGCCAGATCGAGTAACTCCGGTTAAGAATTGCTTAGGGATGATTTGGTCAGTATCGATGTTCGCAATATCTAGAGGTACGGCAGTACCTATATGTAAATTAATGCCACTCATAATGATTATCCTTGTAGTTCACGTACATCAGTAAATTTGCCAGTGAGGGCAGCAGCTACAGCCATAGCTGGACTCACCAAATGAGTACGTGCACCTCGGCCTTGTCGACCTTCAAAGTTACGATTACTAGTAGACGCACAACGGTCGCCGTCTTCGAGGAGATCATCATTCATCCCCAAGCACATTGAACAACCAGGTAGGCGCCATTCAAAACCCGCAGAGGTAAATATTTCATGAAGACCTTCAGCTTCTGCTTGTTGTTTCACTGCAGCAGAGCCTGGTACGATAATAGCAGTGACTGAATCTGCTACTTTGCCTTGTTTGGCTATAGTTGCAGCCGCACGTAAGTCTTCTATACGTGAATTAGTACAAGAACCAATAAAGACATGAGAAACGGGGAAGTCAGATAATTTTTTACCAGCTTCTAGACCCATATATTGTAATGCTTTGCTGGCGGATTCACGAGTGACTGGATCAGTAAACTGTTCTGGTGTTGGGATAGCGTCATTTACACCGATTACTTGACCAGGATTGGTACCCCACGTAACTTGTGGTTTGATATCTTGTGCCGACAAGTGAATGGCTTTGTCAAAGTTGGCACTAGCATCAGAGTGTAAAGTTTTCCAATACGCAACAGCTTCTTCCCAATCGGTACCTGTAGGTGCTTTTTCACGGCCTTTTATGTAGTCAAAGGTAATTTGATCTGGGGCAACTAAGCCGGCTTTTGCACCTGCTTCAATACTCATATTACAGATGGTCATCCGTTCTTCCATCGATAATGCAGCAATGGTGTCACCACAATATTCAATGACATAACCGGTAGCACCGGCATGACCTAATTCTCCAATAATAGCCAAGATAATATCTTTTGCTGTAACACCAATAGGTAATTTTCCAGTGACTTCAACTTTTAAGTTTTTAGCCTGGCTTTGTTTGAGTGTTTGTGTAGCAAGCACATGTTCTACTTCAGAAGTACCGATACCAAAGGCTAACGCGCCAAACGCACCATGAGTAGCCGTGTGTGAATCACCACAAACCACGGTATTTCCTGGCAAAATAGCACCTAGTTCTGGCGCCATTACATGAATAATACCTTGTTTTTGGTGTCCAACTGGGAACAGTTCAATACCGTGCTCGGTACAGTTATTTACTAACGTTTGAAGTTGTAATTGGTTGTCTGGGCCACAGGCATCTAATGCCAAAGAACGCGTTGAAATACTGTGATCCATGGTTGCTACAACTCGTTCGGGAGCGAGTACTTTTCGGCCTTTATCATTTAATCCTGCAAAGGCCTGTGGAGAAGTGACTTCATGGATTAGATGACGATCGATATACAGTAAAGTATCTTCACCTACTTGTCGCACAATGTGTGCTTGCCAAATTTTATCGTATAAGGTTTGTGCCATGGTCTCTTATCCTTGTAATATTTGTTGCACGATATAGTCGCCAACTGTATCTGTACTGGCAGCTTTATGACGTTCTTCGGCACTGAGAAGCTCACCCGTTAAAACGCCTGCTTCTAGTGTGGCGACTACTGCATTTTCGATAGCATCAGCAGCAGCTGTTTCATTAAGTGAATAACGCAGAAGCATGGCTGCAGATAGAATTTGTGCGATTGGATTCGCAATATTTTGCCCAGCAATATCTGGTGCACTTCCACCAGCTGGCTCATATAAACCAAATCCCTTACTATTCATCGATGCAGATGCCAATAGACCCATTGAACCTGTGATCATCGCACACTCATCAGAGATAATGTCACCAAACAAATTTGAACATAACATTACGTCAAACTGAGCAGGATCTTTCAGTAATTGCATAGCAGCATTATCAATATAAATATGCTCAAGTTCTATTTCTGGATAGTCTTTAGCAACCTCTTCAGTGATTTCACGCCACAAACGACTGCAGACAAGAACATTCGCTTTATCGACAGAGGTCACTTTTTTACTACGCTTTTTGGCAGCTTCAAAAGCACTTACCGCAATACGACGAATCTCTTTTTTACTGTAACGCATCGTATCAAACGCGTATTCTTCTTCACCTTCGCCAGATAGGCCTTTGGGTTGGCCAAAGTAAATCCCACTCGTTAATTCACGCACAACTAATACATCAAAACCACTTTCAGCGATATCTTTACGCAACGGTGATAAATCCGCTAAACCAGGATAAATTTTGGCTGGACGCAAGTTACTAAACAAATCGAAATGACTACGTAGTGTTAATAAAGCTGCACGCTCTGGACGTTGCTCCAATGGTAAGGTATCCCATTTTGGTCCACCGATGGAACCAAATAAAATGGCATCTGCTTCTTCACAGCCTTTTAGTGTTGCTGCAGGTAAAGCTTCACCGTGCAAGTCGATTGCATAACCACCAACTGGGTAGTCAGTGCGTTGGAAATTTAGGTCAAATTTTTGCTCAACGGCGTCCAATACTTTGTGTGCTTGTGCCATCACTTCTGGGCCGATACCATCACCGGCTAATACGGCAAGTTGATAAGTAGACATTTACTCTCCTGAGACAATATGTTGCTTTTGCTCATCAATTTGATCAGCAAGATGCATGTTGTTTAGTACGAAAATCAGTGCTTTAACACCTGATTCAACGATATCTGTAGCTAGGCCTATGCCATGAAAGCGGCGCTCTTTGTATTTTGCAATGATACTCACTTGAGCCAGTGCATCGGCGCCTTCGCCTTTTGAATCTAATTTGAAATCAATAATATCGATTTCATTTTCATTAATAATTTGCATGATCGCATTGTATGCAGCATCAACTGGTCCATTACCAATTGCACTATGGGTGACTGATTTACCACCTATTGCTAAGGTAACTGTTGCGCTTGGAATAATATCGCGCCCAGAAGTCGCTTGAATATATTCTAGTTCGTAATAAGCTTCTTCGTGTTTTTGTTGATTGAAAAACAATAATGCTTCTAGGTCATAATCAAATACTTGGCCTTTTTTATCTGCTAGGCGCAAGAACGAAGCATACACTTCTTCTAGATCATAATCGTTTGGTGAGTAACCTAACTCAGTCAAGCGGTGTTTTATTACATGACGACCAGAGCGTGATGTTAAGTTAAGTTGGTTTTTGTTAAGACCAACACTCTCTGGGGTCATGATTTCGTAAGTATTTTGTCCTTTGAGAACACCATCCTGGTGGATACCGGAGGAGTGCGCAAAAGCATTTGCACCAACAATCGCCTTGTTAGCTTGAACTGGCATATTACATAGCTGTGAAACAAGTTTTGATGTACGGTGAATTTCTTGGCTATTGATGTTAGTGCTGAGACCATAACGTTCATTTCTCGTTTGAAGGATCATCGCAATTTCTTCTAAAGAAGAGTTACCAGCACGCTCACCAATACCATTAATTGTACATTCAACCTGTCGAGCACCTTGCTCAATAGCTGCTAACGAGTTAGCAACAGCTAAGCCCAGATCATTGTGGCAATGAACTGAAATTGTTGCCTGATCGATATTAGGGACACGATTAAATAATTGCTGGATAATTGAACCAAACTCAGTTGGGGTGGTGTAACCCACCGTATCTGGGATATTAACGGTGGTTGCACCTGCGTTTATAGCCGCTTCAACCATCCGACACAAATAATCAATATGTGTACGGCCTGCATCTTCACAAGAAAACTCTACATCATCAGTGTATTTACGGGCATGCTTTACTGCTGCAACTGCCATTTCAACGACTTCATCTTGAGACTTTTTGAGTTTTGTACCGACATGGATATCTGATGTTGCGATAAAGGTATGGATCCGAAATCTCTCTGCGATTTTCAGCGCTTCACCACAGGCATCTATATCTTTAGGTAAGGCTCGAGATAGACCACACACGGTCGAGTTTTTGACTTCTTGAGCAATAGCCCGAACTGACTCAAAGTCGCCTGGAGAAGATACCGGGAATCCAGCTTCGATAATATCAACACCTAGTTTTTCTAACGCCAATGCAATTTGTAATTTTTCTTTCACTGTTAAACTCGCTGGCAATGCTTGTTCGCCATCGCGTAGTGTTGTATCGAATATTTTTACATGTTGACTCATATGTCGTTCCTTCTAGTGAAGATTAGGGTCTTTCACAGCAAGTATAAAACCAAAAAACCCGTGCAGTGCACGGGTTTTTCATAAATATAATATGACGCTACCCGTGCTTATTTGCTGGCAGTAATAAAAAACCTAGTAAGTTAAATGTAATGTCATATAATTTCATAGTGTCACTGTACGTTTTACAGGGCTTCAGGTCAAGTCAAACCAGTGAAAAAACCCTATTTAAAAGGATAGCTATACTAAAGTGCTACTCTGTAGTGAGTCTGATTTGATAAAAAAGCATAAATCTACGTTTTTATGGAGATATTTATCCTAAAATTTTTCTTTATTGAGTAATTAAACCGCGCTAGGGAAAAGCTTTTTCTCTTTTTCCTCAATAAAAAATACATTGGTTTTTAGATCCATTAAGTGCACATGATATGAATAGTTATTATAGACGTTTCTCAGTTACCACTTAATATTAAATGAGAGTCTTAACTCACGCATAGTTAGTGCCCTTGGGATAGCACGGCCTTTATGCTTCCATTGGTGTCCACAACAAGCTGCAGTCCATATAGTTTTGTTAGGTTTTAGCAACTTTAGCGCAAAAAACTGTGCTTCATTTGAAGCGAGAGAGCTGGGCTGTTCGGCATGTGATATGCCGTTTGGGGAAAACCAACCATGTTTATTTGCATGGATGAGTCCTGCTTCTTCATCAACACGATCGAGAGAGTCTATTTCTATATGCATGCCTTGCATGGTTTTTACAAAAATAGGTAAGATAGCGCCAACATTGCCGTGTTTGTCGTAGAAATCTTGAATCTGCTTATCGGTTTGATTGATACCAGGGCATTGAGCAGTTTGCTTAGCTGTGTAACTTGCGTTATGAATATCTACGGTAATAGGCGCATCAGAAGTTAATAAATCTTGGGCTGCTGAATAAACATGATGAGGTAGGTGTTTGAGTTTGCGCTTTAATAGCCCTATTTGATTTGGACCTGATTCAGCTAAGGCTAGACATTCTCTTTGGTACAAAGCATTCATTAGCTCGGCAAGGGAGCTAGCGTGTGCATCTTGATAAAAAATATCTTTTTGTTCAGCCATATTCTCTGAGAGCCAATGACATTAATGTGGTCATTTTGGGCAGTAAATTAAAAGGCAGATAATAGTAAACTACTACCTGCCTAAAAAATAGCCTTTATTGGCCTTTGATTTCTGATAAACCATTATATGGTGCAGCACTACCTAATTCTTGCTCAATACGCAATAATTGGTTGTACTTAGCAACACGGTCAGAACGGCATAGTGAACCTGTTTTGATTTGACCAGCAGCGGTACCAACAGCTAAATCAGCAATTGTTGCATCTTCTGTTTCACCTGAACGGTGAGAAATAACAACAGTAAAACCTGCATCTTTTGCCATTTTAATCGCGTCTAGCGTTTCACTAAGTGAACCGATTTGATTAAATTTGATAAGTATAGAGTTACCAATACTGTTTTCGATTCCACGAGCAAGGATCTTGGTATTCGTTACAAATAAGTCATCACCGACTAATTGTACCTTGTCACCAACTTTCTTGGTTAGACTTGCCCAACCATCCCAATCACTTTCATCTAGACCATCTTCGATAGACACAATAGGATGGCGCTCTGTAAGCTCAGCAAGGTAATCACCAAAACCTTCTGAATCAAATGACTTATCTTCACCAGAAAGGACATATTGACCGTCTTTATAGAATTCTGAAGCAGCACAATCTAACGCTAAAGTGACGTCATCGTTGAGTTTGTAACCTGCATTTTCTACTGCTGTAGCAATTACAGATAACGCTTCTTCATTAGATGCTAGGTTTGGTGCAAAACCACCTTCGTCACCAACAGCCGTATTTAGACCTTTAGCACTTAACACTTTTTTCAGACTATGAAAGATTTCTGCACCCATGCGTAATGCTTCTGTGAAGCTTTTTGCAGAGACTGGCTGTACCATGAACTCTTGAATATCGACATTGTTGTCTGCATGCTCACCGCCGTTGATGATATTCATCATCGGGACTGGCATTGAGTATTGACCAGGAGTACCGTTAATGTCTGCAATGTGTTGATATAGAGGGATACCAGAAGCAATTGCTTGTGCTTTTGCAACAGCCAACGATACTGCTAAGATTGCATTTGCACCAAGTACTTCTTTATTTTCAGTACCATCTAAATCAATCATGATGGTATCTATGTTGCGTTGATCAGCAGCATCTTTGCCTAATAATGCAGGTGCAATTTTATCATTAATTGCAGCAACTGCTTGTAACACACCTTTACCCAAGTAACGGGCTTTGTCGCCATCTCTTAACTCTAACGCTTCACGAGAACCAGTAGATGCGCCAGATGGAGCAGCTGCACGGCCCATTGCGCCAGATTCTAAATATACATCTGCTTCAACGGTTGGGTTACCGCGTGAATCTAAAATTTCACGACCTACGATACGGCTAATATTTGCCATGGATAGACTTCCTTATTAATGATTCTGTTTTTGAAATTCACCCGCAGCGCCAACAAAACCCTCAAATAAAGGATGGCCGTCACGCGGTGTTGAATTAAACTCAGGGTGAAATTGGCCAGCTATGAAAAACGGATGTTCCGGGATTTCGATAACTTCGACTAATTCTTTATCTGTCGAGAGTCCACTGACTTTTAAGCCAGCTTCTTCTATTTTCGCACGTAAGGTATTATTTACTTCATAACGATGTCTATGGCGCTCATAAATCTCAGTAGAGCCATAGCATTGGTGGGCTTTTGAGCCTTCTAATAAGTGACAAAGTTGTGAACCTAGGCGCATTGTGCCACCTAGATCAGATTCTTCATCACGTTGTTCTTTATTCCCAGAAGCATCTAACCATTCAGAGATTAGACCAACCACTGGATAGGCAGTATCAGGATCAAATTCAGTACTGTTTGCTCCTGGCATTCCAGCTACATTTCTAGCAAATTCAATCAGTGCAACTTGCATTCCCAGACAGATACCCAAATACGGTACCTTGTTTTCTCTGGCATAGCGCGCAGCTTCAATCTTACCTTCGACGCCACGTTCACCAAATCCACCAGGGACTAAAATAGCATCAAGGTGCTCTAATATGTGCTCCCCTTTTGAGATTAAATCTGATGAGTCAATATAATCAATTTTGACTGATAGGCGGTTCTTTAAACCAGCATGTTTTAATGCTTCATTAACAGATTTATAGGCGTCTGCAAGTTCGACATACTTGCCGATCATACCAATGACAACTTCTTTGGTTGGATTTGATTCTGCATACAGAACCTGTTCCCATTCTGTCAGATCAGCTTCAGGACAGTTTATCCCGAAACGCTCCACAACTAACTCATCCATTCCTTGCGCTTTTAATGCTGCAGGGATTTTGTAAATACTATCAACATCACGCAATGATATGACTGCTTTGTCTGCAACATTAGTAAAAAGTGCGATCTTTGCTCTTTCATTGTTTGGTAATGCAGACTCTGAACGGCAAACTAAAATATCTGGTTGGATACCAATAGAACGCAATTCTTTTACTGAGTGCTGGGTAGGTTTGGTCTTGACTTCGCCAGATGCAGCCATGTAAGGGACTAACGTCAAGTGCATGTACATTGCTTTGTCACGGCCTAATTCAGTACCTAATTGACGAATTGCTTCAAGGAAAGGTTGTGATTCAATATCACCTACCGTACCACCTATTTCTACGATAGCAACATCATTACCCTCTGCACCATCAATCACACGGCGCTTGATTTCATTAGTAATGTGAGGGATAACTTGGATAGTGGCGCCAAGATAGTCACCACGACGCTCGCGTTCAAGCACAGATTCATAAACACGGCCAGTAGTAAAGTTATTACGTTTACTCATACGGGTACGAATAAAACGCTCGTAATGTCCTAAATCTAGATCAGTTTCTGCGCCATCGTCGGTTACAAAAACCTCACCATGCTGGATTGGACTCATAGTGCCGGGGTCAACATTAATATAAGGGTCAAGTTTTAACATGGTAACTTTAAGACCGCGGGCCTCAAGAATGGCTGCCAAAGATGCTGCTGCAATTCCTTTGCCCAAAGATGAAATTACTCCACCGGTGACGAAAATATAATGGGTCATATTGTACCTAGACGCGTTGATTAATCTGAGTTTGCTTGTGTAACCTTAGGTCACTAATAGCGATAAATATTTTATGGAGAAAATAATTGCGAAAACAATTTATGCCCCCCATTGAATGGAGCAATAGTATACGCAAAACCAATTATCATGACAAATGATTAATCCGATTTTGCTGTAAAATATTGGGCGTACAAAAAGTGTAAATGTGAGCTATTGACGTTGCCGTAAACTTTTCAATAAATATACAAAATCAAGTGCTTGTTTAGGGCTTAAGTCATCAGCAGCGATTTGGTCTAACGCATCGAACAATGCTTGTTCAGAGTTGTCGAGTATTAACTGTGGACTAGCCGTTTTATCGGTTTGCACGGGATTGGTATTGGTTGTAGTTTCAATATTTGTTGATTGTTGCTCTAATTCAGCTAATTTACGCCGTGCATTAATAATCACGTTTTTTGGCACACCTGCTAGAGCTGCGACCTGTAGTCCATAGGATTTACTGGCGGCACCTTGTTTTACGTTGTGCATGAATTTTATACTATCTTCGTGTTCCAAAGCATTAAGATGTACATTGCTCATTCCCGTTGCTTCATCAGCCAATAAAGTCAGTTCAAAGTAATGGGTGGCGAATAAAGTGAAAGCTTGAATATTTTTATGCAGATATTCAGCACAAGCCCAAGCAAGGGATAAACCGTCATAAGTACTGGTACCACGGCCAATTTCATCCATCAATACTAAGCTGTGTGCTGTTGCATTATGTAAAATATTAGCCGTTTCGGTCATCTCAACCATAAATGTGGAACGTCCAGATGCCAAGTCATCTGCAGCGCCAATTCGTGTGAATATGCGATCGATCGGACCAATCAGGCAGTCTTGAGCAGGAACATAACTCCCTATATAAGCCAGTAAAACAATGAGTGCAGTTTGTCGCATATAGGTCGATTTACCGCCCATATTTGGGCCAGTAATCATCAGCATACGTTGTTCAGGAGAAAGATGAACCGGGTTAGCGATAAACGGCGCATCTAAAACATTTTCAACGACTATATGCCTACCATCCTGGTAAGAAATGCCAGGTTGTTCAGTTAACTCGGGTCGATAAAAAGATAAATCAACAGCCACTTGGGCTAAGTTAGTTAAAACATCACATTCGGCCAGTGCATTTGCACTGATCGTAAGTGCGTTAAGGTGCGGCAAAAGAGCATCAAACAATTCATCATATAATGCTTTTTCTAGGGCCAGTGCTTTAGACTGACTGTTTAGGACTTTTTCTTCATGCTCTTTAAGTTCTTCGATAATATATCGTTCGTTATTTTTAAGTGTTTGGCGACGGATATAATGCTCAGGTACTAAGGCTGATTGGCCCTTTGACACCTCTATGAAGAATCCATGAACTCGGTTATAGCCCACTTTTAACGTTGCAATCCCTGTGGCTGCTCTTTCTCTTTCTTCTAACACTTCTAAATAATCAGTTGCGCCTTTGGAAAGCGCTCTTAACTCGTCTAATTCTGCGTTATAACCATCTGCAATTACGCCGCCATCGCGAATGACAACGGGTGGGTTATCTGTGATTGCGTGGTTCAGTAAATCTGCTAGTTCTGGAAAGGTACTGATACAGTTGGCGAGTGCTACTATTTTCGGGGCAGAATGTTCAGCTAGTAATGTTTGTACCTGCGGTAACATATTAAAAGCGCTTTGCAGTCGCGCAAAATCACGAGGTCTGGCACTGCGCAGAGCCAGACGAGATAAAATACGTTGAATATCTCCAATGTGCTTCAGAGCATCTTGGAGTTCACCAAATCCATTTTCGATAAAGTCACTAATGGCACTATAACGTTGCTGGAGTAGGGCATGTTGAGTACTGGGACGGTGGATCCATTGTTGCAAAAGACGGGCTCCCATGGGAGTTTGAGTGCGGTCAAGTACTGCAAAAACCGTATTTTCGACGCCACCTGATAAGTTTTGAGTCAGTTCAAGGTTACGTCTTGTCGCCGCATCCATTTGCACCGAATCATGCTGCGTCTGAAGCACAATACTGCTGATATGGGGTAGAGCACATTTTTGAGTGTCTTTTATATATTGTAAAATGCAACCAGCACAACCTACAGACAAAGAAGCGCTGTTGATACCAAAACCTGATAAAGACTGGGTACCAAACTGCATATTGAGTTGTTGCTCAGCAGTCTCAATGTCAAATTCCCACGCAGGGCGTCGGCGTAGACCGGTATAATTGTGTAACAGATCAATATTGTTTAATTGTTCATCATATAAAATTTCTGCAGGATTCAAGCGTTGTAAATCAGCTAATAATGCTTGTTCGGAACTGGGCTCAGTGACAATAAATTGACCAGTGCTGAGTGCGAGACAGGCAAGACCGTATTGGGTATTGTCGCCTTTGACTAATGATGCCACAGCGACAATACAGATGTCTTGGTTGGCTTGCAAAAGCGCTTCGTCAGTGACAGTTCCAGGTGTAACTATGCGTTGTACAGCACGTTCCACCGGACCTTTGGACGTTGCAGGATCGCCAATTTGTTCAACAATAGCTACTGATTCACCAAGTTGCACTAATTTTGCTAAATATCCATCAACTGCATGGTAGGGCACACCCGCCATAGGTATAGGTTCACCACCGGCTTTGCCACGAGCGGTCAAAGTTAAATCAATCAGTTTGGCTGCACGAATAGCATCATCGAAAAATAACTCATAAAAATCACCCATCCGATAAAATAACAATTCGTTCGGATGTTCAGCTTTGATGCTCAGATATTGTTGCATCATTGGCGTATGTTGGGCTTTGGATTGACTCACTGTGATTTAATACTTATGGTAGTGACATAGCATTAAGCATACTAAAAAAATCATGACGTATCTAAAAGAAAATACAAAAAACGCTTTAGAGTTGATTGCACAATTTTGTACCGAACATGAATTGTCGGTTTCTTGCGCAGAATCCTGTACAGCAGGAGGTATTGCTTATGCATTAACAGAAATAGAGGGGGCGTCGTGTTGGTTTAAAGAAAGTTATGTGACCTACGCTAATTCAGCCAAAATGCATTTGGTTAATGTGGATGCTGCTACACTTGAACAATATGGTGCAGTATCAGAACCCACTGTTATAGCAATGGCGAGTGGTTGTTGTGCAAGGGCGAAAGCAGATATCGGGATCAGTGTCAGTGGTATAGCGGGACCAGCTGGTGGCAGTGTAGAAAAACCAGTGGGAACGGTATGGTTTGCATGGTCAATTACTGGGAATATAGTTACAGCAAAACAGGTATTCTCTGGAGACCGTACAGCAGTTAGAAAGGCGGTGATAGACTTTGCTATTATTGAGTTAGCACGACAATTGACCTCTAATACATCTCGCTAGCGTAATTAGCATATATACAATTGCGAAACACTTTCTGATCGCAATGTCAGCAGACAAACGTATTAGCATTAACTATTCTTGGGCTTCACACTGATTACAATGATTAAATTATTTTTAATAAATACTTGCACTGTATAATTATACAGTATTATAATCAGTATCACTTTGATACATACTTCATATTCAATAAAGTTTCTAGTTCAGTAGGTGATTTATCCTACAACTGAAAATATAAAAAAGAGGCTATTATGGCAGACGATAATAAAGCACGTGCACTATCCGCAGCACTTGGTCAAATTGAAAAGCAATTTGGTAAAGGCTCAATCATGAAGTTAGGTGATAACCAAGGGATGGATATTGAATCTGTCTCTACAGGTTCTTTAACAATAGATATCGCTTTGGGTATAGGCGGATTGCCATGTGGTCGTGTAGTTGAGATCTATGGCCCAGAATCATCTGGTAAAACAACGTTAACACTACAAGTTATTGCTGAGGCACAAAAAGTAGGTAAAACATGTGCGTTCGTTGATGCCGAGCATGCTTTAGATCCTATATATGCTGAGAAGCTCGGTGTTAACATTGACGAGCTGCTTGTATCTCAGCCTGACACGGGTGAGCAAGCGCTAGAAATTTGTGACATGTTAGTCCGCTCTGGTGCGGTAGATGTAGTAATTGTTGACTCGGTAGCAGCGCTAACACCTAAAGCAGAGATCGAAGGTGACATGGGGGATTCTCACGTAGGTTTACAAGCACGTTTAATGTCACAAGCACTTCGTAAGTTAACCGGTAATATTAAGCGTTCCAACACACTGTGTATATTTATTAACCAAATCCGTATGAAGATTGGTGTGATGTTCGGTAACCCAGAAACAACAACTGGTGGTAATGCGCTTAAGTTTTATTCATCAGTTCGCCTAGATATCCGTCGTATCGGTGCGATAAAAGATGGTGATGAGGTAGTCGGCAACGAGACGCGAGTCAAGGTTGTGAAAAATAAGGTGGCACCACCATTTAAACAAGCTGAATTCCAGATTCTATACGGGCAAGGTATCTCAAAAGAGGCTGAGCTAATTGACTTAGGTGTGAAGCAGAAGTTAGTAGAAAAAGCTGGCGCTTGGTACAGCTACAATGGTGAGCGCATTGGTCAGGGTAAAGCGAACGTGGTGAAGTTCTTGAAAGAACGAGTAGATATGGCAAATGAGATCGAGCAAAAGATCCGTGCGGAATTACTATGTAAAGCCAAACCAGCTGACGATGAAGAGGCTGAAGTACCAGCAGGAAAATAAGCAGTCACATTTTCAAAACGCCCACAACTTTGATAGGTTATGGGCGTTTTTTTGTTTGGCTATGTCCAAGCATAAAGCCCGGTCCTTGCTGAATATTACAAAATTGCACTTCCCACTCATAAAATATTGGCAAATAAAAAACCTAAAATTGATATGCTAATCATAAGCACTTTTACGACTAAATAATGATGAAAAATAATCATTTAGTGGGCTGGTTATGATAAGATCTGAGAATATTATATTACTCTTTTTAGATAACCTGAACTACAGATGCAAAACTTAGCGTTAAGAGTAAACAAAATAAGTCGAATTATTGGTGATTAGGAGCCACATTGAACGTGCTATCAGCCCAAAATATAAGTTGTATCAAACAAGACAGAACCTTGTTTGCGGAGCTTGATTTGACGTTAAACTCAGGTGAATTAATCCATTTAGTTGGCCCTAATGGCGCTGGGAAAACCAGTCTATTAAGGATTTTAGTAGGTTTGTCTGAACCTGACACTGGGCGAGTTACATATGCTGATACGACTTCCCAAAATCCAAATCGTTCGCTCCCCATTTTATATTTAGGTCATAAGTTAGCTTTGAATAAGTATCTGTCAGCCCTAGAAAACTTACAATACTGGGTACATTTGCACGGTGAATATGCCAAATCTGAGTTACTTGAAGATGATACGCTTAGCGAATATCTATACAAGATACTGGCACGATTTAGATTAGTTGGGTTAGAAGATATCCCAGTTGGACAGCTTTCTGCTGGGCAGCAGCGTCGTGTTTCGTTGGCAAGAACTCAACTAGTGTCTGCTTCGGTTTGGATCTTAGATGAACCCTATACTTCTCTAGACACCAATGGTGTTAACTTGATCCAAGAAGTAATTGATGATTTTGTCACTCAGCAAGGTGCGGTATTAATGACTTCACATCAAGCATTACAAAGTAGGCATAATGTGACTGAGTTTACCTTGGAGTACCATATTTAATGTCACCGTTAATGAGTATTTTCAAACGAGATTGGCAATTAGCTATGCGTCAAAAATCAGAGTTTATTCAACCCTTGGTATTTTTTATGTTGGTGATAACGCTGTTCCCAATTGGCGTTGGGCCAGGCCTTGAAATATTACAAAAAATTGGTCCAGGAGTTATCTGGGTCGCTGCGATTCTTTCCGCTTTACTTGGTATGGAAAAACTATTTCGCGATGATTTCAACGATGGTTTTTTAGAACAAATTCAGCTTTCAGGTGTACCTTTAGCACTAGCAATGTCTATCAAGGTTTTCTGCCACTGGCTTCTTTTCATCTTGCCACTTATATTAGTTTCCCCATTACTTGCTTTATTCTTAAACTTAACACCAGCGATGTATTGGGCACTGCTCGCAACTTTGTTACTAGGAACACCTATTTTGTCTTTTGTAGGGGCGATCGCTGTGGCCTTAACAGTTGGTCTTCAGCGTGGTGGTATTTTGCTATCCCTGATTTTAATCCCTGTATTTATTCCTTTACTGATCTTTGCAACTTCCGTAGTGGATTCAGCTATTTTTGGATTAAATTACTGGCCACAACTTGCTATTATCGGAGCAATGTTATGTGGTGCAATTGCAATTACCCCGTTTGCCATGAGCTACGCAATTAGAGTGAGTCATCATTAATGTTTACTTGGTTACATCCTTACGCAAAAACAGAACGTGCTTACGCGTTATGCCAATCATTGTTCCCATATTTTCTATCTGCAGCTATATTAGGCTTGGTTATTGGCTTGGTATGGGGGCTTGCTTTTGCACCACCTGATTATCAACAAGGGGATTCCTTTCGGATTATTTATATTCATGTTCCATCTGCTATTTTAGCTATGGGCACTTATGTTGCCATGGCAACTGCTGGATTTGTTGGTCTAGTTTGGCAGTGGAAAACAGCTTATATGAGTATGATAGCGATTGCGCCAGTGGGAGCACTTATGACGTTTATCTCTTTATTTACTGGGGCAGCATGGGGTAAACCTATGTGGGGCACTTGGTGGATATGGGATGCACGTTTGACATCTCAGCTGATTTTGTTGTTCTTATATTTTGGTGTAATGGCATTATATGCGGCGTTCTCAGATAAACAACAAGCAGGTAAAGCCGCAGCGATTATTGCACTCGTTGGCGTGATTAATATTCCAATTATTCATTATTCAGTAGAGTGGTGGAACACGTTGCACCAAGGATCAACGATTACCAAGATCGGGCGACCAAGTATCGTGCCTGAAATGAAATGGCCTTTACTGGTGAGTATTGCAGGATTCATTGGTTTGATAGGTACTTTGGTACTTTTACAATTAAAAAACGTAATTTTAATGCGCGAAGCTCATCGTCCGTGGGTCAAAAAATTATTACTCACAACGCCGACTAAAGGAGGGAAATGATGGCCTTTTCTAATCTTAGCGACTTTTTGGCAATGGGGGGCTATGGTTTTTACGTGTGGTTGTCATATGGTATAAGTGCATTATCCATCGTACTTTATATTATATTTGTCCGTGTACAGGGTAAAAAAATTATTTCTGATATGTATGCACAACAAGCACGTGAAGCACGAATAGCAAAAGCAAAAGCTGAGGAAAAAATATGACACCAAGAAGAAAACAACGCTTAACTGTTGTGCTAATAATTGGCGCATTGTTGACTAGTGCTGTAGGTCTCATGTTGTATGCATTGAATGAAAATATAGATTTATTTTATACCCCTACTGAAATACACGAAGGTAAATCAGGTCAATTTCCACAAATTGGTCAACGTTTACGAATTGGAGGTTTGGTAGTAGAAGGTTCTGTTGAACGAAATAAAGACACGTTAGCAGTCGCTTTTGATTTGATGGACACGGGCCCCAAAGTGACTGTGACTTATAACGGTATCTTGCCTGATCTATTTCGAGAAGGACAAGGCATTGTGGCAACAGGCGAATTACAAGAAGGCTTTGTAATTGTGGCAGATGAGGTTCTTGCAAAACATGACGAAGAGTACATGCCGCCAGAACTAGCTGAACAGCTAAAAGGTATCAAGCATGTCAAACCCAGTGATTCAGCTTATTAATGTTGATTAATTTGTATTAAATTAGATTTAAAGAGAGATGTTGTGATTGCAGAAATTGGAAACTTAGCAAGTGTCATTGCGCTACTATGTGCACTGTTGTTGGCCATCTATCCTCTTTGGGGAAGTTATACTCAGAACCAAATTATGATTTCTAGTGCAAAACCATTGGCTTTTGCAGTTTTTCTATTTACAGGTATCGCTTACGCCTGTCTTACGGCCAGTTTTTTATATGATGACTTTACGATTGCTTACGTTGCCAATCATTCAAACAGCTTATTGCCTTGGTATTATAAAATAACAGCAGTGTGGGGTGGGCACGAAGGTTCTTTTCTACTTTGGGTTTTTATTTTCTCTGTGTGGATAGTAGCTGTAGCACTCCTAAGTAAAGGTATTCCAGAGGTAATGGTTGCAAGAGTATTAGCTATTTTAGGCTTAGTTTCAGTCGGTTTTTATTTGTTTATGTTACTAACCTCTAATCCGTTTGAAAGTGTCTTACCTTTTTATCCTGTCGATGGTGCTGACCTTAATCCACTATTACAAGATTTCGGGATGATCATCCACCCACCAATGCTGTATATGGGGTATGTTGGATTTTCAGTTGCGTTTGCTTTTGCTATTGCTGCGTTGATTTCAGGACAACTAGATTCAACATGGGCTCGCTGGTCACGTCCATGGACTATTGCTGCTTGGGCATTTTTAACAGTAGGTATCGCCCTTGGTAGTTGGTGGGCATATTATGAACTCGGCTGGGGTGGCTGGTGGTTCTGGGATCCTGTGGAAAACGCTTCGTTTATGCCTTGGTTAGTCGGTACCGCATTGATGCATAGTCTTGCCGTAACCGAAAAACGCAAAGTGTTCAAATCGTGGACTGTATTACTTGCCATTTCTGCCTTCTCTTTGAGTTTGTTAGGGACGTTTTTAGTGCGTTCAGGGATTTTGGTTTCAGTCCATTCATTCGCAGCTGACCCTTCACGCGGCATGTTTATTCTCGGCTTATTGGTATTAGTGATTGGTGGCTCATTATTGCTGTATTTTATCAGGGCTCCGAAATTACAATCTCGCAGTACCTACGCGCTCAGTTCTCGTGAAAATATGCTTTTGGGCAATAACATATTGCTTTGTGCTGCCACAGTTGTTGTTTTACTCGGTACATTATTCCCATTAGTGCATAAAGAGTTAGGTCTTGGGAGTATTTCGATAGGTGCTCCATTCTTTAATCAGATGTTCACTTTATTGATTGTACCGTTTGTGGTCTTTATGACAATTGGGCCTATTAGTCGCTGGAAAAAACAAGATGTTTGGGCTTTAAGAACGCAAATAATCCAAGGTTTAGGGCTTGGTTTAGGTGCAGCCATATTGATTGTATTTAGTTTTGATACGATGAGTTATCTCGCTATTTTGGGCATGTTACTGAGCATATGGGTACTTATATCAACAATTCAAGAAGTCTTACAGCGCGTTTCTGCTCAGCGTAGGGCTAATGGAGCTAAGTCTATCCCAATGTCGACTGCATTAAGACAGCTCACCCGTTCTCATTGGGGTATGATTTTAGGCCATGTCGGATTCGCAGTTTCTTTGATAGGTATTACACTCGTTTCTAATTTTGAGACAGAGCGTAATGTACGGATGGATTTTGGTGATGAATTTGTTATTGCCGGATACACCATTCAGTTTGATAAGGTGATTGTAGTTCAAGGGCCTAACTATTCGGCTGAAAGGGGTATATTTGATGTTTATAAGAAGGGTGAGTTCGTTGCGCATCTGGAGCCTGAAAAACGTTTTTATCCAGTTCAATCTACCAATATGACTGAAGCGGGTATTCACTCTACATTAACGCGAGATCTTTTCGTAGCGTTGGGTGAACCTATTGAAGAAGGTGTATGGTCGATTCGTGCTTACTATAAACCATTTGTGGTTTGGATTTGGTTAGGCGCTGGCATCATGGCGTTAGGTGGAGTTTGCTCGATTGCAGATCCTCGATATCGCTTACAAAAAATTGCTAAATTGAAACAGCGTTTTACTCACAAAAATAAAGACGGGAATTCAGAAGCTAGTACTGAGGATTTAGCCAATGTCTAAACCTATCCGTTTTGTTCTACCTTTGGTATTTTTTCTGGGATTGACGTTTTTTCTCTTCCAAGGTTTATTTTCTGATCCCAGAGAACGCGATGCACAGACTCTAGAAAAACCAATGCCTGCGTTCTCTTTACCTGATTTAATGGACCCTAGCACATTACATACTGAGTCAGTCTTTTTAGGTGAAGTCACGCTGTTAAATGTATGGGGTGTTTGGTGTGTGACATGTAAAGTGGAATTACCTTATCTTACTTCTTTAAGTAAACAAGGTAAACGTATTGTCGGTTTGTATTATGACCAAGACTTAGATCCCGATTTTGGAACAAAAACCTTGCAGCGAGTACAACAAGAAGTCATGGAGACGACAGAAAGTTTGGGTAACCCATTTGCGTTTAATATATTCGATGTGTACCGCGATACATCTTTAGATTTAGGCGTTACAGGTGCCCCTGAAACACTGCTTATTGATCAAAATGGTATTATTAGAGTGCATCATATTGGCGATGTAAATCCACGAGTTTGGGAAAAAAAATTCGCAAAGTTGTATGACGAATTAGTCGCAAATACACCAAAAGGAGTCAAAGGTTAATGTCCACAAGTAATGTATTATTAACCATTGTGTCGCTGTTTTTGGCTGGTACCTTATTTATCAACGATGCGTATGCTAGCCGCGATGAATATCAATTTTCGACAGAACAACAACGCCATGACTTTAAAACCTTAACGGCAACTTTACGTTGCCCTATGTGTCAAAATCAAAATATTGCTGATTCGGATGCAATGATTGCACATGATATGCGTCGAAAGGTATACCAACTTATTACTGAAGGACAGACTTCAGAGCAAGTCATTGATTTTATGAAAACTCGCTATGGTGATTTTGTTTATTATCAGCCACCTGTGACTAAAACCACTATTTGGCTCTGGTTACTGCCAGTCTTTGTACTAATGGTTGGGGCGTATATTGTCTTTACACGTAAGCCAAGTTCGCCGATTGAGCAAGATGAATCGGCAGCCTTAGCGAAGGCCGAAGCGTTGCTAGAAGAGGATAAATAGATGAGTATGTTCTGGTTAGCAGCCATTTTGATGGTTGCCGTATTTGTGCTCTTTTTAGTTTTACCATTATTAAGAGTATCGTCAAAAGGTCATCAAGACGCCTTTATACTATCTAATACGCGTTTAATTAAGCAGCGTTTGGCTGAGTTAGAAGATGAATTTAATCAAGGTTTAATATCTGATAAGCATAAAGAGCAAGCTCAAAAAGAACTCAAGCTTGCCCTCTTGGAGGAGCAATACACCCAAGCAGAACACTCACGTAAGCATAAGACATTATATTTAGCTGTCTTAGTTGTGGCCTTAGTTGTTTGTGGTGGTCTATATTGGCAGGTAACAGAACTGCCAAAAGTACAGAAGTTGTCGAGTATTCAAGAACGAATTCAGCCATTGACCGACAAAATAATTGTCGGTAATGGTGAAGAGGTGACACCACAAGACCTGTTTGATTTTGCCCTGGCAATCCGTTCACGTATATCTGATAATCCCGACGATGCTACCGGTTGGATGTTGTTAGGCCGCATATACTCTTCATTAGAACAATATGAACAATCTTTTGCGGCTTTTGATAAAGCCTTGGCCTTACAACCAAACTCAGTAGAAACCCTTTCGAGTTATGCCCAAGCTTTAATGATACCAAATCAAGTGAGTTATCTCAGACAGGCTGTAACCATTTTACAACGCTGGTTAAGTCTCGAGCCAAGTAATAATAATGCAGCATTAATGCTGAGTATGACGGCTTCTCAGTTAGATGATTTAGCGATGACTAAAACCTACTTTGCTAAAATAGAAGGCTTATTACCTGAAGATAATCCTGCGATTATACAACTGCGTAATAAAATAGCAGAACTGGAGCGTTTAGAAGCCAGTGGAGAAGCTGACTTAGTAACTGGTTTCTCAGTTAACATCACAGCTACTGAACTTATTTTGGGTTCTCTTGAAGCTGAAAATCAGTTAAATCCGACAACCTTGTTTGTCTTTGCCAGAGCAGCAAATAGCACTAATAAAATGCCGGTAGCGGTAAAGAAACTCCCTTTGAATAAATTACCACTAAAGGTGGCATTGACGCAGACAGATGCGATGTTAGCATCTTACACCTTGTCTTCAGTATCAGAAGTCGATTTAGTAGTTCGTCTTTCTTTTGATGAGGTCGTACAATCGAAAATTGGCGAGTACGAGGGAAGTATCACCGTACCTGTTGTTGCGGGTCAAATTATTGAACATACCGTTATTGTTGATAAGGAAATTAAGTGAGAAATTTACTCTTCATCCTCCTGTTAAGTACGTCATTTTTATCAGGGTGTGCTAGTACCAGTTCACCTGTGGATAAGAAGGCACAAACCTCAGATCCTCGTGACCCTTTGGAGAGTGTAAACCGTGTTATGTGGGATTTTAATTATGACATACTTGACCGTTTTATAGTTAAACCTGCGACAAAAGGATATTTAGCCATTACTCCAAAACCTGTCCGGACAGGTCTTATAAACGCGGTCGATAATTTGGAAGAGCCGGCAAACATGCTCAATAATGCCATGCAAGGAAAAATTGATGGCATGATGACAAGTCTAGCCCGTTTTTTAGTTAATTCAACCGTAGGTGTTTTAGGCGTTTTTGATGTCGCCTCTGCAATGGATTTAACCGTCAAAGAGGAAGATTTCGGGCAAACTTTAGGTAGCTATGGTTTACAGACTGGGCCTTATTTGATGCTGCCGGCCAGAGGCCCTACAGATATTCGTTCAACTACAGGTGATGTTGTTGATGGGTTGATGTTTCCTATGAATGTACTTAATAGTAACGTCACCATACTTAGCTTTGTGATTAAAGGGCTTGACGCAAGAGCGAGTCTAATGGAAAGGGAGGCAGCGCTGGACAATGCGCTTGACCCTTATGGTTTCGTTAAAAACGCTTATTTTCAAAAGCTTGAGTTCGAAGTGAATGATGGCGTAATTGATGAAGATAGTTTACTTGACGAATTTGACGATATTGAAAGTTTGTTAGACGAGGAATATTAATACTTAATGAGAAGACAAACAGAATCGAGTATTTGTTTGTCTTCTCATTAGTCATAAAGCAAAACTTTAAACTTGTACTATGTTAATTCGAATTTCCACTGACATAACCGTGCGGGTTTTGTGATTGCCAACGCCATGTATCATGACACATGTCTTCAAGATCTTTTTTGGCTTCCCAATTCAGTACTTCTTTTGCATAAGCAGGATCTGCATAACAAGCTGCTACATCTCCAGAGCGTCGAGCAACGATTTTATACGGAATAGTGACACCACTTGCGGCACCAAATGCTTTAACCATATCTAGCACGCTATATCCAGTTCCTGTGCCTAAATTAACCGTTAATATACCAGGCTTTTTATCGAGCGCTTGTAAAGCTAACAAATGTCCATTAGCCAGGTCTTCAACATGGATATAATCCCTAACACCAGTTCCATCATGGGTATCATAGTCGTTTCCAAAAATTGCTAACTCACTACGTTTACCAGTGGCAGTCTGGCTAATAAATGGCATGAGATTATTGGGGATCCCATTGGGATCTTCACCAATTTGGCCAGAGATATGTGCGCCAACTGGATTGAAATAGCGCAACAAGGCAATATTCCATGAACTGTCAGAAACATGTAAATCTCTAAGGACATGCTCCACCATTAACTTGGAATGTCCGTAAGGGTTTGTTGGAGTTCCAGTTGGCATCGTTTCTTTCAATGGAAGCGCTTGAGGGTCTCCATAGACAGTTGCAGATGAAGAAAATACAATATTTTTGACGCCATAATTTTGCATCACATGACATAGATTGATGGTACCAAACACATTGTTTTCATAATAATTTAAAGGCTCAGAGACAGATTCACCGACGGCTTTAAGTCCAGCAAAATGGATGACATGAGATATGCTGTGGTTGATAAAGATATCTTCTAGGTCATGGTAATTACGGATATCACCTTTTACAAAAGTAATATCCTTACCGGTAAGTTCACTTACGCGCTTTAATGATTCAGCAGAGGAGTTACATAAATTATCGATAATGACCACTTCCTGGCCGCTTTCAAGTAACTGTAAGACAGTGTGAGAACCGATATAACCAGCTCCTCCGGTAACAAGTATTTTTGACACAACTACATCCTGTTAATTGTTTACTCGTTATTAGCGAAATAAACATTTAGACTTATGTAGTTTTATCGGCAGCTTTTTTAATATATTTAGCGCATAAAGAATGTTGAATAGGTTTAACGATAAGCGGGTAGAGCAAAAGCACTAAGGCGGCCCATAAGAGTGAAGTCCAATCCTCAACGACTCGTAAAATAAGAACAAATACGGGAACTAAAACGATGAGTTTTAAGACATTAAAGACGGTCTTTTCCGGAATGGTCATTGCTTTGGCAGCTTCGTTTAACAAGGTCATACGTTCAAGTAACGATTTGTCTTCTAAGCCTGGAATGGTGCGAGTCGAAAAGTAAAATTTCATGCAATACCTATAATCATAAATAAAATTTTAGTCTTTGCATCCTAGCTAAAACGTAAAACTTAAATAAAAAAACCTACTTTGCATAAAGTAGGTCTATATTATACGGCGTTAGTGAAGAATTAGTACATAGCTAGGGAATTTAATACAAACATTAAACTGCACATAAAGCTATGTATAGTTCTCACTTATTTACGCTTTAGCTTCTGCTATTGCATTTTTTTCAGCAGCTTCTTCCCAAAATTTTGTTTTGAAAGAAAGTAAAACTAAAACAATACCTACACCGATACCAAATAAACTAATTTGTAAATATAAATTAGGCATTTGTGCAACATTATTAGGGTCAAAATTACCAGATAGTAAGCCTGCAACAACATTACCAATAGAGTAAGTTAATACGAACACACCCATCATCTGACCAGCAAAGCGACGTGGCGACAGTTTACTCACCGCACTTAGAGCCACTGGGCTTAAACACAGTTCACCCACAGTATGTAAGAAATAGGTTGCGACCAACCAATACGGAGCGACTTTCAATCCAGATGCAGCATATTGAGAAGCAAAGAACATCACTATAAAACCACTAGCCATAATAATTAAACCCAATGCACACTTAACACTGTAACTTGGCGTAATCATGCGTTTAGCTAGGTTGATCCATAAAGCAGCAAAAAACGGAGATAATATAATTATAAAAAATGAATTAGCGGATTGGAACCAAGCGGTTGGGATTGCAAACGCACCAATCATACGGTCGGTATAATCACGACCAAATAAGTTAAGTGATGAACCAGCTTGTTCAAAGCCAGACCAAAAACATGCTGATGCTACACAGATTAAAAAGAGTGCACCCATGCCTTTCTTTTCATCAGCGTTAAGGTTACCGCGGAAGTAGATAGCACCAAAATAAATTAAGAAAATACTACAAAAAATAACGGCTACGCTTTTTGCTACTGGGATAGGGTCAATCACTAACGATCCAGACATAGTAGCGCCAGTTACTATGGCAACCACAACTAGAAATAAGGCAACGATACCCCAAGTGCGTTTTTGTGCTGCTGGAGAAAGCGGCTGAATAGGACCATCAGCAACACCTTGTAAATTTGGTCGCGTTAAACGGAATTGAATTAAACCGATTGCCATACCGATTGCTGCAGCACCAAATGCGTAGTGATACCCCCATTCTTCTTGAAGGTAGCCACACACGGTATAACCAATCACAGCGCCGATATTAATACCCATGTAATACAGGGTATAGCCAGAATCACGACGGCGATCGTCCGCAGAATATAACTGCCCAACAATTGCACCAATATTAGGTTTTAATAGTCCGGTGCCCAAAACGACAAAAATCAAGCCAATATAAAAAGAACTTGCGGATGGAATAGCTAAGATAATATGCCCGAGCATGATGATAATCCCACCATACCAAACTGCGTTTTGACCGCCAATTAAACGGTCAGCTAACCAGCCACCAGGTAGCCCCATAAAATAGACTGCGCCAGTATATAGACCATAAATAGCACCAGCCGTTGCAACGGTAATACCTAAACCACCTTCTTGCAGTGATGCCGTCATAAATAAAACGAGAAGGGCACGCATACCATAGTAGCTCATACGTTCCCACATCTCAGTCATGAATAAAGTTTGTAACCCTTTCGGGTGGCCAAAAAAGCCAGTATCGATTGATTTTGTTGTCATTGTTATACCTGTCGACAGCCTAAAAACGAGCTATATCATAGTTGATTTAACAATAATGATACATAGTTTTTAGATATTGTTGATTTTGTGGCCGTATTTAAGTGGAAAATGTCTTTAATTGTGCAATTTCGTTTATTTTTTTAGCTGAATTAGCACAGCAAAGGAGGACATGGGTTGCATCTTGTGCGAACCAGAATTTGTCGCAGACCATGGTTTAGCGTATTATATTGATGTTTTCGGATTATCAATAAAAGGACGTCATTAATGGGTCAAGTTACCAAAGCCGTTATTCCAGTTGCTGGATTGGGCACACGTATGTTACCGGCTACCAAAGCCATTCCTAAAGAAATGTTACCTGTGGTAGACAAGCCCCTCATCCAATATGTTGTAAATGAATGTGTTGCTGCTGGGATAAAAGAAATTGTACTTGTTACACATGCATCGAAAAACAGTATTGAAAACCATTTTGATACGTCATTCGAGCTAGAGGCTACGCTGGAGAAGCGGGTTAAGCGTCAATTATTAGAAGAGGTTCAAGCAATCGTTCCTAAAGGCGTAACCATTATGCAGGTCCGCCAGGGCGTAGCAAATGGTTTAGGACACGCAATAATGTGTGCCCATCCTGTTGTAGGTGATGCACCATTTGCTGTAGTTCTACCTGACGTCATTATGGATGACGCTGCCAGTAATCTTCGCAAAGACAACTTAGCTGAAATGGTTTCCAAGTTTAATACTTCTCGTGTATCACAAGTATTAGTAGAAGAAGTTCCAGAAGCTGATGTGAATAAATTTGGTGTGGTCGACCTTGATGGTGCGGATTTAGCGCAAGGTGAGTCAGCTAAAATTCACGGTATGGTTGAAAAACCTGACGTAGAGGATGCACCTTCGAATTTAGCAGTAGTAGGTCGTTACGTATTATCAGAAAAAATCTGGGAATTGTTGGAGTTTACACCAGCAGGAGCCGGTGGTGAGGTACAACTTACCGATGCCATTGCTACTTTGATGAATTTAGAACAAGTTGATGCATATTATATGAAAGGTAAGAGCCATGATTGTGGTTCAAAACTTGGTTATATGAAAGCGAACGTTGAGTTTGCTCTGCGCCACCCTGAGTTAGGTGAAGATTTCAAACGTTTTTTAGCAGACATGAACGGCTAGCTGATTTGGTCGTTCATAGTGATATAAATGCTTAGCGCATATTATGTTAGTGATAAACGATTATTTAGTAATAAATAGTACTTAAAAAAATGTTTGATGGCTTTGTTCTATGCTGAATTTAGATTGACTTAAATCAAGCCTATTTAGTATGAGTAAAACATCATAAAAATGCTCAAGTCCATAGTGAATGATTCTAAAATTGGTAGAACGTTCGTCACTATACTTGGGCTTTTTTATGAGCAAAGTAAACCTTAGTATACTGCCACTTTAGGCTTAATTTTTGAGAGCAAAGTATCACTAATACCTTGCACTTTTTTCAGCTGTTCAATATTCGTAAATTCACCATGGGCTTCGCGATAATCCACGATGGCTTGACCTTTTTTTAAGCCAATTCCCGGAAGTGTAGCAAAGCTTTCGGCATCTGCTTTGTTAACATCTATTTGTGCGAAGTTTTCTGTAACTATATGCACTTTTCTTGATTGGCCATTATTCATTTCTTCTGATGCGAAGCTTTGTAGACTCATCATTAACAATGCTGTGAAACTAAAAATTTTGAGATATTTTTGCATAATAAATTCCTGAAATAATACGTTTCAAAAGTAAAACGTATATAGATTATGTCGGAAATTTAAAACGTATTAGTGCAGTTTTGAGTAAAACTAAACTTAAGTTTAGTTTTCGATATAATTTATCTGTAGTCAAATTAGTTAGGTTGATAATCTCTAAGCATAAAAAAACCTGCCAAATCACAAAAGAGTGTATTGTGATTTAGCAGGTTGTTATTTAAATTACTTATAGGCGTTCTAATAAAGCCGCTGTAAAGTCAGTCGTTCCGTGTTCGCCACCTAAGTCACGAGTTGTGCGGTCACCTGATTCGATCACATCTTTCAATGCAGCACGAATACGCTCTGCTTTATCACCCATCTCTAGGTACTCTAGCATTTGGATAGAAGCCAGAATAACAGATGTAGGGTTTGCTAAGTTCATACCTGCAATATCTGGAGCAGAACCGTGTACTGCCTCAAAAATAGCGCAATCTTCACCGATATTAGCACCTGGTGCCATACCTAAACCGCCTACAAGACCAGCACAAAGATCTGATAAAATGTCACCGAATAAATTCGTAGTGACAATTACGTCAAACTGATGAGGGTTCATAACTAATTGCATACAAGTATTATCTACAATCATCTCTGCTGACTCGATGTCAGGATAACGCTCACCGACTTCACGAGCTACTTTCAAGAATAAACCTGAAGTTGATTTTAAGATATTCGCCTTGTGTACTGCTGTTACTTTTTTACGGCCTTCACGACGTGCAAGTTCGTAAGCAAACTCTACGATTTTCTCTGCACCTTCGCGTGTAATGATGCTTTTTGCTTCAGCTTCTGTTCCGTCTTCTGATACGACTTGTCCTAGACCAGAGTACATACCCTGTGTATTTTCACGGACAGTAATGATATCAATATCTTCATAACGAGCCTTGGTGCCCTTAAAAGATAAAACAGGACGTACATTACCGTATAATTTGAATTGTTTACGTAGACTAACGTTGATTGAAGTGAAGCCTTCACCTACTGGAGTTGTCAATGGACCTTTCAACGCGACTTTGTTCTTTGCAATAAGATCTAAGGTGTCTTGTGGTAATAATTCACCGTGGTTTTCTAAAGCCATTAAACCGGCATCTGCATAATCATAAGCAAAGTCACAGCCGACTTTGTCTAGGATTTGGGTTGCTGCGTCAATGATATCTGGACCAATACCGTCACCTTTAATGACGGTAATTCTTTGCTGAGTCATGGAATGTCCTTGCTTAATAAATATAAAATAAAGTGGGTTTAAATATTAAACCGCTGATCGCGCGCATTCTATCTCATGATTAAGATATTCTCTACAGATAAACAGAATAAATAAGATGAAAGTAGTACGCAAATGGTCGTATTTACAAAGTTTATGATTTTGTTTGCGAATTTACTTAAGTTTAACACTACTTCTTAACACAGGGGATATTGATGGCATTTATTTGCTTGCTATTCGTTATGCATTTGCACAATAGTATAGCAAGGTTCGTACTTGCTACCGGGTAACTTCATTCGTCCTTGTGCAACAAATGCCTGTAATAGATTATCTAGTAAATTCATTAGTTTAGATTCACCGTTAAGTTGATATGGTCCTTTTTGGGCTATGTCTTGCATTGCTTCAGCCTTTATATTACCAGCAACGATTCCTGAAAATGCACAACGTAAAGTAGCTGCTAAATCGGCGATTGGTTGATCTAAATATAAATTCAATGCTGCCATATTTTCATGTGAAGGGATAAAAGGGTGCTGCATTGCACTAGGGATCTTTAGTGACCAATTATAACCATATGAATCCCCAATATTGCGTCGTGCTTGTTTGATATCATGATGTTGTTTAATAAAAAATTGTCCTACAGCGACGGCATCATCGATGATTATTGTGTACAGTTGGGTGGCTTTAAAACCCAAGGTCGCCTTAATGAAATTGTCGAGTTCAATGAAGTAGTTTTCACTCTCTTTGGGACCGGTTAATACCAAAGGGATTTTTTGCTGGTTATTTTCAGCTTGTAAAAGTATTCCTAAAAGATAAAGTAATTCTTCAGCTGTACCTGCACCACCAGGAAAGACTATTATGCCGTGAGCAAAACGCACAAAAGCTTCTAAGCGCTTTTCAATGTCAGGCATGATGATCAATTCGTTAACGATTGCGTTAGGTGGTTCTGCTGCAATAATTGAAGGCTCTGTAATACCAATATATCGACCGTTTCTGACGCGTTGTTTTGCATGTCCGATGGCTGCGCCTTTCATTGGGCCTTTCATTGCACCTGGCCCGCAGCCTGTACAAATATTAAACTCTCTCAAACCAAGTTGGTAACCAACTTCTTTGGTATATTGATATTCATGTGGCCGAATTGAATGACCACCCCAGCAAACTATAGTATTCAAGTCCTCGTTAGTGGTTAATGCATTGGCATGGCGTAACATATCAAAGACCAAATCAGTGCATTGTCCCGTCGCTAATTTGGTATTTTTATTAGATTTTTGAGGCGTGGTTAACTGGCACACACCTTGAGGGTACTTATCCTCCATATATAGTAAATCACGCATCACGGAGAAAAGATGTTCGTGGACACCTTTAATTAACTTACCATCTACAAAGGCTTGCGAAGGTGGGTTTTCTAACTCGATTTTTACTCCACGCTCTCTTCTAATCAGATGAATCTGAAAGTCTTCATTGGCTGACATTAATTGATGCATATCGTCAGTCTCAGCCCCGCTATTTAGTACGGCAAGGCAACAACGGCGAAATAATTGATAGCGTTCAGGGTTATGAGCTGCCGTGACGGATTCCATTTCTGATTTTGATAACTGGCTCATCCAGCCGACTGGATTAAGTTGAATTTTGTGCATAGAGTTGCTCCCTTGTTTATTCGTAAGATCTACGTCGTAGATGCAACTTTACTCTTCTTGATAGTGTGTTATGACATAATATTTATATCGACTCTCACGTAATAAGATAAAGTCGATAATGCGTTTTATTTTATGTGTAGTTTCAGTGCTACAGATTTATTGTCGCAATGTGCGTAAATCCCCAATAGGCTCCTCAAAATTAGATCTGAATGGATTAATATCAAGTCCACCACGTCTTGTATAGCGAGCGAAAACTGTAAGTTTTGTACAAGCACAGTATTGCGTTAAGTCCATAAAGATCCGTTCCACACATTGTTCGTGAAATTCATTGTGTTCACGGAAAGAGACTAAATAACGCAAGAGGGCTGTGCGATCGATTTGTGGACCTTCATATTTTATTACTACAGATGCCCAATCAGGTTGATTCGTCACTAAACAATTAGACTTGAGTAAGTTGGAATACAATGTTTCTGAAACGATATTTTCAGGTTGTTTAACCTGGAGGAGTTTTGGATTTAACGCATATTCGCTTACGATAATATCTTGTTGGTCAATACACTGGCCTGGAAGAGTTGCAAAAGCGGCTAAATGAAATTCTTCTGGCGAGATTATTTCAACCTGAACGTCACCTTGAGCACATTCACTTAGATCTTTATGTAATGCATCTTTAACTGCTTGAGTTGATGCAAAAGTAGAGTTATTAAAACTATTAAGGTAAAGCTTAAATGATTTTGACTCAACTAAGTTAGTTGAAAAAGCATCTATGCGACAGCGCAGAATAGCAATACGTGGTAGGCCGTTAGGCTGTAGCCAAGATAGTTCATAACCATTCCATATATCATTTCCATGGAAGGGTAAATCAACACCGCTAAGAGCCAATTCATCACGATTCAGTTGACGAGGCACAGGTTGTAATAACTCAGGTGCATAAGTCGATTTGTATTCAACTGTTTTTCCCAATGTCAGTGCTTGTATGGCTTTTTTATTTGCGTATTCAGGCATGTATTGCTCGATGCATTATTTTTGAGGTAAAGAATATGTAGTATTATACAATACAAACCATTAGGAGATCACTAACATGCAAGAGCAATGGCAGCAATTTGTCCAGACCTACGTGCAAAATACTATACCTACCATCGAGTTTGATGATGAATGGCTATCCCCCTGTTTGCAAATTGATGCGCAGTTTAATCCTGCATTGGTAGACAACGGTACAATGCTGCCCTGGATAATGGAACCTCGAACTGGAGCAAGCTTGGCAAACTTGAATGAAGCATTAGATTTTTTATTACCTCCAGCTTTATCAGACTTTTACTGCAGTTGCTTCGCCTATCACTTAGAGGTGCATTTTGCCGGTAAGAATCTGACGCTATTACAAGTATGGAACGAAGATGATTTCAGACAACTGCAAGAAAACATTATTGGGCACGTCTTGATGAAAAGGCGTTTACGTCAACGAGATACAATTTTTATTGGTTTCACTGAAGATGATGAAGAAATAATCTCTGTGGATATTGGCACACAAGCTGTAGTGGTTGAGCGTGTTGGTCAGGAATGGGAGGTAGAGTTGGCACCTGATTTACCAACGTTTATCGCCCAACTTATAGCGGCAAAATAGGCCAGAGCCCACTTAAAAAACGATTGATTTTCTGCATAGCACGCTCAAGTACTCATAAAAAGATTAAGAATGATTATGCTTTTGTAGAGCTAATATTTGACGTTTCAGTTCGGCAACATCATTGATTAAATTTTTTATTTGTACTTGTTGCTGTTGAACTAGAGCGGTAGTGGCTTGTTGTGAATCGGAGAGTGTTGTTTCACGCGCATTAGCATTATCATTTTGGGAAGCTGCAATGTCAGTTTTATCAGCACGTACTCCACTTTTATATGCAGCTATGCCAGCTAATATTTGCTGTAAAGGTATTTTTTCACGTAGTTTGGCTTTGACCAAACCGCTGGAAATAGTTAGTCCTTTTGCTTCAATCTGGGCGCAAATATGCAGTATGTGTGCTTGGGTTGTGGGTGTCATGTCAGTCTTCTTAATTACAATGCTAAATTAGTTATTATTTAGGTAAATTCTACACTTATTAAGCTATTTCACCATATTGATAACATGATACTTTTAAAAGTATATGAAAAACAAATACTTATAATTTGGCACGATGAGTGCATTGCATAATAATTATAAAGCAAAATGAAAAGGTTAACCTTGGGCGTTATGTTTTATTCTGCTTTGTTTAGTTATCCATGGCAGTTCTAATTAGCAGAAACTAATCAATTATTAATGGGGATTTATTTATCAAAATATGTAAATTAACCCCACCAGCTCTAATTTATTATTGAGGAAAAAATATGAAATCTACAATACAACGACTGTCTCTTGTCGGGTTAGTGGCCAGCAGTTTAATGCTCGGAGGTTGTGTAATAGCAGTTGATGGCAATGGCTATAAAAAAAGCGCTAGTGAAAATTCTGAAAAATGGGAAGACCGCGAGCAAAATAACCGCAAACATCTGCAATTGATAACAGTAAATGACACATTACAAGCGGTCAGTGAAAAAATGGGTTCAGCAGACTTTAATGAGGTAATAAAAATTAACGATACCAGCTATCAAGTGCTCTATTATCGTACACAACGTGTTAAAAAAGATGGCATGACAACCAAGGAAGAATGCACACCCATTATTTTCTTGAATCAACTAGTAGTTGGTTGGGGCAATACCTATTTAGAATCGCTATAGTATTTTTTTTAGAGTGGCTAATACTGCCATAGAACATTATTAATGCATTTATCACTAACTGTTGTATAGTGTTAAGATAATGTTAACTGAATACTCAAATATGGAGAATATAATGCACTCAAACGCTATTGAGTACGAACAAGACGACATTGAATTTGAAGTAAAATATCTATCTTCAGGTGATTTAAAAATAGCGGCATCTATTCTTTACAATGCTTATTTCCAAGACCCTTTATTCAAAGATATTTTCAAAGTCGACGAAGAGGGCTATGAAATGCGTTTACGTTCAGCAATTCGTGAAGAGTTAAATGTATTTTGGGAAGCCAAGCAACCAATGTTAGGTGTATATAGAGCATCATCATTAGTTGCAGTTACCTGCCTGATTGGTCCAAACCCAGATTTTGGGCATGGCAGGTATTGGCATTGGCGTTTACGTATGTTACTCACGGCGGGTTTCTTAGGTACACAAAACTTATTAGCAAAAGAAAAGCATGTCAGAGAAAATTTACCTACTCAGAATTGTCATATGATCTCTTTTATAGGTGTGCACCCTCAGTATCAAGATCAGGGTATTGGTCATATTTTGTTAGCAGGAATTAATGAAATCATTCACCAAGACTCATCATCAGTCGGTGTTGCTGTATATGTAACCTTGGAAAAGTGCCTCTCATTTTTTGAGGATGGTGGCTTCAAGCATATTAAACAATTACAGACTTCAGGTATTACTGGTCGAGTGATGTATAAAACTATGAAGGGAAAAATGTAATACGCTACATCTGCTGTAGGCAATCTCCTACAGTGATGTAGTACAAGTCTGTTTATTTAGTGCTAAAAAGGCGCACTTAAATATTAAGTGTCTGTTTTATAAGTAATTATCTTTTACGTTGATTATTAGCAGAACACAAACCCTCTTCCTTATTAACATTGCTTAGTGCATCTCCTAACAAAACCTATACTATCGAACTTGTAACTAAGAAACACGTTTGTGAGAAATACTTCAAGGAAAGAGCCCCGTGAAAGGATTTGCGGTTAGTTAGGGAAAAGCTAGGTAAAATGGAATGAGGTAGAAAGGGATAGCGATCTGGATGATCATGGCAAGGGGTGCAGAGAAGGATACTCGAAATCACGGAGGCAGTTATTCACATAACTGCCTTTGTTCTTTATCTACTATTGAATCTAGTCTTCTGCTACGCGATAGGCAGGTAGGTCAACTTGGTTTATTTTACCCTTATAGACTGAAATAATTCCTTCATAGGCAGTTTCTTTGTCACTCGAGAAACAAAATGAGTATTCAATTAACCCAATTTTCTTACCCCTGTCAGGCCAAAAGATAATATTTTTACGGGCAATACTGATAAATTGTAAGTCATAAGTTTGACAGTACTTCAATGCAAATTCTCTGACCTGTTCGGCGTTTTCTCTTATTCGCCAAAACCATACAGTGACGGCAAAGAACACGACTATTAGCAGAATTTCTAATAGAGTAATTTCCATACGTTTATGACTCTAATATAGATTGAAGTTTAGTTAAAATAACTGGAGAGGCTATTTTTTGATGAATAAGTCCCAGCAAAACAGGCCTCACCTTAGGTAGTTGCACCAAGTCTTGATACAGACCGATAAATATCTCATTCTCACATTTAGTCAAATGAACGAGGAAAGTATTCAAAGTATCATTATCTGCAGCCAAAGCATTCATCCAACGCGCACTGAGTAAAATTAGCGTATCCACATGTAAGACAGGTAGTGCAAGAATTTGTTCTAAGTACTTAGATTGTAATTCTGCAGGCGCTTGAGTTAATGCTCTAATGCATAAATGTACTTGGTCGGTATATGTTGCATAGTCATCGACAAAACCGTGTAGTTGTTTAGCAATCGTAATTGCCAAAGGTCTGTGTAACTTACAATTCTCTAAACCTTCGAATAGCATTTTTAAGACCGGTCCATCTAATTGCTCCAAATGCTTACTCAGCAAAGGGTACACTTCAGGTGATGCGTGTCTTATAGTGAGTTCAGCAATACTTTGTACGCTCAATGTTCGCCAATCGACCTCAGCGGGTGAAGCAATATAAGCAAGTGCTGATGCTAATTCAGGGGCCGGTAACTTTAGCTCAAGTTTAGCAAGGGCCGAAAAGTGTGCAAGTTGCGTCTGACTAGGAGTAAAAGTAAAAGGGTTATCGCCAAGTTCACCATTTTTTTCTGCAGACAAACCTAAATCCGCCCCGAGTGCTTCAACGACTTTTTCTAAGAACATGTTTCGTGCTGCTTGATTTAACAAACCTCTTTCATCTAATGGTAATTTTAAGAACCAAATAAATTGCTGCTCAGACAAGCTTGGATTCCAAAAAATACAGCCAAGCCACATATGTTGCTGTCTTGGAAATGGTACAGCTTGCCTTTGGTACTCGATATCTAAAAACGTTTGTTCTGGTAAATTTCGCAAGCCACGACCCATATCAATTATTTTAAATTGAGACCCTGCAGCATGAAGAAATTCGCAAATTGAGTTGATCGTGGATTCAGACATAAAAGACTCGACAAAAAAGACTTATTATACTGATGCCATTAAGAAACGCTATATCGATTAAATACCTCTGTGGTAGCATTTACATCGGAATTGTCATTACAAGGCTAAATACATGTCACTCGAAACCAATGATACGCCTGAAACCCTCCCAATTTTATATCAAGATGAAGCGTTAGTTGTGGTGCATAAACCCAGTGGCTTATTAGTGCATAAAAGTTTGATTGATAAGCATGAGACACGTTATGCAATGCGTATTATTCGTGATCAAATTGGTCAATATGTTTATCCCGTACATCGTTTAGATAAACCTACTTCGGGGATTTTAGTTTTCGCTTTGTCGAGTGATATTGCACGAATTGTTAGTCAGCAAATTGAAAATAAACAGTGGCATAAGGAATATCATGCGTGGGTACGAGGTTGGTTAAAAGATCAACATATTGACTATGCATTAAAAGAAAAGCTCGACAAAATAGCGGATAAAATGGCGGCTCAAGACAAAGATGCACAGGAAGCACAAACGGATGTAATGTGTTTGCAGCGTTTTGAAATTCCTAAACCAACAGGACGCTATGCTTCTACTAGATGCAGTTTTGTAAAGTTAATCCCACACACGGGAAGAAAACATCAATTGAGAAGGCATCTAGGGCATGTCAATCATCCTATTTTAGGAGATACTACTCACGGTGACGGTAAGCATAATCAATTTTATCGAGATGAATGTAACTTATATCGTTTGGGTTTAGCGCACACACGTTTAACATTGATACATCCCTTGACGAATAAACCGTTAGTTATAGAATGTCCATTATCTGGAGAGCTCAAGGAATTTTCTAAATACCTTGAAGCTTTTGCTTTATTAGAGGAATAGTACGTGGCAAATATCGGTATTTTAGTAGGTTCAGTTTATGGTAATGCACAAAACGTGGCAGAGCAGGCTGCAGATTTTTTAATTAACAATGGGCATGAGGTAACAACTGAAACAGATCCTGAACTAGCTATGTTAGAAGAGCACGACGCCATATTCGTGGTTACTTCTACAACAGGAATGGGAGATATACCACCAAACCTAGAACTTTTTTTTGCCGAGGCTAAAGATTTAATGCCCATGCAGAACGGGAAAAAATTTGCGGTTGCAGCGTTAGGTGATAGCTCCTATTGCGACTCTTATTGTGGTGCTGGAAAACAGTTTTTTGAGTTATTCACTGAGCTTCAAGGTGAACCAATCCAGCCATTACTAGAAATCGATGCAATGGAAACATTCGAACCAGAAAATGATGTCTTGGCTTGGCTGGAAACACATCACGTTAAATTTAATTAAGGCGAATAAGTTAGCATTTAGTGTCTGTTTTTACCTGATTCATCTAAACATAGAAGCTTATTTATCGAAGAGCGTATAATAATAAAAAAGGAGCCGTGCTGGCTCCTTTTTAGATTATTTATATATTGAATGGCTTATTCTGCATCACGTAAAAGCGCATTAATACCTACTTTAGCACGTGTTTTAGCATCTACTTTTTTAACAATAATAGCAGCGTAAAGACTATAGTTACCGCATTTACTTGGTAGAGAGCCTGATACAACAACAGAACCTGCGGGTACTCGGCCGTAATGGATTTCGCCAGTTTCACGGTCATATATACGAGTCGATTGGCCAATATAAACGCCCATAGAGATAACTGCGCCTTCTTCAACAATGACGCCTTCAACGATTTCAGAGCGAGCACCGATAAAACAATTATCTTCAATGATAGTTGGGTTTGCTTGTAATGGTTCTAAAACACCACCAATACCAACACCACCAGATAAATGCACATTTTTACCGATTTGTGCACATGAGCCAACAGTAGCCCATGTATCAACCATAGTGCCTTCATCAACATAAGCACCAATGTTCACGTAAGAAGGCATTACAACTGCATTTCTACCTATAAATGTTGCGGTGCGAACAGCTGCTGGTGGAACAATACGTACACCTTCAGCAGCAAATTGTGCTGCAGTATAGTTGGTATATTTTAACGGGACTTTATCAAAATATTTAGTTTCAGCACCGTCGATAATGTCATTGTTATAGCAACGAAAGTATAATAATACTGCTTTTTTTAGCCACTGGTTTACGATCCACTCGCCATCAATTTTTTCGGCAACGCGAACTTCACCACTATTTAATAAGGCAATGCTTTGGTCGACAGCAGCTTTAACCTCTGCGGTTACTGTACTTGGTGAAATAGTATCTCTGGCATCAAATGCCGCTTCGATTGTTTGTTGTAAATCGCTCATTATTAATGGTTTTCCGATTGATCAAGTTGCAAAATAATTTGCTTTTTTAAAGCAAGTTGAAGTTCTGTATTCAATGCTTGGTCGAATTCATCGCTGACAATAAAAATATCTTCAGCGCGTTCACCAATAGTTGAAATTTTAGCAAGTCGTAAGGTGAGGTTGAAATCAACAAATATATGTCCAATTTCAGCGAGTAGGCCTGGTGCATCCAAGGCTTCTAATTCTATAAGTGTCGCATCATCTGAAGCTGAAAAAAACCGGACTTTAGTCGGAACATTCAATTGTTTCAAGCGTCGAGATAATTTTCGGTTATTATCATGTTTAACAGTCGGTTTTTCAAGTTGTGTTTGAATTGCGTCCTCAATCCGCTGTAATCGTTTATCATTAGCAATTTTTTCATTGTGCTCATCAGTTACAATAATACTATCGAAAACATATTTATCAGGTGTTATTGCAATATGTGCATCGAGAATTGATAAATTACTACTATCTAGTACTGAAGCTATTTGTGCAAATACTGCTGGTCGATCTTTGCCATAGATAAGTAACTCACTACCAGCTTTAGTGGTGTCGTTGGCCATTTTTATTAACCAAGAATCCGAATTCTGTGTAGTATGTTGTAAAATAGCAGAGGTATGCCACGCAATTTGGATGGGTTTAAATCGTGTAAAATAACTATTGTCTAAGCGTCCCCATAATTCAGAAACCGCATCTAATGAGTGATTTCCATTTAACAAGAACTTAGCTTCAGTTTTGTTTTGTTCGGCTCGCTCAAGAAGTGTGACTTGACATTGCAAACCGTTTTCAAGCGCATTAGTTGTCAATACATACAATTCTTTAAGTAGCGATGATTTCCAATCATTCCACAGACTATCATTCGTAGCTCTGATATCTGCCAAGGTCAAAGCATATAGTAAATTTAAGTGGTTAGTTGATTTAACGGTAGATGCGAAATCATTAATTACTTCAGGATCATAAATATCTCGACGTTGTGCTACTACTGACATCAGTAGATGCGATTCGACTAACCAACTAATTATAGCCGTGTCATCTGTACTTAAGCCGTGCTTTTCACCAAATTCAATAACGTCAGCTGCGCCTAGTTTTGAATGATCTCCACCTCGTCCTTTTCCAATATCATGGAAGATTCCTGCAATAAATAGTAACTCTGGTTTATCTAAATTTTTGACAATACTGCCACAGCGTGGGAAGTCGGTATTCATAGGTGAAAAGTAATGAGCGATGAATTTTACTAAGCGATGCGTGTGTTCATCGACGGTGTACGCATGGAACAAATCAAATTGCATCATTCCTACCACTTGGTCCCATTGCGGTAAATAAGCTTGGAGAATGCCATGTAAGTGCATAATATCCCAGCCTAAATTGAAAAAGTCTGGATCACGCATCAGGCGCATAAAGGCTTCTCTGCAAGTAGGGTATTCAACCCAATAAGCAGATGAGAACTTCCTTCTAGCATTGCGTAATAGACGAATACACTCAAAATCTAAACCTTTTGCATCAGGTGTTTTGGCGACTAATTCTAAAAAGCTAAAAACGTCACCTGGTGTATTGAATACCTGTTGATGACGAGGGGATATTTTGTCTTCACACAAAACAAAATCATCACTTAGTGTTCTACCTGAGGAAACAGTTGTGTTAAGAATATCAACCTTGAAGCGCTGCAACAGCATGGTGTTTAATTCAGTGACTCGACGTACGATACGAAAGAAACCTTTCATCATATTTTCGACTGACTTTTTATCTGAATCATTAAAACCTAATTTGTTGGCAACGTCAGCTTGATAATCAAATAACAACCGGTTTTCGCTACGACCTGCAACTAGATGTAGGGCAAAACGAATACGCCATAATTGACTACGACAATCAATTAGTTCTTGGTGTTCTTGCTCAGTGAAGTAACCATGTCCTACCAATTCATAGCCGTCATATTCTTTGAAATGTTTTTTGGCAACCCAGCCTATGGATTGAATATCTCTTAAGCATCCCGGATTTTCTTTGACATTTGGCTCTAGGTTGTATGATGTACCATTGAACTTACCGTGACGCTGTTTTTGCTCATCGTATTTTGCGCTAAAGAAATCCTTACTTGACCAGACTTTCTTGTGGTTTACTTTTTCAAGCATAGTCGCAAACAACGTTTCACTGCCTATCAGACAACGAGCCTCAACTATATTTGTAGCCACTGTAATGTCTAATTTAGCTTGTTCCACACATTCTTTAACAGTACGTACTGCCTGGCCAACATCTAAACGACAATCCCATAACAATGTGATAAATGCTGAGACTTTCTCACCTACCGCTGGTTTGAGTGTTTTTTTGCTGAGAATAAGTAAGTCAATATCAGAATAAGGTTGTAATTGGCCGCGACCATATCCACCAACAGCAGCCAGGGATAGATCGGAGATTTCAGCTAAGCCACTAAGTTTCCAAGCATGAGTTACAAGCGTATCGACGAAGTCAGAGCGACCAGTTACCAAATCATCGACTTGAGTTGATGCAAAACTTTCATCAAGCCAGGCATAACAATCATTAACGCATTGTTTAAAACTAACGATATCGGTAATATCTTGGATTGCAAGAACGTTGTTTTGGAGAGTTTGTAAATCCATTCGTGTAATGTGATTTGGTTAGGTAACAATATTTCCTAGATTAGCGTGTTGTGACATTTAACACAATGGAAGTGACTGATAATGTCAGTGGTAGAACCTGCTTACCCTAAGTTGTACCACTGATCAAAGCGTTAAAGCTGTAAATTAATTTACTATTTCTAAACTTAAGCGTGTGAGATAGTTTGGGGAATAGTTTCATCTGGACGATGAGTCAAAACTTCGACACCATCGGCAGTTACTAGTAAAGTATGTTCCCATTGGGCACTCAAGCTTCGGTCTTTTGTCACAACCGTCCAGTTATCTGGCAAAATCTTAGAATAGCGCTTCCCAGCATTGATCATCGGCTCAATAGTGAAACACATACCTTCTTTGAGCACTTCCCCGGTACCAGGTCTACCATAATGGACAACTTGAGGTTCTTCATGGAATACTGCACCAATACCGTGTCCACAGAATTCACGGACAATGGAATAATTATGCGCTTCCGCATGTTGTTGAATAACATGTCCAATATCACCAAGGGTAGTTCCGGGTTTAACGATTTCGATCGCTTTATATAAGCACTCCTGAGTCACTCTGATGAGACGTTCAGCCATAATAGAAGGCTTGCCAACTACAAACATTTTAGATGAGTCGCCATGATATCCATCTTTAATCACTGTAACATCTATATTGACGCAATCGCCGTCTTTAAGTTTTTTATCGCTTGGAATACCATGACAGATAACATGGTTCACAGAGGTACAAATAGATTTTGGGAAAGGAGGATTACCATAGTTTAATGGAGCAGGGATGGCACCTTGTACATCAACAATATAATTATGACAAAGTGTATTAAGTTCATCCGTGGTAACACCTTTAACAACATGCTCGCCAATCATATCAAGAACTTCTGCAGCAAGTTTACCTGCTACACGCATTTTTTCGATTTCTTCTACTGTTTTAATTGTAGCTGCCATTGTTACACCCATGATTATTAAGTTTTATAGGGCAACATTTTACTGTTAGTCAGCAGTGAAGCAAGTTTTTGTGGTATTTTTCTGCCTGTTCTATTTACCTGTAAGAATTAACAATTATATTTAGTGGTTAAAAAAGCGAGTTTATCTATCGGTAAATATCTAAAATTCGTAATAAAAGAATGTTGGGAAGTTGAAGTTTGCACTGAATAGTGCTTTAATATGCCACCGCAATTTTCTGATTGCGTATACCACTGCATAAAAATAGCATAATCCACTATCCTGTTATTGTAGATTTTGGATATATATTTTGTGCTTAATTTAAAACACACATATATCGACACTGCGTTCGGGGTGTTTAAACAAAACACAAGTTTTGTCTAAATCGAACAAAGGGATATATGGAGGCCTAACCCCAAATTTGGAGAATTATTATGGCAAACGTTTCTATGCGTGACATGCTACAAGCAGGCGTACACTTCGGTCACCAAACTCGTTACTGGAACCCAAAAATGAAGCCTTTCATTTTCGGTGCACGTAACAAAGTTCATATCATTAACTTAGAAAAAACTGTTCCTTTATTCAATGACGCACTTGGATTTATTTCTGGTGTATCTCAGAAAAAAGGTAAAGTTTTATTTGTTGGTACTAAGCGTGCAGCAGGTGAAGCAATTAAAGAAGCAGCGATTAAGTGTGACCAATTTTATGTGAACAAGCGCTGGTTAGGCGGTATGTTAACAAACTGGAAAACGGTTCGTCAGTCAATCAAACGTTTAAAAGACCTAGAAGCACAAAGTGCAGATGGTACGTTTGATAAATTAACGAAAAAAGAAGTATTAATGTTACAGCGTGAAATGACTAAGCTAGAAAGCAGCTTAGGTGGTATCAAGAATATGGGCGGTTTACCGGACGTGATTTTTGTTATCGATGCAGATCATGAACACATCGCAGTAACAGAAGCACGTAACCTTGGCATTCCAGTAGTAGGTGTAGTTGATACTAACTCTAACCCAGATGGCGTAGACTATATCATCCCTGGTAATGACGATGCGATTCGTGCAGTTCAGTTATATACTAACGCAGTTGCAGACGCAGTAATTTCTGGTCGTGAGTCAAACATTGTTGTACAAGCTGAAGAAGAGTTCGTAGAAGCTTCTGAGTAATTTGTAAAGTATGCCAAGCTCGAGGGTTTGGCATTTTTGTATCAATTTTATTTCTATAGGAAATTATCATGGCAGTAACTGCAGCACTGGTAAAAGAATTACGTGAACGTACCGCAGCTGGTATGTTGGATTGTAAAAAAGCATTAGTTGAAACTAATGGTGACATTGAACTTGCAATTGAAAACATGCGTAAGTCTGGTCAAGCTAAAGCAGCTAAAAAAGCTGGCCGTATCGCGGCTGATGGCGTTATATTAACCAAAGTTAATGGCAACGTTGCAACAATGATGGAAGTTAACTGTGAAACTGATTTCGTTGCTCGTGACGACGGTTTCTTAGCTTTTGGTCAAAAATTAATTAATGTTGCTAGTGACAATGGTATTAGCGATATTGAAGCATTAAATGCTGCTGATTTAGACGGTGAAACAGTACAGGTAGTACGTGACGCTTTAGTTGCTAAAATCGGTGAAAACATCTCTGCACGTCGTGTTATTAATGTAGAAGGTGAAAACCTTGGCGCATATGTACACGGTGGTCGTATTGGTGTTGTTGCTATCCTTAAAGGTGGTGACGAAGACCTAGCGAAAGACGTAGCAATGCACGTTGCTGCAGCATCTCCACAGTTTGTAAAACCGGAAGATGTTCCTGCAGAAGTTGTTGCTAAAGAGAAAGAAATCCAAATCGATATCGCTGTTCAGTCTGGTAAGCCAGCTGACATCGCTGAGAAAATGGTTTCTGGTCGTATGAAGAAATTCACTGGTGAGATCAGCTTAACTGGTCAAGCTTTCATCAAAGACCCAAGCCAAACGGTAGGTCAATTACTTGCTAGCAAAAATGCTGACGTAGTTGATTTCGTTCGCTTTGAAGTAGGTGAAGGTATCGAGAAAAAAGAAGAAGATTTTGCTGCAGAAGTTGCTGCACAAATGGAAGCTGCGAAGAAATAATTTCGCAGAACTCTTTTTACTCTGTAAAACATCAGATAAACTAAGGGCACTTCCTCGGAGGTGCTTTTTTATACCCAATAAATGGGACGTTGCAAACCGTATTAAAGGAAAATCACATTCATGAGTATCTCATCAAAATCTGCATATCGTCGTATCTTACTTAAACTTTCAGGTGAAGCCCTGATGGGAGATGGTGAGTTCGGTATTGATGCTAAAGTTCTCGATCGTATGGCTCAAGAAATTAAAGAACTGGTAGAGATGGGGGTTCAAGTTGGTTTAGTGATTGGTGGTGGTAACTTATTCCGTGGTGAAGGTCTAGCAAATGCCGGTATGAACCGTGTAGTTGGTGACCACATGGGAATGCTTGCTACAGTTATGAATGGTTTAGCAATGCGTGATGCTCTGCACAGAGCTTTCGTGAATGCCCGTTTAATGTCAGCAATTCCTTTAAACGGTGTATGTGATGGTTATAACTGGGCTGAAGCAATTAGTTCATTAAAATCTGGTCGTGTGGTTATATTTGCAGCAGGAACAGGCAATCCATTTTTTACTACCGATTCAGCTGCGTGTTTACGCGGTATTGAGATTGAAGCAGATGCCGTATTAAAAGCTACCAAGGTCGATGGTGTGTTTACAGCCGATCCTGCCAAAGATCCAGATGCACAGTTATTAAAAACACTATCGTATAACGAAGTTTTAGATAAAGAATTAAAAGTCATGGATTTATCTGCCTTTACCTTAGCCCGTGACCACTCACTTCCTATTCGTGTCTTCAATATGAATGTCCCAGGATGCTTGAAGCGCGTTGTAATGGGTGAAGATGAAGGTACACTAATTACACATGCAGAAAAATTACAAAACTAGGATTAGAAATGATTGATGAAATTGAATTAGATGCACAAGATCGCATGGAAAAGAGCTTAGGCTCGTTAAAATCGCAGCTTGCAAAAATCCGAACTGGTCGTGCTCATCCAAGTTTGTTAGATAGTATCATGGTGCCTTATTACGGTACGGATACACCATTAAAACAAGTCGCTAATGTTATTGCAGAAGATAGTAGAACATTAGCATTGTCAGTTTTTGACAAATCAGCTATTCAAGCTGTAGAAAAAGCAATTATGCAGTCTGATTTAGGTCTAAATCCTATGTCAGCCGGTGGTTCAATACGTATTCCGTTACCACCATTAACTGAAGAACGACGTAAAGACCTAATTAAAGTTGCGCGTAGCGAAGCTGAAAATGGTCGAGTTGCTATCCGTAACATTCGACGTGATGCAAACTCAGATATTAAAGAGTTGCTAAAAGAGAAAGAGGTCAGTGAAGACCAAGCGCGTGCAGGTGAAGAAAATGTTCAGTCCTATACCAATGATTTCATTAAAAAAGTTGATGAAATGTTAGCGGTAAAAGAAAAAGAACTCATGGAAATATAATACTCCATGAAAACTTTAGAAAAGGGACCCGTTGTTGTATCTAATTCGATACCAACGAAGCCTCAACACGTTGCCATCATTATGGATGGTAATGGCCGTTGGGCGAAGCAAAAAGGAAAAATGCGCACTTTTGGACACAAGGCAGGTGTTGAATCTGTCAGGGCCTCTGTGCGCTTTGCTAGAAAGAATGATATTTCTGCACTGACATTATTTGCTTTTAGTTCGGAAAACTGGAAACGTCCAAAAGACGAAGTTTTTGTTTTGATGGAACTGTTTAAACTGGTACTCAGTAGTGAGATAAAAAAACTGCATAAAAATGGTGTCAGGTTAAAGGTGATTGGCGACTTGTCTGCATTTGATGATGGTCTCGTTAAGAAAATCAAAGCAGCAGAAACTCTTACTGAGAATAATACTGAGCTTAACCTTAACATCGCTGCCAATTATGGTGGTCGCTGGGATATTACTCAAGCCGCTAAACTTATTGCTCAAGATGTAGCGAAAGGGAATTTGTTGGCCGATGACGTCGATGAATCTGTTTTCGATAGCTATACTTGTTTCGCTCAACTACCAGATTTAGATTTATTGATCCGAACAGGTGGCGAGCAAAGGATTAGCAATTTTTTGTTGTGGCAAAGTGCGTATGCAGAGTTTTATTTTACAGATATTTTATGGCCTGACTTCAATGAGCAGGTATTCACTGATGCCATTAGTGCCTATAACGAAAGACAAAGGCGTTTCGGTAAAATCTCGGAACAAATTACCTAATGTTAAAACAACGTATACTTACAGCACTAATTTTAGCGCCCTTAGCATTATTTGCTATCCTCTTTTTATCCATTGATTACTTCCAATATGCTGTTGTGTTTGTAATGGGCTTAGGTGCCTATGAGTGGGCCAATATGTCCGGTCTAATTCAACGACGTATGAAATTAGTTTTCACCTTACTCATTACCTCTCTTTGTTTACTTCTGAGCATTGTCGTACCCGCAACTGAGATTTGGATACAAGGGAAGGTCAATTCGATTTTCTATTGGATCCTGGCTAGTGCTGCTGTTTGGTGGGCATACTCTTTGGTTATGATAATGATGTACCCAAAGTATAGTCATTTCTGGCAGCGTTCAAATTTTATTAGAAATTTATTTGGTGTATTTACTTTAGTACCAACATGGGTTGCCATTGTTGTATTACGTACCAGTTTGCACGATGTAGATGCTACTTACGGTGCTTCCTTGATTTTTTATGTCCTAGGTATCGTCTGGGCTGCTGACGTAGGTGCTTTTTTTGTCGGAGTAAAGTTCGGTAAACGCAAACTTCGTCCTAATGTTTCTCCTGGTAAAACCTACGAAGGTTTAGCAGGAGGAGTTATGGCATCTTTAGCTATTATTGCGTTTGCGGCTATGCATTATCAAGTTGAGGCAGCACGAATTAGCCTACATATATTAGTCGGAGTGATCACCGTTGGGGTTTCAGCCTTAGGAGACCTTAATGAGTCGATGTTTAAACGCTGTGCTGGGATCAAAGACTCTGGTAATTTACTTCCAGGTCATGGTGGTGTGTTAGACCGGATCGATAGTTTAACTGCTGCTTTTCCAGTATTTGCATTTTGTTATGTGGTTTGGATGGCCTAATGCAAACCCTATCAATTTTAGGAGCAACAGGCTCGATAGGCCAAAGTACCCTTGCTGTTGTGAGCTTACACCCTAAAAAATTTCAAATTTTTGGTTTGTCAGCGCACTCGCAATATACACAATTAATTGACGCTGCAATTATGTTTCGTGCTAAACATATTGTATTGACTGATGTTGGATGTGCAAAGGAGGCGAGGTCTTATCATCAGTTATCAGGTTGTTTGGCAAGCTTACATTTTGGTGAAGACGCATTAGACTTCATAGCGACGGATAAATGTGTAGATACAGTAATGGCAGCGATTGTTGGAGCTGCAGGTTTACTGCCCACATTTGCAGCGGTTAGGGCGGGAAAAAAAGTCCTTCTTGCTAATAAAGAAAGCTTGGTGATGACAGGTGAGATTTTTATTAACGCAGCAAACACTTCCGGTGCGACAATCTTACCTATCGATAGTGAGCATAATGCGATTTTTCAATGTTTACCGCGTGATTTTGTTTATGGTGATTTACCTAGTTCTGGTATAGCGAAAGTCTTATTAACAGGTTCTGGTGGTCCATTTTTAGAGCGAGAATTGGAAAGTTTTTCCCAAATTACTGTAGAACAAGCCTGTGCTCATCCTAACTGGTCAATGGGTCAGAAAATCTCAGTTGATTCAGCAACTATGATGAACAAAGGTCTGGAATTCATTGAAGCCAAATGGCTATTTGGTCTAGCTAATACTGATATACAAATTGTTCTACACCCCCAATCTACTATTCACTCTATGGTGCAGTATGTAGATGGCTCGGTTCTTGCTCAAATGGGCAATCCAGATATGCGTACCCCAATCGCCCATGCTCTTAGTTATCCTGAGCGTATTAATTCTGGGGTTTCTCCTTTAGATTTTAAAGCATTACGAGATTTCACTTTTAGTACACCCGATCCACAACGTTATCCGAATTTGTATTTAGCACTTGCAGCTGCAGAACAAGGACAATCGGCATGTACGGTATTAAATGCTGCAAATGAGACTACCGTCGCTGCTTTTTTAGCCGGTACCATCTCATTTACTCAAATAGCTGAGTTAAATGCGCAGGTGCTTAAAGCACATACTCTTGAGTCGTGTACGACTATATCCGAGGTCTTACAATTAGATAGAACAACACGTTCATTCACTCAATCTTTGGTGGAGCAGGTAGCATGTTAGCCATATTATGGAATATTGCATCTTTTATCATAGCACTTGGGATTTTAGTGGCCGTGCATGAATGGGGGCACTTTATTGTTGCTCGCTGGTGTAAAGTACATGTTCAGCGTTTTTCAATAGGCTTTGGTAAAGTATTATTTCGCCGTAAAGATAAACACGGGACTGAATTTGCCATAGCGGCCATACCGCTTGGTGGCTATGTCAAAATGTTGGATGCCAGAGTGGAAGAAGTACCTGCTTCAGAACAACATAAAACGTTTAACAGTAAAACTGTCGCTCAGCGCTTTGCTATCGTGTTTGCAGGTCCCTTAGTTAATTTTATTTTTGCTATTTTTGCCCTCGCTTGTATGTACATGATAGGCCTTACCACAGTTAAACCAGTGATAGGATCCGTTACTCCTTATTCAATTGCTGCGGATGCAGGGATACAGCCAAATATGCAAATTTTGGGCATCGCAGGTCGAGAGACACCCGATTGGGAAGCCGTAAACTTGGAATTAGTGAGTCATATTGGTGATCCTGAGATTGAAATTAGTGTGACTGAAGAGGGGACACAAAGAACTCTTTTCTTAGACACGACGACTTGGGATTTTGCACCTGATAAAGACTCTGCGTTCACGACCTTAGGGTTTCGTCCATATCAACCAAGTGCCTTAATGTCTCTGGGAAGTATTGCAAAAAACTCGCCAGCCAGTCGAGCAGATATGGCGGTGGGTGATATAATTTTACAGATAGATGGAACTCTTTTCAGTAAATGGGAACAAATAGTGGCTTATGTGCAAGACCGCCCAGGCCAAGATGTGACCCTTACAATTGATAGAAAAGGACTGGTTTTTGATGAGTATGTCACGTTAGGTTATCGAGATACCGATAGCGGCAGGATTGGTATTTTGGGAGTAAGCCCTGAGTTTACAGAGTGGCCTGAAGAATATATTGAGACTCGTTCATTTGGACCAGTAGCTGCACTAAATGCAGGTATTGAGAAAACTTGGCGTTTGATGACATTGACTATGGAAATGCTCGTTAAATTGGTAACGGGAGATATATCTGTTAAAACGCTGAGCGGTCCAGCTTCGATTGCACAAGGAGCAGGTGTAAGCGCGAGCTATGGTATTGTTTACTTTTTAAGCTTTTTAGCGTTAATTAGTGTGAACCTTGGCATATTAAATCTACTGCCATTACCTATGTTAGACGGTGGTCATTTGATGTACTTTATTATAGAAGCAATACGCGGCAAGCCAGTACCAGAACATATCCAAGAAATTGGGTTTCGTTTTGGCGCTGTAATTTTATTTGGTTTAATGGGTATCGCTATTATTAACGACATCATGCGATTCAGTTAATTTTGCGCTCAACCCCACAATTCCATACAATAACAATAATTCGTCTAGGAAGAATAACAGTTAATGAAGTGTAGACATTTTTTATTCGCGTGTAGCTTATTGCTCACGGCACCATTTACCCTTGCCAACTCATCAGAGTTTGTCATTGATGATATTCGCATCCAAGGCTTGCAACGTGTCGCATTAGGTGCTGCGTTGACTTACGTTCCCGTTCAGGTTGGCGATACAGTTACGCCATTTCGAACTAAACAAATAATCCGTTCTCTGTATTCATCTACGCATTTCGAGAACATTGAATTGTTGCGTGATGGCCAGACTTTGGTTATCAAGGTTTCTGAGCGCCCAACGATCAGTAGTATTATTTTTGAAGGCAATGACGATATCAAAGATGAGCAACTACAAGAATCTTTAGATGGCTCAAACATTATAGTCGGTGAACCTCTCGATAGGACTGTTTTGACGTCTATCGAAAACGGCTTGAAAGACTTTTATTATAGTATTGGTAAATACTCTGCTGATGTTTCTGCGATTATTACGCCATTACCGCGCAATCGAGTCGATCTAAAAATCCTTTTTGAAGAAGGTGATGCAGCTGATATTGCTCAAATAAATATTGTGGGCAATGAAGTATATTCTGATGCAGAGTTATTCGACCAGATGGAACTCAAATTCGGTGCTCCGTGGTGGGACTTTATGTCTGAAACACGTTATCAGCAACAAACCTTATCAGGCGATATGGAAACGCTGACTAGTTATTATATGGACCGGGGTTATTTGCGCTTTTCTATAGATTCTACCCAAGTTTCAATGACGCCAGACAAAGATGGTATCTACATCACAATGAATGTTTCTGAGGGGGAAAAGTATACTGTTTCTGATATTGAGTTAGTGGGTGACCTCATTGGTCAGGATGAATACATTAAAGCAATTACTCCGCTGCGCAAGGGCGAATTATACAATCAAGCTCAAGTGACATACGCCGAAGAGTTTCTAAGTAAATACCTAGGACGTTTTGGTTATGCTTACCCTACAGTAACCACTATTCCTGAAGTAAATGATGAAGACAATACTGTTAAATTATTACTGTCAGTGGATCCAGGTAAGCGTATTTATGTTCGCCGTATCAATTTCGAAGGTAACTCTACGACAGCTGATGAGGTGCTACGACAAAATGTAACTCAGATGGAAGGTGCATGGTTATCTAATCAGTCTCTAGAAACATCAAAAGCCCAACTATCTCGTTTAACATATATGGAAGATGTTGAGTTTGATACGGTTCGCTTACCTGGTCAAGAAGACCAAGTGGATGTCAATTTTTCAGTTAAAGAGCAGCCTGCCGGTTCTTTTAATGCTGGTATAGGATATGGTGATAGAACGAAATTGAGTTTACAAGCTGGTATTCAACAAGACAACTTTTTAGGAACCGGTAAACGTGTAGCGGTTAACTTAAACACAGTATCTTATCAACAGTCTATTCAGTTGAGTTATACCGACCCATATTTCACTATTGATGGTATCAGTTTAGGTGGCTCGATTAGTTATTCTGAATTCGATGGTAGCGATTTTAACGTAGTAAGCTATAACTCTAAGCAGTATTCTGTGGGAGCAAATATTGGTTACCCAATCAATGCTGTAAATCGGATTAATTTTGGCTTAACTTATGCAAATGTTGAATTATTCAACCGTTCTTTTTATGAACAAACAGAACGCTTCTATGAGCAGTTCTTAGATGAAGCCAACCCGGATGCTGCGGTCAAATATGAAAGTTTACAAGCATCAGTATCTTGGATTCGAAATACTTTAAACCGAGGTTTATTTCCGTCGGCAGGTTCATCACAAAGAGCATCTTTCAGTATCACTACACCCAATTCTGATGTGCAATATTTTAAAACCATGTTGGATACGAAGTTCTATTTCCCTCTGACTCGCAATCAACGTTGGTCGGTGCTAGCTAGAGCACGTTTGGGCTATGGTAATGGTTATGGCGATGTTAATGGTGTTGAGCAAATATTCCCGTTTACTGAAAACTTTACAGCCGGTGGTTCTGATACATTACGAGGTTTTGAAAATAACACAGTTGGTCCGCGTGGTGTACAACGTACCTCTCAATCAACTATCGGCACACCAGATGGTGTTGCTATCCCAGGTAACCCTGAAAACGATTTATTATTTACCTCGCAACGCAGTTTGGGTGGTAATGCTATGGCAATAGCTGGTCTAGAGCTTATCGTACCCACTCCATTTTTGGATGTGGAGTATGATTCGTCAGTGCGTACGAGTTTATTTTATGACGTTGGTAATGTCTGGGATACAGAATTTGATTATGACGCTTATAAAGACTTAAGTTTATCGGTTAATAGCGATCCGCTAATAGATTATAGCGACTGGAAAAAGTTTAGAAGTTCAGCTGGTTTATCGGTACAATGGGTGTCACCAATGGGGCCATTGGTTTTCAGTTTCTCTAGAGCAATCAAAGAAAGACCGGGCGACGATGCTAAGTTCTTTACCTTCAACATCGGCCAAACTTTTTAATTAATTTTCATATAATAACTATACAAAACACTAGGAGTGTCACTTGAAAACATTTACGCAAACGCTTATTAAAACTTTATTACTTGCTACTATTGCTGTGAGTGCTAGCGCTTCAGCTATGCAAAAGATTGCAGTGGTTGACGTACAAGCTGTATTACAATCCTTACCCCAAACACAAGCGATTGTGACAAGTATCAACAATGAATTCAAAGCACAATTTGAAGAAGTACAAAGCTTACAAAAAGATGGCGAGTTTAATGTTGAAAAGTTACGTCGTGATGGTGCTACTATGTCTGAAGCTGAGAAAAAAGAGCTAGAGGCTAAAATTATGGACATCCGTGCTCAATTGCAACAGAAAGCAACGCCACTTCAACAAGAAGTACAACGTCGCCAGAATGAAGAACAAACTAAGCTATTGGGTTTGGTTAAACAAGCTATTGATGCTATCTCTGCCGCAGAAGATTTTGACCTGGTATTAAATGCTGGTGCTGCAACATTTGTTAAACCTGAATTCAATATTTCACAAAAAGTAATTGACCGAGTTAGCCAAGCAAACTAAGTTGATATTTATTATATTTTTTTCAGACCAATCGTGAGAGCGCTTGGTCTGATTTGTTTTTAGGGCATAAACCTGTATGGTAGCGCCGTTTTATATCATCTTGGAGTATTATTTTGTCTAACGAGTTAAACACTATTGAAATTCGTGAAATCATGGATTTGTTGCCGCATCGCTATCCTTTTTTATTAGTAGATCGCGTCACTGATTATGAGTTAGGACAATCCATTAAAGCCTATAAAAATATCACATTTAATGAACCTTGTTTTACTGGGCACTTCCCAGGCCAACCGATTTTTCCAGGTGTGCTAATATTAGAAGCATTAGCACAAGTTGCCGGTGTTCTTGGTTTCAAAAGTATGGAAAAAACTGATCAGCTTTATTTGTTTGCTGGAGTTGATAATGCTAGGTTTAAACAACCTGTTGTACCAGGTGATCGACTCGATATGAGCGTTGAGCTGATTAAGGAGCGTCGTGGGATATGGAAATTCAAAGGAACTGCTACTGTAGATGGTAAAGAGGTATGTAGTTCAGAGTTTATGTGTGCAATGAGAGCAATGTAAATAGTGAAGCAAAATCAAAGCAATATTCACCCAACAGCAATAGTTCATGCTACTGCGATAGTCGATGAGTCTGCAATAATTAGTGAACACGTAACCATAGGTCCATTTTGTTATGTGGGCGAAAATGTGACGATTGGTGCAGAGACAGTTCTTGAGTCACATGTTGTTGTGAAGCGCGACACTGTCATTGGAAAAAAGAATCACTTTTTCCAATTTTGTTCGATTGGTGAGGATTGCCAAGATAAAAAATATGCTGATGAGCCAACTCGCCTTGTTATAGGTGATAACAATGTCTTCAGAGAGTCTTGTACGATTCATCGAGGTACTGTTCAAGATAATAGCCTGACTCAGATAGGCGATAATAACCTGCTGATGGTGAACACCCATTTAGCCCATGATTGTATGGTCGGTGATCATAATATCTTCGCTAATAACGCGACCGTTGCTGGCCATGTTCATATTGGTGATTTTGTTATTTTAGGTGGGATGACTGCTGTTCATCAGTTCTGTCACATAGGCTCTCATGCTTTTACTGGTGGCGGGGCGGTTATTTTACGTGACGTTCCTCCTTATGTGATGGTTAATGGGCTTAAACATATTCCACAAACTATTAACAGTGAGGGATTAAAAAGACGCGGTTTTGATGCGGGTACTATCATGCAGATTAAACGTGCTTACAAAGCGCTATACCGTCAGAATTTGACGGTTGCAGAGGCACTAGTCGTGATTAAAGAGTTAGCGGCTATAACCCCTGAGCTAGAAATCCTAGTTGACTTTTTATCAGCTCCTAATCGAGGCATAATCCGCTAGCTTATGGCTCAGCAGCGTCCCAAAATAGTCGTGGTTTGTGCTGAGCCCTCTGGCGATATGCTTGCAGAGGGTTTAGTACGGAACCTCAAATCTACCTATCCTGATGCTGATATTCGTGGTATTGGCGGCCCCCTTACTCAAAATGCCGGGCTTAGTTCATGGTTTGATATGAATGAATTGAGTGTCATGGGCTTGGTAGAGGTGCTGAAGCATTTACCCAGATTACTGAAGATTCGCAAAGAACTCTTTAATAAAATCGTAGATTTTACTCCTGACATATATATTGGTGTCGACGCACCTGACTTTAATCTCCCGATAGAAACAAAACTAAAGAAGCGCGGTATCAAAACTCTTCACTACGTAAGCCCTACAGTTTGGGCATGGCGGGAAGGGCGGATGCACAAAATTAAAAAAGCTGCTGATCACGTTTTGGGACTGTTCCCTTTTGAAGCAGAAGTATATGAGAAATACCAAGTGCCCTACACGTTTGTTGGTCACCCAATGGCGGATGCTATTCCGTTGAATACTGTGAGAGCAGAGTATTGCCATCGTTGTGAGGTATCTGATAATTATCTTACTTTAGCCATTTTACCCGGTTCTCGAGCTGCTGAAGTTGCGACTTTACTCCCGACGTTTTTAGATACCTTAGAGCTTTTACGGGAACAGCTTTCTTCTTTGGATAAACAAGTGCAGATCCAAGCACTTATTCCCGCTGCAAACCCTGCACGTTATAATCAGATTAAAGCAATACTTGCTAAACATAGTTTAGCCGAAGCATCGAATATTGTGATCTTAGAACATCCAGCCAGAGAGATTATGTTGGCGAGTCATGCTGTTTTACTATCTTCTGGTACTGCGACGTTGGAAGCCATGCTTTGTCAAAAACCCATGATTGCTGCTTATACGATGTCTAAAATGACATATCGTATGATGCGCAGATTATATAAGCCTGATTATTTTGCGCTTCCGAATATTTTGGCGGATGAATTATTAGTACCAGAAGTGTTACAAGAAGATGTAAACCCCGTTGTTTTATCTAGATATTTAAGCCAGGTCTTATTAGAAGCCAGTGGTATAGATGCTGATAGCATCAAGCGTTTAACACTTTCGATGCCAAGTGAAAAGTTACTTGTTGCAGGTTCGAGAATGGTAGAACCCAGTACTGAACATTTCAGTCATGTGTTTAATCGTTTTGCAGAACTTCACAAAACCTTGCAACAGGATGCGGATCTACAAGCTCATAATGTGGTTTGTGAATTATTAGAGCAAAGAAAATGTTGATTGCTGGTGTCGATGAAGTCGGACGTGGCCCATTAGTAGGAGATGTAGTAACTGCTGCAGTAATTCTTGACCCTCTCAACCCTATTGCTGAACTTAACGATTCAAAAAAATTAAGTGAAAAAAAACGCAATGCTCTTTTTCCCATTATTAAGGAGCGAGCATTAGCTTGGTCTATCGGTCGTGCCACTCCAGCAGAGATTGATGAGTTAAATATTTTACATGCCACCATGTTAGCTATGACGCGTGCAGTAGATGGCTTATCCCTATCCCCCGATTTTGTTAAAGTTGATGGTAACCGACTACCCAAATGGCGTTATGCTGGTGAAGCAATTGTCAAAGGTGATGGCAGTGTCGCTGAAATTTCAGCCGCATCAATATTAGCAAAAGTTATTCGTGATACCGAAATGCAGGCATTAGATGTATTGTATCCAGCATATGGGTTTGCTCAACATAAAGGCTATCCCACGAAAGCGCATTTAGATAGTCTGCAGTATTTACCGATACTTCCTGAATATCGTAAATCTTTCAAACCTGTAGCTAGTTTATTGGCGCAAAGAAATATCACTAGCTAAGATATAGAAAAGCACGTAACGGGTAACTTTTCCCTCTTTTTTCTGATATAGATTTGCTATAATAATCACATAATAAATTACAAAAAATTCCCAATGTCGCAACCATTTATTCATTTACGTGTGCACAGTGATTTTTCCATGATGGATGGCTTGAATAAAGTCAAGCCGTTGTTAGCGCGTTGCTCCGAGATGGAAATGCCTGCTTTTGCCATCACTGATCAAATGAACATGTGTGGTTTAGTTAAGTTTTATTCCGAGGCCCATAATCGAGGGATTAAGCCTATTATTGGTGTTGATGCTTGGGTTAAAGGGGATATTCATGGTAATGACATATTTCGTTTGACTTTGCTTGCGACAAACAATGTTGGATATAAAAACATCACGGTGTTGATTTCAAAGGCCTACCAACGTGGACAGATTCAAGGTAAGACTGTTATTGAACAAAGTTGGTTAGTAGAGCATGCTGAGGGCGTTTTAATTTTGTCTGGTGGCGTGAATGGTGACCTGGGTATGGCACTGTTGAAAAACCAAAGCTCACAGATAGCAAAAATCACAGAGTTTTATCAAACTCACTTTGCCGATAACTATTATTTAGAATTAACTCGTACTGGTCGCACTGGTGAGAATAATTATATCCAAGCTGCGGTGAACCATGCTGCAGCTTATAGTTTACCTGTTGTAGCGACAAATGAAGTGGTTTTCCTTGACCAAGAAAACTTTGCCGCACACGAAATCCGTGTTTCGATTTATGACGGTTACACACTAGAAGATAGTCGTCGTCCAAAAAATTATTCTGAGCAACAGTACCTTCGCACTGCAGAAGAGATGATTGAGCTCTTTTCCGACATTCCAGAGGCGATAGAAAATACTGTAGAAATTGCTAAGCGGTGCAATGTTACAGTACAGCTTGGTACTTATTTCTTACCTAATTTCCCAACCGGAGACTTATCCACGGAAGACTATTTAGTCAAAGTATCCGAAGAAGGTCTTGAACGTCGTTTACTAAAACTCTTTCCTGACGACGTGGAACGCGCAGAAAAACGTAAAGAATATGACGAGCGACTCGAAATTGAACTCGTTGTTATTAATCAAATGGGATTCCCCGGCTATTTCCTAATCGTTATGGAGTTTATCCAATGGTCGAAGGATAACGGCATTCCTGTAGGACCTGGTCGAGGATCTGGTGCTGGTTCACTAGTTGCCTATGCTTTGGATATTACTGATTTGGACCCGTTGGAGTTCGACCTGCTTTTCGAACGATTCCTAAACCCTGAACGGGTATCCATGCCAGATTTTGATATCGACTTTTGTATGGATCGCCGTGATGAAGTGATTGACCACGTCGCCGAGTTATACGGTAGAGACGCAGTGTCACAAATTATTACTTTCGGTACAATGGCAGCAAAAGCGGTAGTACGTGATGTTGGTCGAGTTTTAGGACATCCATATGGATTTGTTGACCGCATTTCTAAATTGATTCCATCTGACCCCGGGATGACGCTTACAAAGGCCTTTGATGTTGAACCGCGTTTAGGTGAGTTAGAAGATAACGACGAAGATGTTAAAGAACTCTTAACCATGGCTAGGATCCTTGAAGGGGTGACTAGAAATGCGGGTAAACACGCAGGTGGTGTAGTCATTGCACCAACGCAAATTACCGATTTCTCTCCGTTATATTGTGATGATGAGGGTCAAAATCCAGTTACTCAATTTGATAAAAATGATGTTGAAACGGCTGGTTTGGTTAAATTCGATTTCTTAGGTTTGCGTACACTGACAATTATTCAGTGGGCTATCGATATGATAAAAGAAGGCACTGGTAAGGAAATCGATATCACGCAAATTCCATTGGAAGACCCGAAAAGTTTTGCTTTACTGCAACGCTCTGAATCAACAGCAGTATTCCAATTAGAATCAAGGGGTATGAAGGACCTAATTAAACGCCTGCAACCGGATTGTTTCGAAGATATTATCGCATTAGTGGCTTTGTTTAGACCGGGTCCTCTTCAGTCTGGTATGGTAGATAACTTTATTGACCGTAAACATGGAAGAGAGGCAATCTCTTATCCTGATGCAAACTATCAACATGAGTGTTTACGAGAAATTTTGGAACCCACTTACGGTATTATATTGTACCAAGAGCAGGTTATGCAGATTGCTCAGGAAATGGCAGGTTATTCACTTGGTGGAGCAGATTTATTACGTCGTGCCATGGGTAAGAAAAAGCCTGAAGAGATGGAAAAACAACGCTCTGTTTTTGCCGAGGGTTCGAAGAACAATAATATCGAACCTGACCTCGCCATGAAGATATTTGATTTGGTAGAGAAGTTTGCAGGATATGGTTTTAATAAATCACATTCGGCTGCTTACGCACTTGTTTCCTATCAGACCTTGTGGTTAAAGACCCATTACCCAGCTCATTTTATGGCAGCGGTAATGTCTGCTGATATGGATAATACAGACAAGATAGTTACCTTAGTCGATGAATGTCAGCGTATGGGAATTCCAATCCTACCACCTGATTTAAACTGCGGTAAGTACAAATTTACAGTTAATGAAAAAGAAGAAGTCGTATACGGTATTGGTGCTATTAAAGGTGTTGGTGAAGGTCCGATTGAAGCAATAATTGAAGCACGCGAGAATCATGGGTACTTTAGTGATTTGTTCGACTTTTGCGCAAAAATCGACACCAAGAAAATCAATAAACGCGTACTTGAAAAATTAGTCTTAGCTGGTGCTATGGATAACCTAGGTCCACACCGCGCCGCTATAATGGCGAGTTTAACCGATGCACTAGAGGCTGCAAATCAGCATGCTAGGGCTGAAAGCTTTGGTCAAACAGATATGTTTGGCCTATTAACTGATGCCGATGAGGCAAAAAATGCATTTGCTCAGGTACCGATTTGGCCAGAAAAAGTGTGGCTAGACGGTGAGAAAGAAACCTTAGGTCTGTATTTGACAGGTCATCCGATAAACCAGTATTTATCAGAGTTGAGAGCTTATACAAGTTGTAAAATTGCCGACTTAAAACCTACAGGTAAAGAGCAACAAGCTGCTATCGCAGGTCTAGTGTTAGGTGTCCGAGTTATGACGAATAAAAAGGGACGCCGCTGGGGCATTGTTACTCTGGATGATAAATCTGGTAGGGTCGATGTAAGATTGTTTCCTGATAGTTACGAAGAATACGAACCGTTACTCCAATCAGATAAAATTTTATTCGTTAAAGGACAGGTCAGCTTTGATGAGTTTTCTGATGGTAATACAATGACAGTAAGATCATTAATGGATATTACTGATGCTAGAGAGCATTACATCAAAAATATCCACTTAGTACTGCCTGATATTGTCCAAACGTCAATCACGCAAAACTTGGTCAATATTTTAGAAAAGTACGTTGGTGGAACGTGTCCGATAGAAGTGGCAGTGGAACACAAAGAATTATCAGTAACGTTACAACCTGATGCAAATTGGTATGTAACGCCAAGTGATCAACTAATTTATGAATTAAAACAGTTACTGGGCAAACAGAACGTTGTTTTGAATTTTGCATGATGTAACACACAAGGGTAAAAAATGAGCTTACACTTTTTGGACTTTGAGCAACCAATTGCCGAATTAGATGCGAAGATTGAAGAACTTCGAATTGTAAATCGCGGTGGAAACCTCGATGTTGGTATCGAAGAAGAAATTACAAAATTGCAGGAAAAAAATCTTGATTTAACGCGTAAAATTTTTGCTAATCTTGGTGCTTGGCAGGTCTCTCAACTAGCTCGTCATCCGATGCGTCCATATACCCAAGATTATGTGGACTATGCTTTTTCTGATTTTAACGAGTTAGCTGGTGATAGAGCGTATGCCGATGACAAAGCCATTGTTGGAGGGTTAGCTATGTTAGACGACCAACCTGTAATGATCATTGGTCACCAAAAGGGTCGTGATACACATGAGAAAATCAAGCGTAATTTTGGTATGCCTAAACCTGAGGGCTACCGCAAAGCGTTGCGTTTAATGAAAATGGCGGAACGTTTTAACCTGCCAATTATTACTATGATCGACACCCCTGGAGCCTATCCAGGAGTCGGTGCTGAAGAGCGTGGTCAGTCTGAAGCGATTGCCCGTAATCTAAAAGAGATGGCTGAGCTTAATGTACCGATTATTTGTACGGTCATCGGTGAAGGCGGTTCTGGTGGTGCATTAGCTATAGGCGTTGGTGATAAAGTCAACATGCTGCAGTATTCTACGTATTCAGTTATCTCACCAGAGGGCTGTGCATCCATTCTGTGGAAGAGTGCTGATAAAGCGCCGCTGGCTGCTGAAGCTATGGGTGTTGGTGCTGAGCAAATCAAAGCATTAGATTTGATTAACGATATAATTGAAGAGCCGTTAGGCGGAGCTCATCGTAATCATAAGCAAATGGCAGCGAATTTTAAAGCGACCATTAAACAACAATTAACGTATCTGCAAACGCTCTCTCTTGATGAGTTAAAAGAACAGCGTTATGAGCGTTTGATGTCATTTGGCTACTGTTAATCTAGCGCGTTATATTACTTCAGAAGACTGGACGGAGCTTACTTCCCGTCCTGTTTTTGTCGCTTTGAGTGGTGGTGTTGACTCTGTTGTATTACTACATTCACTAGCTGCAGCATGGCCACACAATGCAAAATTTCCGCTTTCTGCCATCCATATAAATCATCAATTACAATCTGTTTCTAAACAGTGGTCTGAGTTTTGTGATGATCTATGTTCTTCGCTTGGTATTAAGTTGATCACAATCCCAGTGACAGTTGATGGTAGCAAGAATATTGAAGAGCATGCTCGACAAGCACGCTACAATGCTTTTTTCGAACATCTACCTGAGTATAGCGTGGTGGTGTTAGGTCAGCACGCCGATGATCAGTTGGAAACCATTTTACTAAGTTTAAAACGCGGTACAGGAAGTATTGGTATTGCAGGTATGCCTCGTTGGCGTGACCAAGAACATCTATCGTTTTATCGTCCATTCATTACGGCTGCACAAACCGATATTATTGCTTATGCGGGAACTCATAGTTTAGAGTGGGTCGAGGATCCGACGAATGCAGACCCTTATTTTGCTAGGAACTTTATCCGAAAAAACATCGTAGCTCCATTTGTTGCACGTTGGCCTAATGTTACGCCTGTTATTGCTCGTTCTGTTGAACATTTACAGCAAGATCTTGCGCTTTTAGAAGAAGTCGTTAGAGAGAAACATCAGACATGTATTGATGAAAATGCAGATTTGTGTATTTCATTATTACAAAGTTTTTCGCATCCTTGGCAAGTTAAAATATGCCAATACCATTTGAAGCAAACGGTAAACTTAGTGTTATCAACAGCCCAAATCCGTTCTTTGTTTCAAGTCATTAATGCTCAAGATGATGCTCAAGGAGAATTACGAGTAGGGGAGTACATCTTAAGACGCTTTGCCGATCGCTTGTGGCTAATTGCTAAATCTGAAGATGAAAGATTGTTTCATCATACACAAACATTTGTAAAACAATTACTTGATGCATCTGCTACAGTTGAAAATACAGGTATAAGGCATAGCTTATTTACCGAATTATCTCAATTACATCACTTGTACTTGGGATTTCCGGAGACGTCATCAATTAGTCACTTTTCTATCAGTTGTACTGAAGTTGCATTGTCTGCAGTGATAAAACCATGGCAAGCTGCACAGTCAAAACCCATAAAACAATGGTGTAAGCTCTATGCAATTCCGCCTTGGCAACGCACACCATGTATACTCATTGAGATTGATAAGGTTCCGGTGGGTCTTATAATAGGAACTCGAATAGTTCCTTTAGCTGTAACTACCGAAAAATTTATTTGTTTTGAGGTAAGTTAACCCGTTTTTTTAAGGAAAAGGAATGCCACAAGAATTCATATCCGTCATCTCTTTAATGTTGGTTGCAGTTTTGAGTGTATGGTGTTTCAAACGTATTAATTTACCGCCTATCCTGGCTTACTTAATGGCCGGTTTTTTAGTTGGCCCTGCCTTTTTAAATCTATTTGACCACCCGGAGCAGATGCATGTCCTAGCTGAAATTGGGATTGTATTCTTACTGTTTTCCTTGGGGCTAGAGTTTTCATTACCGAAATTAGTTGCGATGCGCCACTTAGTATTTGGCTTGGGTTTGGGGCAAATGGTACTGACGACCGGTATTTTTTCTACCATTGCTTTCTTATTTGGTTTTTCTTTAGCGCCAGCGCTCATTATAGGTGGAATGTTTGGCTTATCCTCTACGGCCATCGTCATCAAACAAACAACGGAGATGGGGATATTAAATACACCACGTTCGCAGTTAGCGGTTAGTATTCTATTATTTCAGGACTTGGCAGTCGTCCCATTTTTAATTGCTATCCCTTTAATTAACCAACCCTCTGATGCCAGCATCATTTCCATCGTGGGGGAAGCATTAGCCAAAGGTGTTGTGGTTATTGGGCTATTACTGTGGGCAGGTAAATGGTTACTCCCTCGTGTATTTAAAGAAATTGCGAGCACCCGTACCGACGAGCTATTTGTACTTACTACCATCGTCACGGCGCTACTAGCGGCAGGATTAACTTATGCCATGGGTTTATCATTGGCATTAGGTGCATTTTTAGCGGGTATGATGCTAGGCGAAAGCCAGTATAAACATCAAATAGAATCTGACATAAGGCCGTTTAGAGATATTTTGATGGGATTGTTTTTTGTGACTGTCGGCATGCGTCTCGACATTTCTATCATTTTACCTTACTGGCATATTATTTTATTTGGTACGGTTGGCATGTTGATACTCAAAGTGCTGATAGTCAGAGTGGCTGCAAGTATTTTCCAAGCAAATAAAACCGATGCTTGGGCGGCGGGATTTAAGCTCTGCCAAATGGGTGAATTCAGTTTTATCTTAGCGTCACTAGCGGTGACTCATAGCGTATTGGATGCTGCAACAGCGTCGATTTTAGTCACTATTGGTATATTGAGCATGGCCATTACTCCATTTTTGGTACATAACAGTGTGCGTTTTGCCAATATTCTGACGACGGGTAAAGAGACTTCTTCTGTTGCTGAGTTCCCAGATGTATCACCGCCAGCTCAGGGACATGTCATTATCTTAGGTTTTGGTCGAGTAGGACAATCAGCTGCTCGGATGTTAGGGATGGAAAAAATCGCTTATATGGCAATTGATTTTGATCCCATCCGTGTCCAAGAGTCACTGTTGGCATCGGAGCCGATTATCTTTGGTGATGTGAGCCAAAAGACTATCTTGCATAATGCAAATATTGAAAGTGCACAAAGTGTAGTGATTACTTTTGATCAGACGAATAAAGCGGTTGATGCTATACATACCATCCGTTCTATTTCTGACACGCTTCCTATCATCGTGCGGACTAGAAAAGACTACCATTTAGATACATTGTATGCAGCTGGTGCATCCCAGGTTGTGCCAGAAATTCAAGAAGGGAGTTTGATGCTAGTTTCGCAGATTTACCATTACAGTGGCGTACCTATCTCACGGATCTTAAAACGCATACAAAAAGAACGTAAGCAAAGATATGACCATTTACACGGTGTATTCCCTGGAGAAACAACCGAAGTGAGTTATGAGAATGTGGATAAGTTACAGTTTATGCATGCGATCACTATTTCTGCTTCTGCATGGATAGCGGGGCGTACTATACATGACTGTAACTTAGCTAAGCACGGTGTGAAGGTGAAAAAAGTCAAACGTGCTTACGAAGAAATCAATGAGCCGAGTGACGGATTTTTGGTCGCAGCGGGAGACGTGTTAATTATCTCAGGTAAACCAAGACGAGTAGAGCGAGCAGAGCGCAAAATATTGGACGGACACTAACAAAAATAATTTCGTTTACGGGATATTATCTTTGTTTAAGTTCGCAAACTCTTGGTTCAGAGTAAATTGGTCATCAGTAACAATTTTTTCAAGCACCTCAACACGGGCTTTAAGTTGCTCAATTTCTTTGCTGTATTCATTGCGTTCTTGTTCAGATTCTTTTTGTTTCTTCTGGCCCTTTTTATTTGCCTCGAAAATTGAAACAATCATCCAAGCAATAATCGCAACAATCGCAATCGCAGTCATATCCATGGTATTTTCCTTTTCTTTTAGTACAATATTAGATGACGACGCTAGATGCTTCAAACTTTTTGTATCCAAATTACAGTATTAGGATAAATATTATGTATCAAGTTATATGCCAATCAAAAAAAATATTTTTCAACGTTTTAGCGAGTAATTCCGATACCTTTAAGTATCTCTAGTTAGAAACTTAGCCAAAAAAATAGTGAATTTCACCATATGATGAATGTTTCAACTGAGCAAGACGAATATTGGATGGCCCAGGCAATAACGCTTGCAACTGAAGCTGAAGCTTTAGGAGAAGTACCGGTAGGTGCAATTATCGTGTTAGATGACAAAATAATTGGGCGTGGATTTAATCGCAGTATTGTGGATAGTGATCCTAGTGCGCACGCTGAGATTCTTGCTATAAGGGATGCCGCGAAGTATATAGATAATTACCGTATCGTTAATGCAACATTGTACGTCACTCTAGAGCCTTGTCCAATGTGTGCTGGTGCCATTGTGCATGGCCGGATTAAACGTGTGGTATATGGCGCGTCTGATCAAAAAACTGGGGCAGCGGGTTCAGTTATGGATCTTCTAAGACACGCAGCGTTAAATCATAAAGTTGACGTGAACAGCGGTTGTATGGAAACCATATGTAGTGCACAGATTTCTAACTTTTTTAAAATGCGGCGTAAGCAGATCAAAGCAAAACGTATGGCAGATAAAGCCAGAGCAGACCAAACGTTGTAAAGTTAAATGCCTTAATTCACCTAACACTCATCATTTAAAGCTGAATATCAGTCAGGGTTACGATTCAATACCGTCTTCAATCATAAGTTGCAGAAATTGTTTTCTGCGATTCAACATTCTTTGATGGGACTTTTTTTTAATCAGGCGGCGGCGAGAACCTTTCATTGCTGAGTTAGCATTGCGTTTAAAGCTCGTTTTCCTCATATCCCGTCTCCTTCAGAGTTATTTTGAGCAACTCTTCTTGCGCTATAATGTATTCTAAGCTTTCGTAGTAGCGTCTAATATTTTCTACATATAAGACAGCTACATCACCCCTGGCAAAACCATATCGAGTTTGGTCATAGTATTTCTTTTTGACTAACAATGGCAAGAACTGTTTTACGTCTACCCAATAATCAGGATTTAGGCCTGCACGTTGGGTGAGAACCCTCGCATCTTCTAAATGTCCTAAACCTAAATTATAAGCAGCGAGCGCAAAATAAATCCGATCAGGTTTAGTGATACGAGCTGGTAGACGATTATATAAGCGTTGAAAATAAATAGCGCCACCACGGATACTTTCTTGAGCATCTGTTCTGCGAGTGACGCCAACTTCTTTAGCAGTGGGCTGCGTTAACATCATAAGCCCCCTGACTCCTGTAGGTGAAACTGCTTTGGGATCCCAGTGACTTTCTTGATAACTCAATGCAGCCAGTAAGGTCCAATCAACTTCAGTTGCATATTCGTTAAACCATTTACGGTATTTAGGCAAGGTTGTTTCAATTGATTTTATAAATTCACGAATATCTACATAATCGATTTTGGCTATATGACTGAAATATTTATCCTGCAAAATAGCGAGTTGGCCAGAGGCTTGCAAAGTACCAAAATATTCTAATAAAGCACCCATTAAAGCGCCATCTTGGTTCGGTTCTAATAACCAGCGGCGCTCTAACTGGTCTGCTAAAGTATCAACTTCTTTTAATTCTGGAATGGCTAATTTAGTTTTGTTTAAGAGTAACGAATCCGTGATGGTGTAGTCTACATCTTTGCTGGCAACTAGACTTAGTAGCTCGGCAGCATCAAAGTCTGTATGCGTTTGCCAGTTGAGATCATTCTTGAGAAACTTTTCTTTGAGGATGTAACTTGCGTAACTATCTTTTTGCAGCCATAAACTACCAGAGATGTTAGGTACCTTTACTTTTGGATGGTCTGGATTGTGACTGACCAGAACTAAATCAAAATATTGGTAAGTAGGTCCCTTTTTAAATTTACTAGTTTGATAGGGGGCGAATAAAAACTGACTGGCCACAAGATCAATTTCTTTGCTTTCTAATGCCTTTAACATTGCCTCAGGCTGAGAAAATATTTTCACTGATAGCTCCACATTTAGGAAGTCTGCGAAGCCTTGTATAAGTTCGTATTCAAACCCTGCAGGATTTAAATCGCGAAGAAAATAGGAGTGTCCACCATACTCTGTACCTACGGTAAGTTTTTGTTTTTGCAGAATATTTACAAGCTCATTGTCTTTTGTTTCGACAGGCTTGCAACTCACTAAAAATATGAGTGTTAAGAAAACTAACAAGTTCTGCATCAGGAACCCTTTTTATTGATGAAAGATTGACCACATCTATTATAACAATCAATGTGTAAAAAATAAGCATATTCTCGGCAAATAAACGAGTTACTTATCATTCTGTGCTAAATAATCTATAATACAATATTACAAAATTTTATTATTTGCTTGGGTCCTCCATATGTTAGTTCTGCCAGCCAGTACCAGTCTGTCTCCTTTTTCTGCACAAAAACTTTTAGAGTTATGTCGTGAACATGCCTTACCAATAGTTAATGTTTCAGCACGTTTTGTGCATTTTGTTGATAATACTAAAAGCTTGCTTGCGAGTGAGCAGGATGTATTAGATAAGTTATTGACTTATGGTCCGAAAAGAGACGAAGCTAAGATTCGTGGTGAAGAGCTTATTGTTGTCCCTCGATTTGGTACTATTTCTCCTTGGGCATCCAAAGCAACTGACATAGCTCATAATTGTGGGCTAAAAAATGTGGCGCGTATTGAACGAGGTGAAATTTTCACCTTTACCAGTGAGACGCCACTAAACGAAATTCAACGGGGTGTTTTTGCAAGCCTGATTCATGATCGTATGACACAAGTCGTATTAGAGGATATTACTCAAGCAGAGCATTTATTTGTTAAAGCTACACCAGGTGAGTTTACTGCCGTAGATATTTTAGGGCTGGGTAAGCAAGCACTGGTTGCTGCAAACCAAGAATATGGCTTAGCTCTTGCTGATGATGAAATAGATTATTTATTTGATAGTTTTACCCGGCTACAAAGAAATCCGAACGACATAGAATTGTATATGTTTGCGCAAGCTAACTCTGAGCATTGCCGCCATAAAATTTTTAATGCAGATTGGACAATTGATGGAGTAGAGCAGCCAAAATCATTATTTAAAATGATTAAAAACACCTATGAAGTCACTCCAGACAATGTGCATTCAGCATACTCTGACAACGCAGCAGTAATGGAAGGTAACATTGCTGGACGTTTCTTTCCTTCGCCAATATCACACCAATATGAGTATCATGTAGAAAATATTGATATTCTTATGAAGGTTGAGACTCATAACCACCCAACTGCGATAGCTCCATTCGCTGGTGCAGCTACAGGTTCTGGTGGTGAAATTCGTGATGAGGGTGCAACGGGTCGCGGTTCAAAACCCAAAGCTGGTCTAGTAGGCTTTAGTGTTTCTAATCTTGCTATCCCTGGATTTACTCAGCCATGGGAAAAAGCCTACGGCAAACCAGAACGGATCGTTACGGCATTAGATATAATGCTTAATGGACCGCTTGGTGGCGCAGCATTCAACAACGAATTTGGTCGTCCCAACCTATTGGGGTATTTCCGAACTTATGAACAAGAAGTCAATAGTTTTAACGGTACCGAGGTAAGGGGGTATCACAAACCTATCATGCTTGCCGGTGGTTTGGGTAATATTCGCAAAGAACATACACAAAAAGGTGGAATCACTGTGGGTGCAAAACTAATTGCACTAGGTGGTCCAGCAATGAATATCGGTTTAGGTGGTGGCGCAGCTTCTTCTATGACATCAGGGCAGTCGAATGCTGATTTAGACTTTGCTTCTGTGCAGCGCGACAACCCAGAAATGGAGCGTCGTTGTCAAGAGGTCATAGATACGTGTTGGCAAATGGGTGACGCTAACCCGATACAATTTATTCACGATGTGGGAGCCGGTGGACTCTCAAATGCATTTCCGGAATTAGTCAGCGATGGCGGCCGCGGTGGTAATTTTGAATTACGCAATGTACCAAACGATGAACCTGGTATGAAACCACACGAGATATGGTGTAACGAATCACAAGAACGTTATGTATTATCTGTTGCACCTGAAAACCTTCAGGCATTTGCTGATATTTGTGCGCGTGAAAGAGCACCATTTGCAGTTGTTGGCGAAGCTACCGAAGAAGAACATCTATTGCTTTCGGATTCAGAGTTCGGCAACAAGCCCATCGATATGCCTTTAGATGTACTTTTGGGTAAACCACCAAAAATGCACCGTGACGTTGTGAGTAAAACATTGTCTAATGATGATGTTGATACTCATGGTATGGATGTAACAGATGCCCTAGAGCGAATACTGCGTTTGCCAACGGTCGCTGAAAAGACATTCCTAATTACCATTGGAGATCGCTCTGTAACCGGTTTGGTTGCTCGAGATCAGATGGTAGGGCCTTGGCAAGTTCCAGTTGCTGATGTTGCTGTAACAGCGAGTTCATTTGACTCATACCATGGTGAAGCAATGGCAATGGGAGAAAGAACTCCAGCGGCTTTAATTAACTATGGTGCATCGGCTAGATTAGCAGTAGCTGAGGCATTAACTAATCTAAGTGCCGCGGATATTGGTGATATTAAACGTGTTAAATTATCCGCCAATTGGATGTCAGCCGCAGGGCACCCTGGTGAAGACGCAGGTTTGTATGAAGCAGTTAAAGCCGTAGGGGAAGAACTTTGCCCGGAGTTGGAAATTACCATACCGGTAGGTAAAGACTCGATGTCGATGAAAACACAATGGCAAGAAGACAGTGTTGAGAAATCAGTAACGGCACCAATGTCCTTGATTATCACTGCATTTGCACCGGTACAAGATATTCGTAAAACACTGACACCAGAGTTAAAACTAGACCAAGGTGAACAAGTTCTCTTGCGTATTAATCTTGGTGGTAAGCAAGCTCGTTTAGGTGCTTCTTGTTTAGCACAAGTTTATTCTCAACTCGGTGCAACAGTCCCTGATGTAGACAATGCCTTGGTATTAAAGTCTTTCTTTACAGCGATGCAGGCAGTGCACCAAGCTGATTTAGCTTTAGCCTATCATGATGTATCAGATGGCGGCGTTATTACGACACTAGCTGAAATGGCATTTGCAGGGCACTGTGGTCTGAATATAAATCTACCCAGTTGTGGCGACGATATTACAACCTTGTTCCATGAAGAGTTAGGCGCTGTACTACAAGTCAGTTCAGCCAATAAAGACGCTTGTTTGGCATTATTTGCTGAACATGGTTTAACCCAATATGTACAAGAAATAGGTACAGCAGTACCAGGTGATGTTATTAGTATCCAAATAGATGATCGTCCAGTGCTGACTGATTCACGTTTACGTCTAAGGACTATTTGGGCTGAGACAACCTATAATATGCAAGCCTTACGAGATAACCCTGCAACTGCACAACAGGAACATGAAGCTAAGCAGAACCCGAATGATCCCGGTCTTCATGCACAGTTGAGTTACGATATTAACGAAGATATCAGCGCACCTTTTATTGCAAAAGGAATACGTCCAGAGATAGCTATTTTGCGTGAACAAGGCGTTAACTCTCATTATGAAATGGCAGCAGCGTTTGACCGTGCAGGATTCACAGCTGTTGACGTACATATGTCAGATATTTTGTCTGGTAAGAAAACGCTTGAGCAATTCAGTGGTTTAGCTGTATGTGGTGGATTCTCTTATGGAGATGTTTTAGGTGCAGGTGAGGGCTGGGCTAAATCAGTTCTGTATAACGCTCAAGCAAAGGCTCAATTTGCAGAATTTTTTGCTCGCCAAGATACCTTCACACTGGGTGTGTGTAATGGCTGTCAGATGCTCTCTAATTTACACTCGATTATTCCTGGTACAGACCATTGGCCGCACTTCGTGCAAAACCAATCTGCTCGCTTTGAAGCTCGTGTTGCTATGGTAGAAGTCCAAGAGTCAGCCTCAATTTTACTCCAAGGTATGTCAGGTTCGAGAATGCCAATTGCAGTGTCACATGGTGAAGGCCATGCTGAGTTTAGTAATGCGGATGCATTATCTACAATTGAAGCACAAAAGCAAGTTGCCTTACGTTTTGTTGATAATTCGGGAGAAGTCACAGAACAATATCCTGCTAATCCTAATGGTTCGGTCAACGGTATTACAGGTTTAACTTCTATTGATGGTCGCGTTACGATTATGATGCCTCATCCAGAACGAGTTTTCCGTGCTGTGGCTAACTCATGGCAGGACCCAAGTTGGCAAGAAGATGGTCCTTGGATGCGTATGTTTAGAAATGCCCGAAAGTTTGTGGGATAAGCGAATATAACGATAGCAGCAATTTGTAATACCGTATAGCTATTGATAAAACGATACATAAAGCATAACTTGAATTATCTGGCAACTACTTTATTATAAGTGGGCGTCAGATTTTTTTACACAATTATGTAAGTTTTCTCGCTCCACTTGTTGTCTTACTGAACAATAAAATAATAACAATGTTTTCAGGTAATGTTATGCTAAAAAGAAATAAACGATTAGGTTTTATGAGTGTTTTTGTGGCAGTTGTCATTATGACAATAGCTGCTCTAACGAATGCGAGTGCGGGTACGTTACTTATTTAATTATGGTAAACTCTAAATTCAGGTTATTTACTTATTAGCAGCAATCAACAAATTCAATCTAATTTCCTTGCAATAAGTAATCAAATATCGATAAATGATGTTAAAAGCGCTTTTTATGCTTTTCTCTGTTGATGAGTTTCTGTTGAGGGTTTTTCTTTAACATCACGTAAGTATTACCACTTCCACCGTGCTGTTTATGCGCAGAATGGTAAGCAATAACTTGGGAGAACTGAGTTAACCAGATGTTGATAAAGCTTTTTAATTTGCCAGGTTTAGGTTGACTATTCAGACCTAGTCCATGCTGCACCAAGATTACTCGCTGTCCTTTTTCGTAAGCGGACTCAATTGCCAGTATCAATTTATCTCTGGCTTCTTCCAAATTCATTTTAAGTAAACTCACACGATTTTCGATGGGGTATTTACCTAGTCTTAGGTTTTTATATACTCCTTCCTGAATCCCATCTTGTTTGTGTTCCAGTAGATCATATGGATCCAAGTACTCTTGGAGTTCCAATGTTAAATTGTACCCAAGTTTAGCCTCTTCATACTCCAGAGCCTCTCTTTTGAGCTTCTGAGCTAGAGACTTTTCTTGGGGCGATAATGCTACGTGCTCAGTCTGAACCATCGGTTTGACATCAGACATCTCTGCCATAAAAGCGAGTACATCGTCGTTAGTGTCTTGCATAACATTCTCACAATTATAAAAGTTGTATTTTATACGTAACAACTGTGTCTTTGGGTTGAATTTTTACTTACTAAATCAATGAATACTTAAGCTAGATATTGCTCTTCTTTCTCAAAGTAGAAAAAAGCGATTAGAGAAAACCAGCTATAATTAAAATTAATCAAGAATAAATAATTTAGTTAACCTATTTAAGATTGGTCTGAGTATATACCCCTTGAAAAGGGATTTAATGCTTAGAGTATATAGATAAGCTGCTTGACCGGGATTATTATACTCGGTGCTAATTATATTACTTTTACAGCGAGTCTTTATTTATTAATAGTGTAAGATTTTAGAGCTCCGATTCCTTTTTAGCTATTTTAGACGCAAGTTTTTCAGAATCGATTCTATATTCACCCTTAGTAATAGCGTTACGAATTTTGGCTACTTTATCTTTGTCAACGGGGGCTTTATATACTTCTGCCTGGAGCTTACTCGATTCTTGGAATGACTGAGTCAAAGAAACTGGATCTTTTTTGCTTATTACATTTGATGAAGTGTTTACTTTTGTATTTACATTTTGCTGTTCGACCTGCTGATTATTAATCTTCTGGTTGCTGCTCTTGTCTAAACTGTTAATACTCATACTAGGCCTATATTATTGCTAATGCTCAGAACACTTATTATTTAAACGATTAAAATCAAAAAATAAATTAACTGCCATCGTTAAACTAAAATCTTTCTAAGAACTCGCTAACAATTCTATTACAATGATATTAATTATAGTTCGTAGATTCGTGTAGTCAATCTCTTACAAGCAAATGTCAGTTTGACTTACGGTATAATAAGCTTTACGTGTAATGAAAGTCTGTTACAGTCTCAAACAATGTTGCTCTGAGTACTTCGACAAAGAAATAATTCCTGTTGATTTTGAGTTTTCTTAAACAGCGTTAAGTTATTAAGAATTAATTTTCTAACAAAAATAGAAAAACCGACAATTAAATAGGGCAACCATGAAAAACTTCTTAGTTATAAGTGACGATTCCAATCATCACCAAAATGCATTTACAATTGTAGAATTTCCGAGTGGAAAGTTCAATTATGCAATGTTTGACAAACCCACTGATTTTCTAAAATTCAGTGCGCTTAAAGCAGCATTAAGGCTAAGTCGATTGGCTCAAATCGTCAATAACAAAGAAGTAGGAGGTGCACTGTGATTGCAAATGTAAAAGCTTACAGACAACAGCTACAAGGAAATGAAATTGTCGACAAACATGCTTCTTTGGTAAAACGTATTGCGCATCATCTTATGGTTCGCTTACCGGCCAGTGTTTTGGTAGATGATTTAATTCAAGCTGGCATGATTGGTTTACTCGAAGCTGCTAAAAACTTTGACGATACTAAAGGCGCTAGTTTTGAAACATTTGCCGGTATTCGTATTCGTGGCGCGATGCTTGATGAAATTCGCAAAGGCGATTGGACACCGCGTTCGGTACACAAAAACTCTCGAGCTATTACAGCAGCAATTGCTCAGGTAGAACGAGAAACGGGCTATGATGCTAGAGATACTGATGTCGCTGAAAATATGGGTGTGCCTTTGACGCAATACCATAAGATGTTAAATGAAGTGAATGCAGGAAAGCTTATTGGAATTGAAGATTTAGGTGTTGCTGAAGATGTGATTACACCAACTAAGAACAAGTCTGCTGATACACCTTATGATGAGCTTGTACATGGATTGTTTCAGGAGGCTCTGAAAAAAGCTATAACGACATTACCAGAGCGCGAAGCGATTGTACTTTCTCTGTATTATGACGAAGAGTTGAATTTAAGAGAGATTGGTGAAGTACTTAATGTGAGCGAATCTAGAGTTAGCCAAATTCACACTCAAGCTATGCTAAGGCTCAAGGCAAAGTTAAGTACTTGGCAAACAACTAAAGTATAAAAATTAGAAAGTGGAAAACTGAACACATTTACACTAAAGAGAACTTGTTAGTTGTCGAAAGTTCTCTAATCAACACGCAGCATTACTATCGGTATTAATTAACATTTGTCATATTGATGACAAGTACTTGAGGTGCTCGTAAGCATGCTCTCACTCCAATTCACGTTAAACATTTAAAATTCCTCCCCGTAGCAAAAGATAACAAAGAATATATGTTGTTGTTTTTTACGTATTCAGTATTAATGTCGTTACAATGTTTCGTAAACTTTCTTAGTGTCGCTAGCAAAACTTGCAGATGCTTTAGCTAGTATTGAAAGGGCTTTACATCTGTTAAGTTATGCTGCTATATGCTTCAGTTAGCAACTAACTATAAAAGATACTCTGGAGTAAAATGGATGAATAAAGAACTTGTAATTGAACAATCAGATTCTGAGAATGATAAATTTTTACAGTACCTAACATATAGTTTAGATGAAGAGATTTATGGCATTAATATCATGCAGGTGCAAGAAGTCCTTCGTTATAGAGAAATATCACCGGTACCAGGTTCCCCCAATTGTGTACTTGGAATAATTAACTTACGTGGTAACGAAGTTACCGTTATCGATAACCGTCTCCGTTTTGGACTAATACCAGCTGAGGTGACTAATAATACACGTATTATAATTATGGAATTAGAAAGTATTGTCACTGGTATTTTAGTTGATAGCGTTGCTGAAATTGTTTACTTGAAATCGTCAGAGATCGATTCTGCCAGCAACATTGGCCTTGTAAAAAGTGCTCAATTTATCCAAGGTGTGTCCCACAGAGACGATGGATTACTTTTTCTAGTTAACTTGAACACGTTATTCACGCAAGAGAAGTGAGATGAAATCGCTGTTTTATAAAAATTATATTTAACGTAAAAGACGTTTAGACGTCTAGACGTAAACTCTTGACATTTATTCCAGATCAGACACAATAACTCTAAGCTATAAAAAGGAGTGTGTCATGCCTATTCGGATCCCTGAAAATTTACCTGCACAAAATGTACTGACCCAAGAAAATATCTTTGTCATGGACTTAGCGCGTGCTGGAGAACAGGATATTCGTCCAATGGAAGTTGGCATTCTGAACTTGATGCCGAATAAGATTGAAACTGAAATTCAGATTTTACGTTTACTTTCTAATACGCCTTTACAGATTAATATTGATTTGATTCGAATTGATGATCAAGTTCCCAAAAATACCCCGCAATCACATATGGATGATTTTTATCAGCCGTTTAGTCAAATCAAAGAAAAGCAATATGATGGCCTTATAATTACGGGAGCCCCTCTAGGTTTTAAAGCTTATGAGGATGTAACTTATTGGACGCAGATCCAAGAGATATTTGATTGGGCACAAATCAATGTTCAATCTACCTTGTATCTATGTTGGGCCGCACATGCTGCGATGTATCACTTCCACGGTGTTGTAAGAGATATTCGCCCGACTAAGTTGTCAGGTATTTTTGAGCACAAAGTACTGACACCAACCAATGAGTTAATGCGTGGTTTCGACCCATATTTTCATGCTCCGCATTCTCGCTTTGGTGATATTCCAGAAGCGGTTTATGCTAAAACACCGGGTATTGAGGTATTAGCAGCTGGTGTGGAGTGTGGTGCCTACATCTGCGCAACGAAAGATAAGCGACAGGTATTTGTGACCGGACATCCAGAGTACGATGCAGACACTCTATTGCAGGAATACCGCCGGGATTCGGCGCAGTCGGTAGCAACACCTATACCTAAAAACTATTTCAAAGCTGATGATCCTAGCCAAGAAATATTAGTCTCATGGCGCTCTCATGGTACATTAATGTATACCAACTGGCTCAATTATTATGTGTACCAAGTCACACCATATGATTTGACTACGCTGCCTCAACACAGTTATTCGATTGAATAAAAATTTTTATGACAAGTAGGTTTTTGTGACAACTTTATCCAAGCTATCCACGTTAGCAAAAGAACGTATTCTTATTCTCGATGGGGCCATGGGCACCATGATTCAGGACCGCCAGTTTTCTGAGGAAGATTACCGCGGTGATCAATTTGCAGACTGGCACTGTGATGTAAAAGGTAATAATGACTTGTTAGTTTTAACGCAGCCCGAGGCGATTAGAGCTATTCACGCAGCTTACTTTGCAGCTGGCGCAGATATTATTGAGACCAACACATTTAATGCGACGACAATTGCCATGGCTGATTATGACATGCAGGATATTGCTAAAGACATTAATATTGCTGCAGCTCAAATTGCTAAAGAGGTTGCATTAGAATACTCGACGCCAGACAAACCACGTTTTGTGGCTGGAGTTCTCGGTCCAACGAATCGAACCGCTTCAATTTCTCCTGACGTGAACGATCCCGGTGCACGTAATGTGACTTTTGATGAGCTAGTTGAAGCCTATGAAGAGGCCACCGAAGCTCTCATTACAGGTGGTGTTGACATTATTATGTTAGAAACTATTTTTGATACGCTAAACGCGAAGGCTGCTGCGTTTGCTGTTGAATCTGTATTTGAGAAGTTAGATAAACGTTTACCGGTTATGGTTTCTGGCACAATTACCGATGCTTCAGGGCGGACATTATCAGGGCAAACCACTGCAGCGTTTTATCATTCCTTACGTCACTTACAGCCTTTTTCATTCGGTCTCAACTGTGCTTTAGGGCCGGATTTGTTGCGCCAGTATGTGGATGAATTATCGACGATATCAGAAACCTTTGTTTCAGCTCATCCTAATGCCGGTTTACCTAATGAGTTCGGTGAGTACGATCTGGAAGCTGAAGAAATGGCTGAACATATTCAAGAGTGGGCAAGCTCAGGTCTAGTTAATATAGTCGGAGGATGTTGTGGTTCCACGCCAGCCCATATTGCAGCATTTGCTAATGTGACCTCAGGCGTCAAGCCACGCCAATTACCAGATTTGGACGTAAAAATGCGTTTATCTGGTCTTGAACCTTTTGTTCATTAGGAGAGCATGATGACTGAACAAACAATTTTAGCATCGCGCTTTATCAATATTGGTGAACGAACGAATGTTACCGGTTCTGCGATATTCAAGCGTCTGATCTTGGAAGAAGATTATGAAACGGCACTAGACGTTGCTAAACAGCAGGTTGAGAATGGGGCTCAAATCATCGATATTAATATGGATGAAGCTATGTTGGACTCAGAAGCGGCCATGGTCAGGTTTTTGAACTTAATTGCCGCTGAACCAGATATTTCAAAAGTTCCTATCATGATCGATTCGTCGAAATGGACTGTTATTGAAGCCGGCTTAAAGTGTGTCCAAGGTAAAGCGGTAGTTAATTCTATCAGCTTAAAAGAAGGGGATGCCCCGTTTATTGCACAAGCAAAAAAAATTAAACGCTACGGTGCTGCGACTGTTGTTATGGCTTTTGATGAATCTGGGCAGGCAGATACCATTGAACGCAAATATGAAATTTGTGCACGTAGCTATAAAATTTTGGTCGAAGAAGTCGGTTTTCCACCCGAAGATATCATTTTCGATCCCAATATCTTTGCTGTGGCGACAGGGATCGAAGAGCACAACAACTATGCCGTAGATTTTATTGAAGCGACTCGTAAAATTCGTCAAAACTTGCCACATTGCCATGTGTCAGGTGGTTTATCTAATATTTCTTTTTCATTTCGTGGCAACAACCCAGTACGCGAAGCAATGCATTCGGTCTTTTTATATCACGCGATCCGTGCTGGAATGGACATGGCTATCGTCAATGCAGGACAACTTGAGGTATATGATGAAATTCCTAAAGAACTGCGTGAAGCTGTTGAAGATGTAATTTTAAATCGTCATGACGAAGCGACCGACAACCTATTAGCATTAGCTCCGAAATATCAAGGTGATGGTAAAGCGGCGAAAGAAGAAGATTTAGCCTGGCGTGAACTTCCTATCAATAAACGTTTGGAGCATGGTCTGGTTAAAGGTATCACTGATTATATTATTGAAGATACTGAGGCAGCACGCTTAGCCGCTGAGAAACCGTTACATGTCATTGAAGGTCCACTAATGGACGGAATGAATGTTGTGGGTGATCTATTTGGTGAAGGTAAGATGTTCTTGCCTCAGGTTGTAAAATCAGCGCGCGTAATGAAAAAAGCAGTAGGGCATTTACAGCCTTTTATTGAAGCTGAAAAAGACGGCAAGTCTCAGTCCAATGGCAAGATTGTGATGGCAACCGTAAAAGGTGATGTGCATGATATTGGGAAAAATATCGTAGGTGTTGTTTTGCAATGTAACAACTTTGAAGTCATTGATCTCGGCGTGATGGTCCCGTGCGCCAAAATTCTCGAAGTCGCTAAAAAAGAAAATGCAGATATGATTGGTTTATCGGGTTTGATTACACCTTCGTTGGATGAAATGGTCTATGTCGCCAAAGAAATGCAGCGTTTAGGAATGGATATACCGCTGCTGATTGGTGGAGCAACTACTTCAAAAGCCCATACTGCAGTAAAAATTGAACAAAATTATGATCACCCCGTGGTTTATGTACCAAATGCGAGTCGTGCGGTTGGGGTCTGTCAACAATTGATTTCTGACGAATTACGTCCACGCTTAGCTGCAAAACTCGATAAAGAGTATGCAACTGTCCGTGAACAACATGCGCGTAAACAGCCGCGCTCAAAGCCTATATCACTGGCCGATGCTCGAGCTAATAAATTTACATGTGATTGGTCCTCTGCACAGATCACTACACCACCGCAGTTAGGTGTTCAAGAAGTATCCGTTGATTTAGCCACGTTGGTTGACTATATCGATTGGACGCCATTTTTTATGACTTGGTCTTTAGCAGGTAAATACCCACGCATCCTAACTGATGAAGTCGTGGGGAATGAAGCGACAGAATTGTTTAATGATGCGCAAAGTATGCTGCAAAGGTTAATTGCGGATAGATCACTTCAGGCTAAAGGTGTCTTCGGTTTATTTGCAGCCAATAGTGTAGCCGATGATATTGAGATTTATCCGAAAGAAGATGAAACTGTTGTGGCATATAATTTACGTCAACAGACGCATAAGCCGAAAGGATTTAACTACTGTCTGAGTGATTATATTGCGCCTAAGACTTCAGGTCGCACCGATTATATAGGTGCTTTTGCCGTGACCGGAGGGATTGGTGAGGATACGCTAGCGGAGCGTTTTATTGCTCAAGGTGATGATTATAACGGTATTATGGTCAAAGCTTTGGCAGACCGTTTTGCCGAGGCTTTTGCAGAATATTTGCACCAACAAGTTCGTAAAGTTCACTGGGCTTATGCACCGAATGAAACATTGAGTAACGAAGATTTGATCCGTGAAAAATACCAAGGCATACGTCCTGCTCCAGGCTATGCAGCATGTCCTGAACATACTGAAAAACAGCTTATTTGGGACTTGTTACAAGTAGAAGAACGCATTGGTATGAAGCTAACAGAAAGTTATGCGATGTGGCCTGGTGCCTCAGTCTCTGGCTGGTATTTTGCGCACCCTGACGCACGGTATTTTGCGGTTGCGCAAATCCAAACTGATCAGCGCGATGACTATGCACTGCGTAAAAAATGGTCAATTGAGACTGCTGATATGTGGCTGGGTCCTAACCTCAACGGTTAGTCTTTACAAGGAATTAACTAGGGTTTATTCTCGAAGCATTGATATAGATACTCTATTTTGTAATTCTAGGTGCATAGCTTGTTTATAAACCCTTATAAGATTATTTTCTTTCGCAATGGTATGCCACTGCTTGCCAACGTTGCAGGTACCTCCCAATCTATACCAATGGGGGATGCTGATTTAGTATTATTAGAAACGGCTGCACAGCATACTGGATTATCGTTATCTCAAATTGCTGAAAAAATAGCGGTAGACCCTTTACTCACTTCTTTATTTACCCACTTGGACACTCCTAAAATCACCCAGCGCTTACAGCAATACATCGATGTTTCTGCATTATTGACAGAAGCGGTAGCTGAGCCACCGATGATTGCAGCAAAATCCCTATTTGATTTGTATCAACAGCATTCTGATTCAAGTAGAAACAACGCGGTAACGCCTCCTGACGAATTGCGGTTAAGTACACATTTTAGTGTATCTATAACAGCTAATGGTTTTGTCGCTTGGTCCGCAGCTTACAATGAGTTTGTTAGTTTGACTGCTTTGGATGTGATGTGTTTGTTAGGCTTTGGCGAAGGTAAATCAGCAAAAGTAGTGAGTGAACATAAACCTTTTTTAAAAACTCAGCAGGCTTTATCTGATGAAAAAGTAGCACTCTGGTTTGCTGCGGGGTTATTAGCTCCTAAAAAAGAAGTTATTGCCCAAACTGAATTCGACCTCCAACCTTTCCAAACTGATACTAAACATTTGCAAAGCTTAGATATTCCAAAGTCCTGGCAACATACCAGCAAAGATAAGCGCATACCTGTGTATTTTGTACCCCACATGGAAAATCATTTCCCGTTGGCTTTGGGTGTCTTATACAGCGCTTTATTAGCTCATGAAGATGGAATTCTTAACGAGACATTTAATTTTATTCCACTTAATTATATGGAGCCAGACACGCTATTTAATGGTCCTTATCGCAAATTTGGTCCTGGGGTGTGGTTATTCAGTAATTACATGTGGTCGATTGACTTGAATATGCAAATTAGCCAAGCGGTGGTGCAACACAATGCTGGCAATTATACTATTCATGGCGGACCGAGCACGCCTGATTATCCGCATGCTTGTGAAACTTTTCTTGCGGAACATCCATCCGTAGATATAGCTGTACATGGTGAAGGTGAGATTACGATTACTGAAATATTCATGACTTTACAACGCACAGTAAAAGGGCGGATTGAGGCTGATTTACGTAAATTAGCTACAGTTACCGGTCTGACTTATCGCGAACGTACGACAGGACGTTTCTTGCGCACACCAGACCGCGAGAGGATGAAAGCCCCTGATGCAGTACCATCTCCGTATTTATCTGGTTTATTTGATGCTTACCAAGGTAGGGTAGAAGCTGCAATTATTGAGACCAACCGTGGCTGTCCTTATGGTTGCACATTTTGTGATTGGGGCTCCGCAACGAATCAAAAAATTCGTAAATTTGATTTAGAACGGGTCAAAGACGAAATTACATGGATAGGTGAAAATAAGATCCGTGTAATGTGGATTGCTGATGCGAATTATGGTTTATACGACCGCGATATTGAGATTTCACAATTTATTGTTGAAACTAAAAGGCGGTATGGTTATCCCCAGGAAATTGTTGTCAACTACACTAAAAACTCAACGTGGCGTTTGGTTGAAATAATTAAAATTTTCACCGAAGGTGGCATTATCGGTCAGGGTATTATATCTATCCAGACCACCGATGATAAAACACTTGAGGTGATTAATCGCAAAAATATTCGTACGCAACGTTATGATGAGTTAGCTCAGGCGTTTACTGACTTGAACTTACCATTATCAACAGACTTGATGATTGGTTTACCCGGTATGACCTTAGCTAGTTTCCAAGCTGATTTACAACGGTATATCGATATGGATGTTTCGGTAAAAGCGTATCCAACTCAGTTGCTTCCAAATAGTCCGATGGCTGCACCTGATTATCTTGAAAAATATGAGATAAAAGCGGACGAGCATAGTTTCTTAACTTCAACCTATAGCTACACACCAGATGACCTAAAAAAGATGAAGGCATTGTATGAAGTTTATGTGATGGCAGATGGATATGGGGTATTACGCTATGTGATGCGTTATTTACAATGGGAACATCAAGTAGATGCTGGTCAGTTTATGCATAACTTATTGGACGATTGTAATGCAGAGCCAGACCGCTATCCATTATTGACATGGGCGGTGCGTTTCTTTAATAGTGATAAGTCTATGCCATCTGGTTGGCATGCATTTTATACCCAAGTAGGACAATATCTACAAACTAGGTACCAAGTTGAATTGGATAGTGCCTGGCAAACTGTGTTGCAAGTAAACACAGCTGCCATGCCAGATGATGCTGTGCAGTATCCTTATCAGATCGAATTAGCACATGACTTTACGACGTATTTTAAAGGGGCCGTGAAAGCCCGTACTAATGCTGAGGAAAGCACTAAGGAACAGACATTTAAAACATTGGCATCTATGCCACCGGCTTCAATGATATTTACTGATCCGAATCGCCTATCGAGCGTTGACTTAAATTCAGCTCAGTACGACTCGCATCAATATTTTTGGGAATTACACTCTGCGGTAGCTAGACCTAAATCTCTCGCTGAATTTGCTGCTTAGTCATGATTTAACGGCGTTGCCTGAGCATGTGCTAAGGCCACGGCTTCTGCAACTCTGATACCATCAATTCCCGCAGACCAGATACCACCAGCATAACCAGCGCCTTCACCAGCAGGGTAAAGTCCTTTTATATTAACACTTTCATAGTTCTTGCTACGTTTAATGCAAATAGGGGACGAGGTACGGGTTTCAACGCCAGTCAGTAGTCCATCATTTTTGGCAAAGCCTGCAATTTGTCGATTAAAAGCTGGGATGGCTTCTTGGATAGCTTCTGTCACAAAATCAGGTACGACTTTACTCAAATCCGTCAAAGTAATACCCGGAGTGTAAGAGGGTTTTACTTCACCTAATTCGGCACTGGACTTGCCTTTTAGAAAATCTCCAATGAGCTGGGCCGGAGCGTGATAATTTTCTCCACCCACTTTGAAAGCTAGTTCTTCTAAAGAACGTTGTAAATCAATACCGGCTAGAGGATGGTCTGGGAAATCTTGTTCAGGGGTAATACCAACAACGATTGCGCTATTTGCGTTTCGTTCATGACGTGAGTATTGGCTCATGCCATTGGTTACAACTCGCCCCGGTTCGGAGGCTGCTGCAACGACAGTACCGCCAGGACACATACAAAAGCTATAGACAGTTCGGCCATTGTGACAATGGTGCACCAACTTATAATCAGCAGCACCTAGAATAGGGTTCCCAGCATTATCGCCAAAGCGACATTTATCTATCATACTTTGTTCGTGTTCGATGCGAAAACCGACTGAGAATGGTTTTGCTTCGATATACACACCTTGATCATATAATGCTTGAAACGTATCACGAGCGCTGTGTCCGACAGCTAGAATGACTTGCTTACAAGCTAAATAATTATCGTCGTTTAAGTATAAACCTTGGATGCTATTGTCGACGATATCGAGTTTTTCCACACGGGTACTAAAACGAATTTCACCGCCTAAAGATATGATTTGCTCACGCATCTTTTCTACCATATTAACGAGTTTAAACGTTCCAATATGTGGCTTACTGACATACATGATTTCTTCTGGCGCACCAGCAGCAACAAATTCTTTGAGGACTTTGCGCCCATAAAACTTACGGTCTTTGACTTGGCTATACAGTTTACCATCAGAAAATGTCCCAGCACCACCTTCACCAAACTGTACATTGGACTCGGGGTTTAGAGGTTTTTTTCGCCAAAACCCAAATGTATCTTTGGTACGTTCGCGCACGGCTTTACCACGTTCAAGCACGATTGGTTTGAATCCCATCTGGGCAAGAATTAACGCAGCAAACAAGCCACAAGGACCCAAGCCAACAACTACGGGGCGGTCAATGACTTCGGTAGGGGCTTCGGCGACAAACTTATATTGCATATCTGGGGTAGGACGCACATGTTGGTCTTTAGCAAACTTAGCTAAAACAGTATCCTCGTCTGCAATCTTACAATCGAGTGTGTAAATGAGCTGGATGTTTTTGTTATTGCGCGCGTCATAACCGCGTTTAAACATCTCAAAACTGTGCAGGTCCGGCTTAGGAATATCTAGTTTGGCTAGGATCGCTTCCTCTAAAGCCGCTTCTGGATGGTTTAAAGGCAGGATGATATCGGTCAAACGTAACATAGTAAATATTCTCTAAAAGCGCACAGACTGTCTGTACATAAGTACATTTTAAAGGAGTTAGCGAGTAGATGATAGTTTTACACCGATTTTGGGCTAAAAAGCTATAAGCCTTGTGTTTTTAGGTGGTTAGATTAAAATCTCAACGGATTTTTAGAAAGGTGTTCAGCATGGCTTTTGTGGTGACAGATAACTGTATTAAGTGTAAGTACACAGACTGTGTTGAAGTGTGTCCAGTGGATGCGTTTTTTGAGGGTCCTAACTTTTTGGTGATCGATCCGAGCATTTGCATTGATTGTGCTTTGTGCGTCCCTGAATGTCCTGCCGAAGCTATTTATCAAGACACAGAAATTCCGGATGATCAAGTACATTATATTTCGCTGAATGATGAGCTGAGTCAAAAATGGCCTGTGATTACTGAGCTTAAGGCAGCAGCTAATGATGCGGATGAGTGGAATGGTGTGCCGGAGAAATTACACTTATTGGATAAAGGCCCTCAGGCTGAATAGTCTAGTTTAGGCACGTTTTGGGTTACCTCGGTTAGTTCTGATGAAAATGGTGCAATTTTACGTCCTTTCCCTCTCCAGCGTTATATTGGTTCACCATAAGCACATATAGTCACGCCATTTGCTTCAGCCAGTTAATACTTCTAATAATAGCGCAATACATTTGCAACTCCATTATTGGCTGGGTTTGCTACCCCTTAAAGCCTTTAGCCACTAAGTACACTTCACGAGAACGCGGTCGAGATGCTGCAGGTTTGCGCACAATAACTTGTTTGAATGAAGAACGAACGTCTTTCACATACTCTTCGTAACCGACACCTTGGAAAACTTTGGCACAGAATGCACCATCTGGTTTAAGTACATTACGCGCCATATCCAGTGCTAACTCCACCAAATACATAGATGCATATTGGTCAGTCGTGTTAACACCGCTCATATTGGGTGCCATATCCGAAACTACAGTATCCACCATCTCATCACCGAGCATTTTCAATATTTCTTCATAGACCACAGCTTCGGTGAAATCACCCTGTAAAAAAGAAACGCCTGGAATACCATCCATTGGGAGAATATCTGAGGCAATCACACGACCATTTTCACCGACCATAGGAGCAATGATTTGTGACCAACCACCAGGAGCTGAACCTAAATCCATAACGGTACTGTTGGGACGAATGATTTTGTCTTTCTCATTGATTTCGATGAGCTTATAACTTGCACGAGAGCGATAGCCGTCGGCTTGAGCTTTTTTCACATAAGGATCATTGACATGTTCTTCCATCCATTTCTTGCTAGTTTTTGATTTCGCCATCGTTTGCTATGCTTGTAGTATCGAAAAATCTATACATATTGTATGCTTGTGCGCATAAATTGCCAATTATTGCTTGTAGGATCATAAACTAATGAAGCTGGATGATGTTAAAAAACTCCATCAAAAGAAATACCGTACTCAGCTTGGCTACTATCTTATTGAAGGCGAACACTTGATTCTAGAATGTTATAAAGCATTTCAGCAAGGGGCCATTGAGGTTAATTCTCAGCCTCTCTTTCTTTATGTTACTGAGGATCACGAAGTTTGGGCTGAGACATTAAGTGCTGTTTTTTCAGTCAAAATCGTCAGCGAAAAGCAGATGAAGGCTATTTGTGATACTAAATCACCTCAAGGTATGGTGGCTTGTGTACCACTTTCGCAGGCAACAGTACAGCACTCGACACAGTCAATAACACAGCACGCGACTCAATCAAAGATGCGTTATGTCTATTTACATGAAGTCCAAGATCCAGGCAATTTAGGCACTATCCTGAGAACATTGGGTTGGTTTGGACAGTTTACATTATTGCTAAGTCCTAACAGTGTCGATCCTTATAACGCCAAAGTAGTTCGTTCTAGTATGGGAGCCATCTTTCATGTACCGGTGGAATTGGATGTCACTTTTACTGATTTAACTGAGCGTTTTAGCACATTTGCCTATTTAGATATGCAAGGAAAGCCCATTCAAGAACCCGCATTCAAAACGTTTGCTTGTTATTTATTTGGTAATGAAGCTCGGGGAGTGCCTCATTCCTTACTTTCTACTACCGAAGCTCAGGCTTTTAGCATTGTAGGGAGTGGGCAAATTGATTCGTTGAATTTGGGCAGTGCAGTGAGTATGAGTGTGTATGAGTTAACACGTTAACTCTTCTATTATAGATATAAGCTGCTTCTGTGTATTGAGGATTCACATGTCATTAAGCTAGTTTATCAAAATAGATATGGACTTAGATATCAGTAAGATAGGTTGTTTATTCTCAATATAAAACTAGGTATAGATATCATAATGCTCACCATTAAAGCCTAACTTAAATACTTAATGCAAAAAAAATGACCTGAAAAAAATTAAACAACACTAATGAACCCCCCTGAAAGTTCATCGACTCACAAGGGGAGTATATTTTAGGAAGTGCTTCCAAAGAGTCACCTCGGAACAATCCTTACGGATTGAGCCCACTAGAGTCACTTAAAACATATTGAAACCCTAGGACTCAAGAGTATTACCAAATACGCACACGATCTTCTGGTGCAAGATATAATGCATCTCCTGGTTTAACATCAAACGCTTCATACCATGCGTCATGGTTACGCGGTGCTAAAGCTCGGTAGCGACCTGGTGCGTGAGTTCCACCCCGTAATTGGTTTAGCATGCTCTCTTCAGTACGTTTCTCACGCCATACTTGAGCCCATGCTAAGAAGAAGCGTTGATCGCCAGTAGTACCGTCGATAATTGGGGCTTCCTCACCATTTAAGCTCAGTTTATAAGCATGGTATGCCATGGCTAAACCACCGACATCACCGATATTTTCACCTAACGAGTTTTGGCCATTAACGAAGTTCCCTTCAATTGGTTCATACGCAGAATACTGAGCAGCCAACATTTGAGTTTTTTCTTCAAATGCAGCGCGGTCGGCGTCTGTCCACCAGTTACGTTGAATACCGTTTGCATCTGATTTTGAACCTTGGTCATCAAAACCATGCCCCATTTCGTGACCGATTACGGCTCCAATACCACCATAATTCACAGCGGGATCTGCATTCGGATCAAAGAAAGGTGGTTGTAAGATTGCAGCAGGAAAAACAATTTCGTTAAAGGATGAATTGTAATATGCATTAACGCGTTGTGGCACCATACCCCAGCGTTCACGATCAGTTGGCTTCATTTCATTTGCAACATCTTTAGCTTGGAAAAACTCTCGTAAATTACGAACATTACCAACTAAGTTATCAGCAGAAATATCAACACCACTGAAATCGATAGCCACATCCGGGTAACCAATTTTGGGACGGAAAGCGGCAAGTTTTGCTTTTGCGTTAACTTTGGTCTCTTCGCCCATCCAATCAAGACCATCGATACGCTCACCGAGTGCTGTGCGCAAGTTCTCAACTAATACAGACATTTTTTCTTTAGAACTTTCAGGGAAAAAACGTTCTGTGTAAATTTCACCAATAGCAAAACCTAAACTTTCGGTACTCGCCATAGCAGATATTGCACGTTTCCAACGAGGACGTGGTTCTTGTTGACCGTTTAATACTGTACCTGCAAAAGCAAAATTCGCGTTGTAGATATCTTCTGACAGCATTGATGCATTATTTGAGATTAAGTGATATGTGGTGTAAGCCTTCCATGTTTCCAAATTTGCTGTGTTGATAAGTTCAATAGCGGCTTTAATTGGCTCAGGCTGTGTCACATTAATATGTGGGATTTTTAAGCCAGAAGAAGCAAAAAAAGCATCCCAATCGAAACCAGTAAATTCAGCAGCAAAATCTTCACGCGAATATTGATTTAGTGTGAGGTCGCGGTTACGACGTTTCTCACGGGGCCATAGATACTCTGCAATTTGTGTTTCTAATGCAACAATAGCTTTAGCTTGTGCTGTTGCATCGGTTTCGCTAATGCCAGTAAAACCAAGCATTTGAGCAATATGTTTGGTGTATTCTGCACGGATATTAGCAAAGCGTTCCGAGTCAACTAAGTAGTAATCACGGTCCGGTAGACCAATACCACCAGCGCCCAGTTGCATTTGATATTCATTAGGATCTAAACGGTTAGTCCATAAACCGCCCCAAATTGTAGATGTACCGCCTGTTAACCACGCTTCTCCAAATACTTTGGTTAAATCTGCCACAGAAGAGATTGCGGAAATTTTATCTAAATCTGTTTGGATAGGTGTTAAACCTAACTCATTTAATGTCGCTGTATCCATATAGGCATTGTAGAAATCAGCAACTAGTTTTTCGTTTCCGGTAAGATCTTTTTTCGCTGCTAATTCGTCAATGATAGCTTTAACTTGATCGTTGGAGCGGTCTGCTAATTTAGAAAAAGCACCGTAACGTGTTTTGTCACTGGGTAGTTCATAATTTTTGTACCAAGTACCACCAGCGTGCATGAAAAAGTCATCGCCAGGTTTAACCGATAAGTCTCGTGCGTCTAACTCAATACCAAACGAGCCTAACTCAGCCTGTGCTGTCGTTTCAGCTACAACTGCTGCTGTTGTAGATTCGGTCGGGGCTTGCTGTGAACATGCCCCCAGTAAAAAAGTACTTGCGACTAGACTCGCAATTAAGGTTTTTTTCATGATTAATTCCCTAAGTTTCTATCGTTATTATTTTTACGTGAGCAAAGACTGACAAATTTACTATGCAGTGTCAATTTTGCTTGGTAAACAGATATTTCAAAGACAATACAATTGCATTAGTTCTCTTGGCGAAAAGGGAGTAACTCATCACATTGTAATTTGTAAGCTTGAATAGCAGGTTTTTCACGTTGCACAAAATCTTCTACGGCATGCGCAAAGTCAGGGTTGTGAAGCAAATGGTATGAATGACAGAACGTCGGGGCAAAACCGCGTAGTATTTTATGTTCTCCTTGTGTACCAGGATTGAAACGTTGGATATTTTGTTGGATTGCAAACTCAATGCCTTGATAATAACAGCACTCAAAATGTAACCCGTCAGCTTCTGCTAATGAACCCCAGTATCGTCCATACAATTCAGTGGCATCATATAAAAAAAAAGCTGCAGCGATAGGTCTTTCATCTTCATAAGCAATGATTAACAAAATATGTTCAGCCATCTCAGTATACAAGCGAGTAAAGAAATCTTGGGTCAGGTAGCCCTCATGACCACTGCGTTTAAGATATGTAATTTTGTAGCATTCATAAAAAAATGCCATGTGTTCAGGTTTAAGTTTTGTACCAAAATGTTGTTTGACTTTGATCCCTTGCTGGGTGATTTTCTGACGCTCTTTTTTTATGGATTTGCGTTTGCGCGATACCATATAAGATAAATAATGCGCAAAATCTACATAGTGCTGGTTTTGCCATTCAAACTGCAAAGACCATCTTTGGGACAGTTTCGTTTCGGTGTTCAATAAGATATTTTCAGTTTGATTAACAAATAAAAAATGCGCCGATGAAAACCCTTGCTTTGTTATATATTCAGGTAAGGTTTGACCTATAAAGCCTATTATTGCTGCTCGGTTTATTTTATTCGCAGTTGGCTCCGTGGTATCGGCGCCTGAGTCAATAAACCCAATACGCTGTTTGGTAATTGGAGTAAACGGAACAGCACAGATCCATTTTGGATAATAATTAAAACCATGTTGAGCGTATGCATTTGCCCAAGCATGGTCAAAAATATATTCGCCATAACTATGTGATTTTTTATATCCGGGAAGTAACGCGACTAATTGAGCTTCTTTATATACACCGATAAAATGTGGTGTCCAGCCTGTTTTAGTGCCCACACTGTGGCTTTCTTCAAGGGCTAACAAAAAAGAGTATTGTAGTGTGGGGCCACCATTCGCAAAAGCAATCTGCCAAGAATCCTTACCGATTTGCGCAATACTTGAAAAAGATTTTAATGAATAAGTCATGTAGATTCAGTGACAAGTTGTATGGTTTTTTTTACCATGATAGCGTAGATAAGGTTCACAACAGAAGTGATGTTTATGTCCCAATTAACTTCTAATAAAGAAAAAACGTTAGCAGAGCTAAGAGCAAAGATGTCTCAGCTTGAACAAAGCACCACAGATATATCTGATTTTGTGGAAGCATCAGATACTTCTTTTCTAAAACCCAACATGAGCCAGAAACGTGAATCTGACAATTTCACATTACAAAATACCGATATTAGTAATGCGAATACTGATGATACAGTTACGGCCAAAAAAGAAACTTATAAACAATTACGCCACAAAATTACACGTTTATTATCTAAGCGGGAGCATAGTTTCGCTGAGATTTCCCAAAAACTATCACAACAAGAGTTTTCAACATCAGATATTCATACCGTTTTAGATAAGTTTGTCGAAAATGGAATCCAATCCGATGCGCGATTTACGTTTCATTTTGTGCGCAACTGTTGGATGAAGGGACAGGGTTTGTCACGGGTAAAACAAGCATTAAAAGCTCACAATATTGATTCTTCGTTGTTGCACCAAGCATTAGATGAATTAGACATTGATTGGTACAGTAAAGCTTATGAAGTCAAATGCAAAAAATTTGGCGAAGAAGTCGAGACGGACTGGTCGAAAAAGCAAAAACAAATGCGTTTTTTACAATATCGTGGGTTTAGCCAAGATCAGATTTCCTTTGCAATTAGTGAAAAACCAAACTTGGACTAATTTTGTTAAAGGTAGAAGTCTGCTATGCTTGAAGAAAAATTAGCCCATGTCTGCTATTACGCATTGTCAGCATACTTATTTGAAGTATTGTGCTATAGAATAAAAACATCCTCTAATATTAACCCACTAATCTATCTATTTATTCAATATTTCCCAAAATTAACGCTTAAAACACACTATTATTTATGCTATTTTACGCTACTAATTTTCCTAGGTGACGTGTATTTTTTATACGGAACTTCCATAAATAATTGTTTTAAGTGATTTTATTATCACGCTATAGGATGAACTATGACGCGCTCAACCGCTGACATCAGACAAGCTTTCCTTGATTATTTTCAAAAAAATCAACACCAGATCGTCTCAAGCTCATCTCTCGTTCCAGCCGATGATCCTACACTTCTATTCACCAATGCCGGTATGAATCAGTTTAAAGATGTGTTCTTAGGTTCAGATAAACGCTCTTATAACCGTGCCGTTTCATCACAAAGATGTGTTAGAGCCGGTGGTAAGCACAATGATTTGGACAATGTTGGTTACACAGCCCGTCACCATACTTTTTTTGAAATGTTAGGTAACTTTTCTTTTGGTGATTATTTCAAAGAAGATGCTATTCGCATGGCGTGGGAATTCTTAACTGTAACTCTTGGTCTCCCAGCGGAGAAACTTTTAGTGACGGTCTACCACGAAGACGATGAAGCGTTTGCGATTTGGCATCAAAAAATTGGTTTAGCTGAAGACAAAATTATTCGTATTGCTACCTCTGATAACTTTTGGTCAATGGGTGACACTGGACCTTGCGGTCCATGCTCTGAAATTTTTTATGATCATGGTGAACATATATGGGGAGGCAAACCTGGCACTCCAGAAGAAGATGGTGACCGTTTTATTGAAATCTGGAATCTAGTTTTCATGCAATATAACCGTTCTGCAGACGGTACTATGGAACCATTGCCGAAACCTTCAATTGATACTGGAATGGGACTCGAACGTATTTCTGCAATATTGCAAAATGTGCACAGTAACTACGAAATAGATATTTTCCAAGCATTGATAAAAGCAGCTGCAGAAGTAGTAGGCACAGAAGATTTATCAGATAAATCTCTCCGTGTTATCGCTGATCACATTCGTTCTTGTAGCTTCTTAATTTGTGACGGTGTTATGCCATCTAATGAAGGCCGCGGTTATGTACTTCGTCGTATTATTCGTCGTGCAGTTCGTCATGGTTATCGTTTGGGGGCTGATAATGTATTCTTTTATAAATTAGTTTCTGCATTATCTGTACAAATGGGTGAAGCATACCCTGAGTTAGCAGAGCAACTTCCAGTGATAGAAAAAGTATTAAAAGTAGAAGAAGAACAATTTTCTAAAACGCTTGAACGTGGCATGAATATTCTGAATGAGTCTCTTAAAGACATCGAAGGCTCAGTTATTCCAGGCGACTTAGTATTTAAATTATATGATACCTATGGCTTCCCTGCTGATTTAACCGCAGATGTAGCACGTGAGCAAAACTATACAATAGATGAAGATGGTTTTGCTACAGCTATGGCCGAACAAAAGGCCCGAGCGCAAAGTGCGAGTAATTTTGGTACTGATTATAACGAGTTACTAACTGTTGAACATAGTACCGAGTTTACGGGGTATTCCCAGTCTGTTGAGACAGCTTCTGTGTTGGAAATTATTGTCAATAATGAATCCGTTTCTACTATCACGGCTGAGCAGAACGGTATTGTTATTTTAGATAAGACAGCTTTTTATGCAGAGTCTGGCGGTCAAGTTGGTGATTGCGGTGATATTCTAAATACACATGGTAAAGTCGTCTTTACTGTCCAAGATACACAAAAGCTTAATGCCGCATTTGCTCATCAAGGTGTTGGAAGAGCCCAGCTAAGTGTGGGAGATACTGTTACTACACAGGTCGATGCAACAAGACGTCAAGCAATTGCATTGAATCACAGTGCAACTCACTTATTACATGCAGCTTTACGTAATATATTAGGTGAGCACGTCAACCAAAAAGGATCGCTTGTAGATCACGAAAAATTACGTTTTGATTTTGCACATTTTGAAGGCGTCACACCTGCACAATTAATTGAAATTGAAAACAGTGTTAATGCACAAATTCGTGCTAACCATATTTTAGATACTCGTTTAATGGATCTCGAATCGGCAAAAGCATCAGGTGCTATGGCACTTTTTGGGGAAAAATATGACGACGAAGTGCGAGTCGTTAAAATGGGTGACTTTTCAACTGAACTTTGTGGCGGGATTCACGTAAAAGCTACAGGTGCTATTGGTTTATTAAAGATTATCTCAGAGAATGGTATTGCATCTGGTGTTCGTAGAATCGAAGCTGTTACAGGTTCAACAGCACTCGCTGTAGTCCAAGAACAGCAAAATACATTGCAAACTTTAGCAAGTGTATTTAAAACTGATGCTAAAAATGTGCTTGATAAAGTCAATTTACAAAATACCAATATTAAAAACTTAGAGAAAGAGTTAAGTGCATTAAAACAAAAGCTAGCGAGCCAACAAGGTTCTGATCTATTGACTAAAGTGCAAAAGATTAATGATAAAAATGTTTTGGTGGCAAATCTACCTGGAGTAGAAGCAAAAGCTCTACGAGGTATGTTGGATGAACTGAAACAAAAACTTTCTTCTGGGGTCATCGTTCTCGGTGTACCTGGAGAAAATAAAGTTAACCTAATCGCAGGAGTGACATCTGATTTGGTTGGCCAAATAAAAGCAGGTGAGTTAATTAATTTTGTAGCCTCACAAGTCGGTGGTAAAGGTGGTGGTCGGCCTGATATGGCTCAAGCTGGAGGTAGTCAGCCTGAGAACTTAGAAAATGCTTTATCATCTGTATACAAATTTATTGAAGAAAAAATCTAGTCTTTCATAGATTTAAATAGATTAGTATATATACTTAAATGGTACATATATAGTAATCAAAAATTATTACGGATCGAAAACGTCATTGACGATTTTCAAAAACATGGATAATTAACATAAAGGAACAGGAGCTAAATATGCTTATCTTGACTCGTCGTGTTGGAGAAACTTTAATGGTAGGTGATGATGTCACCGTTACTGTACTTGGTGTGAAAGGCAATCAAGTAAGAATCGGAGTAAATGCCCCCAAAGAAGTATCAGTTCATCGTGAAGAAATTTACATGAGAATCCAAGCTGAGAAAGGTTCAGGTAACGTAACTGAACCAAATACTCACCTTTAAGCGTGAATATAATGAAAAAACCGGTTTTAACCGGTTTTTTCGTTTTTACAAGAAATGAAATATTTCTATAAACGTTTACGTATCAGAGATAAATTAATACTAAGCTTTTCTTTTTATATTTATAGTTATAAATATAAAAAGAAAAGCTTAGATTGGCTAAATCAGGCTTAATAAGCACTTTTTATAACTAGGTGGCGTGTTTTTAAGCTATTAATATGTGGTAAATAGCTTTTAGGCTATACTTATGTTGACTCTGATTTGAAATATTTAAAATTAAAACAATGACTTATAAAACAATCCAAATTAATTTCAAAAACATCGTTGACCTTCTACAATAAGGATGTAGAATGCGCACCTCGCTTGAGACGACCCACTCATCACCGACGGTGTACAGTGCAGATACCACAAGCGATAGAGACAGTTTAGCGGTTGCGAATTTATTTCAAAAACCTGCAAAAA
>Ga0102951_1000013_pt1 | contig 57429 bp, 55 predicted proteins | sample SalPonA_B_H2O_MG_FD_78507 | JGI IMG/M metagenome (GOLD analysis project Ga0102951, IMG submission 78507) | Water microbial communities from South San Francisco under conditions of wetland restoration - Salt Pond MetaG R2A_B_H2O_MG | ecosystem: Environmental > Aquatic > Non-marine Saline and...
ATGCAGGTAACACCCAGATCATCCTGTAACAACTCAGCCATGCGCAGGCAGAGCTCGGTTGGGCCGACAATACAGCAGACACCCTCGGAGATGATGTTTTTGAGGGGTACGATAGGCGGCTTGAGCTGGCTTGCGGCAAGCAGTGCAGCCTGCTTGGCTGTTATGCGTTTGGGTTTTGCCGTTTTTGAACTCCAGCCTGCCCGATCCCGGAGGTCGATGAAATCTAAAGGCGCTACCTTGCCTGCCTCCGCTTCGATCTCATCAGCTAAACGTTCAAAAAGAGCAACCTGTTGTCCGCACGCAATGAGTAGCTCGGCGTCGGAATTGAGATGCTGAACTGCAACACCCAATTCAGTACCGCAAAGTTGATCTACATGGAACGCTTCATCTGCTCCGGCTACTGATTTAAGTGTGTTGATATCGAGCGACTGGGTTTTGTCGCAACTGCACAAGATTAGCGTTTTCTGGGTCGCCATTGAGGTTTGACTCGTATTGTAGTTATTCTTTATTTCGCGATGCGAATATAGTGTTATTACCAAAGTGATCTACGTTGGACTATAACTAGTAGATTAGTGAGTATGCGCCAAAATGGAAGTGTGTGTTCCATTTTTACGTTTCACGTTACAGCAAACAAAAGAGTTTTTGGTTTCACGTTATAACAAAAAGAGAGAGCCATGAGCGGTCGCACTGAAAGTTGGAAACGCGAACTTCCCATCGGGGCCGTTGTCCGTCGAGTGCCCGGCGTAACTCGCTGGGCAAAGCACATATGGAAGCCGGTTGCAGTCATTCCAGGCGCTACGGAGGCGTATTGGAAAGAGCTGGTGCGTGAGGGTGAGGTGATCGATTATCACGCCGGTACAGTGACCCTTGAGTTGTTTCGTGCCGATGTTGAAGCTTACCTAGTGTCGCTCAATATGGCGGTACCGTCTTTATGGGTCGTTCTAGACCGCGACGAGAGCGGCAATTCCCCCTCAGACTATTTCGTTAGTGCCATCACCGCCAGCGCCTACGAGGCACAGGACGCCTTGGATAGTGGCGAAAGTATAGTCGAGGCTGTCCCAATGCCTGATTCCCTTGCGGCTTGGATTAAAGAGTTCATTGATCTGCATTACATTGAAGAGCCTTTCAAAAAGCGACGTCGCGACAAGCAGCGCACCGATGGTATCGAAGATGGAAAAGGTGATGTGCGCATTCGCCAGGAGAGTGATGTTTTTCGCGCACCTGGGAGCATTAAAAAGGTGAGAGTTCACTAATGGCTGAGTCACGTTTTGAGCGCTGGTCGCGACTAAAGGCGCAGGTACGTCAGGAAGAGGAGTTGCAGGCTCCAGATGTGGTGCCAGGTGAGAACGAGCAGTCAGAGGAAGAGTTGGAACTCGCTGCAAACGAAGAGCTCAGCGACGAAGAGATTCTGGCAAAGTACGAACTCCCCGATCCCGATGTTGTTGAGCTTGGTATGGATGTGAAGGGTTTCATGCGCAAGGAGATTCCAGAAGCGTTGCGTCGCCGCGCGTTACGTTCTTTGTGGCGGTCAAACCCGGTGCTTGCCGTACTTGATGGTCTTAATGACTATGACGAGGACTTCAACCTAGTCACTACCGGTGCCGAAGGGGTTCAGACGCTTTACCAGGTGGGTAAAGGAATGTTTGATAAGGTAAAGCGTGCAGAAGAGAAACTTCAAGAGTTGGCGGATGAGCAAGCAAGAGCAGAGATCCAGGGATTTGAGCCAAACGTAGAGATCCCGGTCAATCGATCGGAGAGTTCTGAAACTGCTGTAACGCTATCTGGCTCGGACTCTGGCGAAGGCGAGACTGTTGCACAATGGCAATTACCGGAGCATGATGAAACTGAAGCGGTAATTTCCCCGGTCGTCCGCTACAAGCCGAGAATGAGTTTTAACTAGGAATTTAAGTCGCAGCGCTATAAGCGAAGCGCAATATCAGTAAAGACAACAAGTCGCTGTACCAAGATAGAATTAAAAGGAAAATAACTTGGAAAACACCGCGGAAAAACAGTGCCCTCGTTCTGTGACACCGGAAGATCGAGCGCGCGCGCAGCTATATCAACTTCTGGGCGCCCTGCTCAGTGCCCCCCCTTCGGCTGATTTATTGGCCGGTCTTAGTAGTGTTGTTGGTGACGACACCCCGGTGGGGCAGGCAAGTCAGAACCTCGCGAAACTTGCGGCGAGGACCGATCCAGTCAACGCTGAACGTGAATACAACAATCTTTTTATTGGACTTGGACGTGGTGAATTGCTCCCGTACGCAAGCTACTACCTCACAGGATTTCTCAACGAAAAGCCCCTGGCTGACCTGCGTTCCGATCTGATGCGACGCGGCATAAAGATCAATGACGATGTGAAAGAGCCTGAGGACCACATGGGCACCCTATGTGAAATTATGGCGGGTATTATCACCGATGAGTTTGCTTGTGAGAGCGATCTTGCTTCTCAAAAAGCCTTTTTTGATGCGCACTTGTCGAAGTGGGCGGAACTATTTTTTACCGACTTAGAAGAAGCGCAGAATGCTGTGTTCTATGCCCCAGTAGGCTCTCTTGGGAAAGCCTTTATTGCGGTAGAGGCGCAGGCTTTTGCAATTCAATAACCGGGATCTTCGGATCCTTTCAATCAGGTGGAGGTGTTCCATGGAGAACCAAACGCGTGAAAACAGCCGTCGCCGCTTCTTGCGGTTGGCAGTGACAGCAGCCCCGGCTGCCGTTGCAGTGGCAGTTGCACCGAAAGCCGCCGCTCAGGCCGCCGCAGATGGCGTTCCGAAGAGCAGAGGCCTTCGAGACACTGAACACACACGCAAATATCTGGAATCGGCTCGTTTCTGATCAAAAGTGGCTCTCTTCACGGTTGCGTGATGCTCATGAGGAGAGCGCTTTTGAATGATCGAGAAAAATAAAAACATGAGGTAATAGGCATGTTAAGAAAGAAAACGAATGGGGTAGCGAAAGGCTCCCGTGCGGGATCTTTACTTTCATCGCTTGCAGCCAAAACCATGGATCGCCGTTCATTTTTGGCGGCGTCTGGTGTGGCAGTAGGCGGGTTAGCAACTTTGTCCCTCGGCTCTTCGCGAGTTCAGGCTGCAACACCGACCGATGCGGGCGGTGAGGTAGTTCGTAAGAAGTCAGTATGTACTCACTGTTCTGTGGGTTGTACAGTTGAGGCAGAGGTACAAAACGGGGTATGGACTGGTCAGGAACCTGGCTGGGATAGCCCGTTCAACCTGGGTGCACACTGTGCGAAAGGTGCGGCAGTGCGTGAGCATGCTCACAATGAGCGCCGCCTCAAGCATCCAATGAAAATGGTCAACGGCGAGTGGACTAAGATCTCTTGGGATCAAGCAATCAATGAGATCGGCGACAAAATGTTGCAGATTCGTGAAGAGAGCGGCCCAGATTCGGTCTACTGGCTCGGCAGCGCCAAGTTCTCAAATGAACAGGCCTACCTCTACCGCAAGTTCGCGGCCTACTGGGGTACCAATAACATCGATCACCAGGCGCGTATCTGTCACTCAACCACAGTGGCGGGTGTAGCGAATACCTGGGGTTACGGTGCGATGACCAACTCCTACAACGACATCCACAAATCCAAGGCGATCTTCTTGATTGGGGGTAACCCAGCCGAGGCACACCCTGTGTCACTGCTGCATATTCTCAAAGCGAAGGAAGAAAATAACGCACCTCTTATCGTCTGTGATCCACGCTTCACGCGTACTGCAGCACACGCTGATGAGTTTGTTCGTTTCCGTCCTGGCTCTGACGTAGCGTTGATCTGGGGTATTCTCTGGCACATCTTTGAGAACAATTGGGAAGATAAAGAGTTCATTCGTACCCGTGTATACGGCATGGATGAAATTCGCGAGGAAGTTAAACGTTGGACGCCTGAAGAGGTTGAGCGAGTTACCGGTACGCCGGGCGCCCAGCTTGAGCGTGTAGCGCGCACCCTGGCGAATAACCGCCCCGGTACAGTTATTTGGTGTATGGGTGGTACTCAGCACACCAACGGCAACAACAATACTCGAGCCTACTGTATCCTGCAGTTGGCCCTGGGTAACATGGGCGTTTCCGGTGGTGGTACCAACATCTTCCGCGGACACTGTAACGTGCAGGGTGCAACTGACCTTGGAGTTCTGGCGGACACACTGCCGGGTTACTACGGGTTGGCAGCGGGTTCATGGGCTCACTGGGCACGCGTTTGGGATGAGGACCTTGATTGGCTCAAAGGTCGTTTTGCGACCATGGACAAAGACGGTAAGTCGCGTCCAATGATGAACGAAAAGGGTATTCCTGTTTCGCGTTGGATCGATGGCATCCTGGAAGCTAAAGAGAACCTGGAACAGCCAGACAATACACGCGCTATGGTGCTTTGGGGCCATGCTCCAAACTCACAGACCCGAATGCTCGAGATGAAAGAGGCGATGGAGAAACTCGACATTCTTGTCGTAGTTGACCCGTTCCCGACTGTCTCCGCAGTGCTGCATGACCGTAAAGATGGAGCTTACCTCCTGCCTTCAACAACTCAGTTCGAGAATGCAGGCTCTGTAACGGCATCTAACCGCTCACTTCAGTGGCGTGAGAAGATCGTTGAACCCCTGTTCGACTCTAAGGTCGACCATGAGATCATGAAACTCTTCGCTGATAAGTTCGGCTTCACCGACCGCATGTTCCGCAACATTAAGCTCGAGGGCGATATCCCCAATACTGAGGATATTACTCGTGAGTTTAACCGTGGTATGTGGACGATCGGCTACACTGGTCAGTCTCCAGAACGTATCAAGAAGCACATGCAGTACCAGCATCACTTCGACAAGACTACCCTGCGTGCAGTCGGTGGTCCTTGCGACGGCGATGTATACGGTATGCCGTGGCCATGCTGGGGTACTCCAGAGATGAACCATCCGGGTACGCCTAATCTCTACGATATGTCCGTACCTGTATCTCAGGGTGGTCTTACCTTCCGTGCTCGCTTCGGTGTAGAACGAGACGGTGAAAGCCTACTTGCTGACGGTGTGTACTCGAAAAACTCCGAAATCAAAGATGGTTACCCAGAGTTCACTATGCAGATGCTGATGGATCTCGGGTGGGATGGCGACCTAACGGCTGAAGAGCGTGCTTCTATTGATGCAGTTGCCGGTCCGAAGACCAACTGGAAGACCGACTTGTCCGGTGGTATTCAGCGCGTCGCTATCAAGCATGAGTGTGCACCATTCGGTAACGCTAAGGCGCGCGCAATTGTCTGGAACTTCCCAGATCCTGTGCCGTTGCATCGTGAACCACTCTACACCACTCGTCGAGATCTGGTGGAAGAGTACCCAACCTATGCTGATAAGACCTTCTGGCGCGTACCGACTCTGTTCGAGTCAATCCAGAAGAACGACTTCAGTAAGGAGTTCCCAATCATATTGACCTCTGGTCGTCTGGTTGAGTACGAGGGTGGTGGTGATGAAACCCGTTCTAACCCGTGGCTGGCAGAGTTGCAGCAGGATATGTTCATTGAGGTGAACCCGCGTGATGCGAATAACCTGAACATTCGTGATGGCAGTGATGTCTGGGTCTCTGGTCCGGAAGGTGGTCGCATCAAGGTTAAAGCGATGGTAACCGAGCGAGTCGGTGAGGGCGTAGCCTTCATGCCGTTCCACTTCGGTGGTCACTTGGAGGGTAAAGACCTACGGTCGAAGTACCCAGCCGGTGCTGATCCATTCGTTTTAGGCGAATCTACCAATACCATTCAAACATACGGTTATGACTCGGTTACCCAAATGCAGGAAACCAAGGCAACCCTATGTGCGATTGAGCCAGCATAAAAGGAGGTGTAGAAGATGGCACTTGAAGGACAAGCACGCGCAAAGTTCCTTTGCGACGCCGAACGCTGCATCGAATGTAATGCTTGCGTCACGGCTTGTAAAAATGAGCATGAGGTCCCTTGGGGCATTAACCGTCGTCGCGTGGTTACCATCGAAGATGGTAAACCAGGTGAACGTTCAATCTCGGTAGCTTGTATGCACTGTTCAGACGCGCCTTGTATGGCAGTCTGCCCGGTGGATTGTTTCTACCAGACTGAAGACGGCATCGTGTTGCACTCTAAGGATCTCTGTATTGGATGTGGCTACTGCTTCTACGCTTGCCCATTCGGCGCTCCACAGTTCCCGCAGGCGGGTAACTTTGGTAGCCGAGGCAAGATGGACAAGTGCACATTCTGTGCAGGTGGTCCGGAAGAGGATAACTCAACCGTAGAGTTTGCTAAGTACGGACGCAACCGCATCGCAGAGGGTAAATTACCCATCTGTGCTGAGATGTGTTCTACAAAAGCTTTGTTGGCCGGCGACGGTAATGAAGTGGCAGACATCTATCGCCAGCGTATCATCAACCGAGGTTTCGGTTCTGGTGCATGGGGTTGGGGTACAGCCTACGAGAAGAAAGCCTAATTCGGGCTTTGTGCCGGGGCCCTTTTGGGCCCCGGTTTATCTCTAACTGCTTCATTTAGTGGATTCTATTGGAGTGCTCTTATGAACTTCAAAGCGGTAACTGCTGCCTTTCTATTGGTAGCATCACTGTTTAACACCAGTTGGGCTAACGAGGCGGCACCTGTCGTCGATCGATCATCAACTGGCGGTGCTCAGACACTGCAAGACATCATGGCGCGTCAAGCGCAGCTAGACGTTGACGAGCGCTTCAGGTCTGAAAACATCGGTGATCCCAGTCGCGCCAAGGCGATCACTGATCAACTTGGTACCAATGGCGGTACTTCAGATTCTGAGGTTTACCGCGCAATTCGATACAACGAGATTGAACCTACACTGCAGCAGCGTGGTCCAGCCGCAGCTGTCCTGATTCAGGATGCGGGCATGCCATGGTACAAACTGCGTGAAGGGCCCATGATCACCTATGGCGGTGGTGCACTCTTGGGCATCATCGGTTTGCTGATTCTGTTCTACTTTGTGCGTGGTCGTATCATGATTGATGGAGGACCCGCAGGCACCACGATAGAGCGCTTCAAAGCAATCGAACGGTTTGGCCACTGGTTGTTGGCCGGCTCTTTCATTGCGCTTGGTGTGACTGGATTGCTGGTGTTGATGGGACGGAAGTTCTTGATCCCCGTCATTGGGCCTGAGGCGTTTGCAACGCTTGCAGCAGGCTCTAAATTTATTCATAACAACATTGCTTGGGCCTTCATGATTGGACTGGTGATGACCTTCTTTATGTGGGTTGCGCACAATATTCCAAACAAGCTAGACATCAAGTGGTTGTTGGCGGGGGGGGGTATTTTTACCAAATCTCACCCGTCTGCGAAGAAGTTTAACGCAGGTCAGAAAATCATTTTCTGGACTGTCATGATAATGGGCTTCTCCGTATCACTATCAGGTTTGTCGCTGTTGTTTCCGTTCGAGCTTCCTATGTTTGCAAAAACCTTTGCACTCATTAACTCGGTTGCGGGCACTGATTTACCGACGGTGTTGCTGCCGCACGAAGAGATGCAATACGCCAATATCTGGCACTCTATTGTTGCCTTCGTAATGATGCTGGCAATCATTGCCCATATTTATATCGGTTCTGTCGGTATGGAGGGTGCATTCGACGCCATGGGTAATGGGCAGGTCGACCTTGAATGGGCGCGTCAGCACCATGATCTCTGGGTAGCTGAAGTTGAAGCGAAACAGGGCAAAGGAGGTTCATCGTGAAAGCTATGCTCTGCGCATTTGCCGTAGCACTGGTCATCGCTTTTGCAGCGCCTTCAGTGCTAAATGAGTTTGGTTGGTCGGCCGCCGAGCGAGGTAGCAGTGCAACCAGCGTCCGGCTTAACTGAGAAGGCTGAGGTATTTCAGGTCGATGCTGTCGGCCTGATCTGCCCATTGCCCATTCTAAGACTGAAGAAACGTACCGCTGGTCTCCCCAGCGGTACGACCGTCGACTTCTTAACAGATGACCCGAGTGGTCGTCGCGACTTGAACTCCCTGTGCGAGATTGCCGGGCACGAAATGCTCTCCATCGAAGAAGAGGGTGCAGGTGTCTTACGCTATCGGATAAGGTTGGTCTGATGCAGCGGGTAAACGGTGAAGCTGAGTTCCAAAGACTCTGGCCGACACTGTTTATGTCTATCCGTCTACCGGGCGCTGAAGCGGCCAATCCGATTCTCGCATCACTTCTACTGCAGGCGAATGCTAAGCAAGATCAGCTGACGACCAGTTACTTGCAGCAAAATCTCTTTGAGCTCAATCACCCCGCTATCAGCTGGTTGCAACAGTGTGTAATGCGCGCAATAGCCGACTATGTACAAGAGTCAGGCATGGATAAAATGCCACAAGTGAGTCTACAGGGCTGGCCGAATGTGAATGCCAAAGGGGACTATCACAATTTACATAATCATCCGCATTCATGGTTATCGGGTACCTACTATCTGAGTGTTCCAGCTCAACCTCAGTCAGATAGAGCACGCAATGATATCAATCCTGGCGCGATCAGCTTTTTTGACCCCAGGGGATCGGCAAACATGGGAGCCTTGCGTAATGACGGACAGTTCGATCCAGAGTATCGCCGTCTGCCCGAGGCAGGTGAGCTCTTCCTCTGGCCCGCATTTGTGCACCACTTCGTTCATCCTAATATGTCAGATGATCCTCGACTCTCAATATCCTTTAACGTTGTAGTACAGAATAAATCGCAATTCCTCTAAATGGGGTCAGACCCCTTTTTGACACATTTGTCGTCAAGCACCCATCCCAGAACCGCAGGCCTCCACGCTCCATTATTTGTCTGGGTTTTCGGATAATCGATACGCAAATCCGATACACGCAAACATACCGTCAGGACTTTGCGTAATCATCAATCAGAGATTCAGATTGAACGTTATTAGCCGAGTGAGCTGAGATAAATCGAAATACAAAGCGAAGTCCTGAGATGCCTTTGATGACCTTTAAAGGCCAGTGTCTAGTAACTTTCGAATTGTGCGTCGAGTTCAACATCACAGCTCTGATCAATTTGCTCAGCGTTAAAACCAACGTTCAGTCGGAACTGACCAGCGTCTATACGCCAGCCCCTCGCCTCGACGTCACAATAAGCGAAATCACGAAGAGTTAACGTGAATTTAACGTCTGTGCTCTCACCAGCACTCAAAGTCAGTTTCTTGAACTGTTTGAGCTCTTTAACTGGGCGCTCGACCTTGGCGTTCAGCTCGGAGGTATATAACTGAACTACGGTTGTACTCCGCTTCTCTCCAGTATTAGTCAGTTTCACTTGAGCCGTGACACTTCCGTCGCCACGAACGGCAGCGTTTAAATCACTCAGCGAGAATTCGCTAAAGCTCAATCCATAACCGAAAGGGAAGAGAGGCTTAATTCCTGTCGCATCATAGTGTCGATAACCGATATTGAGTTTCTCACGATACTCAACTTCACCACCTTCACCCGGATATACGAGGGGATCACCAATTGCGGTGGGGTTGTCCTCCAATTTAACCGGAAAGCTCTGAGGCAGTCGGCCGGTGGGTTCAACGTCGCCAAACAGAACATCCGCAAGGGCATTGCCACACTCCTGACCCGGGTACCAGGCTTGAAGTACTGCAGGAGCTGCTTCTATCCAAGGCATTTCAACCGGACCACCGGTCTGCAGCACAACGACAGTATTGGGGTTGGCCCTCAGCACTTTGCTGATCAGTTCATCCTGTCGCCCGGGTAGTCTAATGTCTTCTAGGTCACTGCCTTCAGTATCCCACTCGCCTGTGCGGCCGGCAAAGATCAGTGCCGTATCTGCAGAAGCGGCGACACTGACAGCTGCCTCGATATCCACATCTGTCAGAGGTTTTGAGAGTCCAAGGCGCCAGGCCGCCATGAAGAGGTTATCACCGCGTTTACACATAAAGTCGATGCGAATCTGGTACTCCTGACCGACTTGCAGCTCTATTGGTACTGTGATCTCGTCGCACCCCTCTTCAAAGAAGGTACGACCTTTGGTCCAGCGGTCGGTCAGATCGAGAATCAGTTCGTCGTCGAGATAGATTTTTGCGTAGCCAGCTGAGTGGAAACCGATATGGTGTGTACCCTCAGCGAGAGCAGTGAATCGACTGGTGATCCGTGCAGAGAAATTCTCCGGGTCGACCGTATCGCCGCCGAACGGTGGGATCCAAAATGCAATGGCTTCGCTCATCGTCTCCGTGTGAACAGGTTCACCAGATAAGTCGCGATTAGCGAAGTATTGAACTTCCATCGGTTCGCGATAGAGCGGTTCAAAGCGGTAGTTGCTGCACCCCTGTGCAAATAGAAGCGACTCTTCTCCCAAGCGATTTACCAGACCTTGCCAGGGTGATACAGCGTAATGGGGGTTCAACTGCGCCGAGCCTCCGCCCATAATCTGAGCAGCCTTTGCGTTCGGACCAATCACAGCAATCTTGCCTGATCGCTTTGTTGTAAGCGGTAGCACCTGCTTGTCATTCTTTAACAGCACTGTACCCTCTGCGCCCGCTTTACGGATGAGTGCTCGATGCTCAGGGCGATTATCAGCGACTTCCTGGAAGGGACGGTTATCATCAAGAGAACCGACACGCTCCATTAGGCGGAGTACGTTCAACGCTAGCTCACGCACCTGCTCGCGGCTCACCTCTGCGGCCTCAACGGCAGCGACTAGCTTTTCGCCACGGTCGCGGGTTGGCCCTGGCATCTCGATATCCAGACCGGCGTTGATAGTGGCGGCAGTTGTGCGCGAGCCAAACCAGTCAGAGGTCAGTGCCCCATCGAAACCCCACTCTTTACGCAGAACCTGAGTGAGTAACCACTGATGCTCGGCAGCGTAGGTTCCATTGAGCTTATTGTAAGAGGACATCATTGACCAGGTGCCGGCTTTTTTAACCGCATCTTCAAATGGGCGCAGGTAGATTTCGCGAAGTGTTCGCTCATCAACCTTTGAGCTGATAGTCGTGCGCTCAATCTCACTTTCGTTACCTGCAAAGTGTTTGATCGTCGATGCAACGCGTTCTGACTTTTGGCCTTTAATGTAGGCGGTTGCCAGTGCGGCGGCCAACTCTGGATCCTCGGAGTAACATTCAAAGTTGCGGCCATTAGTACAAGTGCGCTGAATATTCACCGTAGGTGCAAGCGATACATGCGCCTGTTTCGATTTAACTTCTTGTGCGATCGCCTTACCAACCTGTTCTACCAGATCCGGATTCCAGGTCGCTCCCAAACTGATCCCGCAGGGGAAGCAAGCGGCGGTGACTCCTCCGACCAGTGATCCAGCACCCCGCGCACCGTTAGGTCCATCGGAAACACGTAGCTTATTAATGCCCAAACGGGGAATGGCGGCCAGTGACCAGAAGTCCTCACCAGAGAGAAGACTGACTTGCTCCTCCAGTGTCATTTGATTTATCAACTGTTCTGGACGGTCTGTGTCGAGAGTCATGTACTTATCCAATAGTGCAGTGCAACAGGGTTTATAAGGAGGATGTTACGCTAATTTTCTGGTGAGGGGTTAGCTGCCCGTGCCCCTTCAAATTGAGGCCGTGCTAGCCGCCGGGGGGCTGAATGTGTTAGTCAATCGTTAAGGATCGGCGTCAGTCAAACGCGACGGCCTTTAATAAAAAAAGGGGAGTCTGAACTCCCCTTTTTGTCAATTATAGCGCTTATTATGCAGCGAGGTTCGCGTTGGCGAATTCCCAGTTGACCAGAGACCAGAAACCTTTCAGGTAATCTGGGCGTACATTGCGGTAGTCAATGTAGTAGGCGTGCTCCCAGAGGTCAACTGTCAGAATAGCGGTCTGGCCAGCCGTCATTGGAGTACCTGCGTTGCTGGTGTTAACGATCTCCAGTGAGCCGTCAGCGTTTTTAACCAGCCAAGTCCAAGATGAACCGAAGTTGTTAACGGCTTTGTCGTTGAACTCTTCCTGGAACTTTTCAAAAGAACCCCACTTGGCATTGATTGCGTCTGCAACTGCACCAGTAGGTTCACCGCCACCGTTTGGAGACAGGCAGTGCCAGTAGAAAGTGTGGTTCCACACTTGAGCTGCGTTGTTAAAAACGCCACCCGCTGGTGCTGACATAATGATCTCTTCTAGGGATTTACCTTCGTAATCTGTACCAGGAACCAGACCGTTAAGTTTAACGATGTAGGTGTTGTGGTGTTTGCCGTGGTGAAATTCCAAGGTCTCAGCAGAGATGTGTGGCTCCAGTGCGTCTTTAGCGTAAGGCAGTGCTGGCAGTTCAAAGCTCATGGTTTGCTCCGTGATCAACTGTTGTTGTGTTAAGCATGAAAAACGTGGCGATATAATAACACCCTTTGGCCATACTTAAACCGTATAAAGACTAGGTGAACCCCAAGTTGTGCCACCTCGTCTCATTTAAGTGCGGGTGCAACTAAAGTAAGCTGGCGCCCGCAGCCGATACTTTTACAATTGGGCCGCTCATTTCGATTACAAGGTGTGGTTATGTCAAAAGTACTGGTTTGGATCAGTATCGTTATGCTGGGTATTTATGTGGTGAAGACTCAGTATCTCGCCTCTAAGACATGGGAACCTTTCCGTGATGGTTGTATTGCGGGCGGGGGGAGCGAAGCGCAGTGTAACTGTCTCTCTGACTACGTCCATGAACGCTTCAGTGACAACGAAGTGACCCGGATTATGCGGATGGAGACAGGTGACTCAGCTTTTGAAACAAAAGTGGAGCAGGTAATTATGGCTGGCACGCTGGCGTGCAAGGCTAGTTGATACGCTCAGCACTCGCATTGTTCCGGGTTTTGAGACGCGTTGTTTTTTCCAAACGCTTTGCCAGCGCTTGTCGAGTTCAATGTCGCTCTTTCAGCCAGTTCTTTAAAAGGTAGAGTGCTGCAATTGCACGCCCTTCGTGGAAATCTGCTTGTGTAATCAGCTCATCGACCTGTGAAAGAGGGTAACGAACAACCTCCAGCGGCTCTGGCTCGTCGCCTTCTAGCTTACTGGGATAGAGATCCTCAGCGATGACCAGATCGAGCATGTGGCCCATGTAGTTGGGAGCAGCACTGATTCGCTTGAGAGGGTGGAGTTTGCGCGCCGCGTGACCGGCTTCTTCCTGAAGTTCTCGGTTGGCCGCTTCAAGCGCCGTCTCACCCGGATCGATAACGCCCTTGGGTAACGTTAGAACATACTCATCTAAACCGGCCGCATACTCACGAATCAACAGTAGATTGTCGTCCGCATCAAGGGCTATAACCATTACAGCGCCTCTGGGCGGAGTAATTAAACGCTCGAACATGCGCTCCTCGCCATTGCTGAAGCGAAGGTGAACCTGTTCTACATGGAAGAGTCTTGAGCGCTCTGGCCGACTCAGCTTCAAAATTTCGGGTTTGATGGGCATACTTATTATCTTTCTCGGCTGAACCTTGAGTGTTCCCTGATTATGCTAAATTGGCAAGAGATAGATACCGTCTTTCTTGATATGGACGGTACATTATTGGATCTGCATTTTGATAGCCATTTCTGGCTGGAGTTCTTACCCCTGGTCTATGCAGAGAAAAACGCAATGGATCCAGATGAGGCCCGTCTCTGGTTACACGAGCGAATCATGCGTGAGACGGGTACATTGCAATGGTACTGTTTCGATTATTGGTCGAAAGAACTCGACCTTCCGATCACTGAGCTTAAAGCACAAGTGGCGGATAGAATCGGCTATCTCGATTCAGTCCCAGAATTTCTGCATAGAGTGAAGCAGAGCGGTCGGCGTGTTGTAATTGTTACTAATTCCCACCGTGGCGGTGTGGACCTGAAGCTAAAACATACCCAGCTTGGGGACGAGGTGGACCGCATCATCTCTTCCCATGACTTTGGTGCGCCCAAAGAGCAGCAGGCTTTCTGGCATAGGTTGCAGGAGGTAGAACCCTTCGACCCCCAGCGCACATTAATGGTGGATGACAGTCTCGCTGTACTGGGTTCAGCACGTCTGTACGGTATTGCACACCTGCTAACGATCGCCCAGCCCGACAGTCAGCGGCCGCCGCGTGATCTGAGTGATTGCGATTTTCAAATTCTGAATAACTTTTCGGAGGTATTCCCGGATCTATGAGTGCTGCAGCGCAGGTTCGACTCGATAAGTGGCTCTGGGCTGCGCGTTTTTATAAAACGCGCGGTCTGGCGAAAGAGATGATCGATGGTGGCAAAGTTCACTACAACGGTCAGAAGACAAAGTGCTCTAAAGCGGTGGAGATTGGCGCACTTATCAAATTACGACAGGGCTATGAGGAGAAGGTCGTTGAGGTGTTGGCGTTATCTGACCAGCGTCGAGGCGCCCCAGAGGCGCAGAAACTCTATCGGGAGACGCAAGATAGTATCGACAGGCGTAGCTCCAATGCCGAGGCACGAAAACAGCTCGGTTCGGCACCTGAAAATAGACCGAACAAGAAGAGTCGGCGTGAATTGCTGCGCATAAAAGGGTTCTGGGACGATTGATAGAGTGTACAATCTGGCATTTCCTAGCATATCCAAGAGTTAGAGTGTTAATGAGCAGTTCCGACCAAATTCAACGCATACTTTTTGACGAAATCGATGTCCGTGGCGCACTCGTGGGGCTTGAACAGGCCTACGCTGAGGTGCTGGCGCGCGCCGACTACCCAGAACGCTTAGAGGTTGTACTGGGTGAGTTGCTCGCCGCCGTTGTCCTGCTCACCTCAAATCTTAAGATTGAGGGGCGTGTATCCTTGCAAGCTCAGGGGGAAGGCAGTGTGCGTATTCTGATGGCGGAGTGCACACACGATAACCACGTGCGGGGGATTGCGCGCTTGGAAGAGGGGCCTTTGCCAGATGATGAGCGTTTCGATCGCCTGTTGGTGAATGGTCGTATGGCGCTGACGATTGAACCGAACTCGGGACAGCGCTACCAGGGTGTAGTGCCGCTGGAGGGTGCCAGTGTCAGTGAGTGTCTGGAGCGCTACTTTTCACAGTCGGAGCAGCTACCGACAAAAATTCAGCTGGCCGCTGATGGTAAACGGGCGGCTGGCATGCTGACGCAGGTACTGCCGGCTGCTGGCTCAGGTGCGGCAGACTGGGAGCATATCGTAGCACTGGCGCAAACTCTTAAAACCGATGAGTTACTTGAACTCGACAATGAGACGATCCTCTACCGTCTTTATCACGAGGAGAGGGTGCGTCTGTTTGAGCCCGATCCGCTGATATTCAAGTGCGAGTGCAGCCGTGAGCGCAGCGCAAACGCCATGCAAATGATGACCGAAGAGGAGTTGCTCGAAGTGGCCGAGGAGCATGGTGGGCAGCTCGAAATGAGTTGTCAGTTCTGTAATGAGGTTTATCGTTTCGACTCGGCCGATATTCAGGCGCTCTTTCGCAACGATGGCCATCTCAACGATGACAACTCATTGCACTAATAGGTAGCCCTCAGGGGCTACGTTTTTACATGCTTTTTGTGAGACCATTGTCAGCGTGCAATGAGTCGTTCCATCAAAATAAGAAACCAGAGTTCATCTGGTCCATTTCATACCCAAGCAAAGCGTCAATGAACGCGGCCCAAAGAGGCCGGCTGGGTCTTTATTCGCAGGTAGATAGGGCAGTGCCCGAAGGATAGATATAAATGACTAAAGAGGTTGTCTCTACGACCCATCTCAACTTGGCACCCGCCGCACTGGTGGAAGCTGCAATTGCCCGTGGCGAAGGTGTGCTGGCAAACACGGGCGCACTCGTTGTTACGACGGGTAAACGCACCGGTCGCTCGCCTATGGACCGTTTTATTGTTCAGGAGCCCAGCACCTCCGACTCTATCGAGTGGGGGGCGATTAACCGCCCGTTTGATGCAGCTAGGTTTGATGCGCTCTGGTCGCGTGTTGAAGCGCATCTGACTGACACTGAGCATTTCGTCACCGAAGTTCATGTTGGCGCAGATCCAAATCACTATTTGGCGGTTCGGATGACCACTGAGACTGCTTGGCAGAACCTCTTTGGACAGAATCTCTTTATTCGTCCTGCACACTACAATCCAAAGGATAAAGAGGAGTGGCAGATTTTAAATGTCGCCAGCTTCCAGTGTGATCCAGCGCGCGATGGTACGAATTCCGATGGTTGTGTGATTATTAACTTCGCCAAGCGTAAAGTATTGATTGCCGGTATGCGCTATGCGGGTGAGATGAAAAAAGCGATGTTCTCAGTGCAGAATTTTCTGCTGCCTGAACGGGACGTGCTGCCCATGCACTGCTCGGCGAACATTGGTGAAGATGGCACAACCACACTCTTTTTTGGTCTATCAGGAACAGGAAAAACGACGCTCTCAGCTGACCCGGATCGATACCTTATAGGTGATGATGAGCACGGTTGGGGCAAGGGTACGGTATTTAATCTTGAGGGTGGTTGCTACGCTAAAACCATCAACCTGAGTCACAAAAACGAGCCGATCATCTGGGAGGCCATACGTTTTGGGGCCATCGTGGAAAACGTGACCTTAGATGAACAGCGTTGCGCTGACTATCACGACACCAGTCTGACTGAAAACGGTCGATGCGCTTACCCACTTGAGCATATAGCGAAGCGCTCAGCCACCAATATGGGTAGCGAGCCCGATAACATTATCTTCCTGACCTGTGATCTTACGGGCGTATTGCCGCCTGTATCAGTGCTGAGTAAAGAGGCAGCGGCCTACCACTTTTTATCAGGCTACACAGCGCTCGTGGGATCAACTGAAATGGGATCCGGCGGGGGTATCAAGTCGACTTTTTCAACCTGTTTTGGGGCGCCCTTCTTCCCTCGTCCAGCAAGCGAATATGCTGAGCTGCTGATGAAACGCATAGAGGAGTTCGGTTCACGTGTCTATCTGGTGAATACCGGCTGGACCGGTGGAAGCTATGGCACGGGCCAACGCTTCAGTATCCCAACGACCCGCGCCATCATAGGGGCGATTCAGAGTGGTGCGCTCAACGACGTTGCAACTCAGCATGTTAGCGGTATCAACCTGAATGTCCCGATCACAGTCCCGTCGGTTTATAGCAACCTGTTGGTCCCCCGTAATACCTGGGAATCGGGCGAGGCCTATGATGCGGCAGCGGCAGAACTGGCTTCAAAGTTTGTAAAGAATTTCGAAAAGTTCCAAGGTGTAGACGCTGCTATTATTGCAGCGGGTCCTCAGCTCTAAGCTCTACAGGTCGGGCTTGGCCCGACCTGCTCTCTTCCGTTTGGCGCGTTTACGAGACTGATGATATCCGTTCGTTAAACCCAAGTAGCAGTGCTTATTATGAGGGTCCGGTCTTGGTGACACGGGTTACGAACCAGCGATCTAAAATTGCGTCTGGTATCAGGGGTATAAGCCGGGTGATTATGGCGATCATAACGAGTGCCCAGAGCAGACGGTACCCCACCACGGCGGTCAGTGATGCACCGGTTAAGGCAATTAACAAGGTATCTTCAATGAGGCTGTGGCATAGACCAAGTAGACTGATCGCGGCGAGTACCTCGCGAGGTTTTAATTCCCCACGCTCCGCTTCTCTGATGAGTAGCCCGCCACCGAACGCCAGGCCGAGTGTCATGCCGATGAGTGTCATCGATAGCGCGTGTTGAGAGATACCAATTAATTTTAATAGCGGTTTTAGGGCGAGCTCCAGTAAACGCTCGATTCCGGTGGCTTTCAGGACCTGGAGAATTGTGACCAGTCCCAGGATTACGACGGTAGTCCAGAAAAGGCTGGCCAGCTGAGTTTGTAACCAGGTAAGCCAGTCTGCACCGCGTATTTCAGGTTGCCAGATAAATTCATGCGGCTGCTGCATGACAGGGTCGTCTGCGTAGTACCAGCTGAGCAGCCAAGCCAGTGAGAAAGCACTGATAATACGTAGCAGGGTTTGCGGCAGTATGCGGCAGCCTGCTTTGCGGGCGATGCTGACCTCAACTAGCAGGTTATGTGCTCCGAGCATCAGCATCCCCATGCAGGTAACCTGCGCGAGTGTCCAGTCGGATCCGTAGGTGATCATAATCACCAAGCCAGCATAGATATTGGTGAGCATCGCGGTCGCCCATATCAGTCCGGCGATTGGTGGGAGATCCAGAAGATGCATAACGGGTGTCAGCAGTTGGGCGATCAGATCAACAAATCCAGCCTGCTCGAGTAGGCGTACGACAATCAGCGCCGGTATCAGCACTTTGAATAGTGTCAGAGTGATCTGATACCAGTCACGGTAAACCTTGCGGCTGTGTTCAGCGAAGCTCATTCGCATGCGTGGGTTACTCATTTCAGGGGGTAGAAGGAATAGGGATAGGAACATTCCCCGAGCCGTCTGCTGATGCTATTATCGAGCATCAATATAGGCAAGCCATATTGGCTGGGGCGTAAGCTGCGGCTAACAAGTTCAAGATAGAAGCGTGCAAACGCAGTGGAGAAAATCACGAATGAGTGAAAATATCGTTAATGTAAGCGATGCCAGCTTTGAAGAGGATGTACTAAAAGCTGAGGGCCCTGTCCTAGTAGATTACTGGGCCGAGTGGTGTGGCCCATGTAAAATGATCGCGCCCGTACTCGAGGAAATTGCGAAAGAGTACGAGGGTCGCGTCAAGGTATGCAAACTCAATATTGATGAGAATAACGAGACGCCACCGAAGTTTGGTATCCGTGGTATTCCTACACTGATGCTGTTTAAAGGCGGTAACGTTGAAGCGACTAAGGTTGGCGCGCTGTCCAAATCACAGCTGGCTGCCTTTGTAGACGCGAATATCTAATATCAGTGCGACGAAAAAGAGCAGAATGGTCACTTCTGCTCTTTTTTTATACAGTTTGCTGGACAGGCAGCAGACGTCTGTATATATTGGAACGCATCTTATCAAAGATACTTTTCGAACTCCTTCTTCTTAATTTTAACCTTCCGGCAACCCAGCCGTTCGGCTGCAACTAGCCCTTCATCAGTTACGACAATGAATCTTACCGAACTCAAACTAAAATCTATGCCTGACCTGCTGAATATCGCAGCGGAGATGGGACTTGAAAACCTAGCTCGCTCGCGCAAGCAAGATGTTATTTTTGCCATTCTCAAGAAGCACGCACGCAGCGGTGAGGATATTTACGGCGATGGTGTGCTGGAGATCCTGCAGGATGGCTTTGGCTTCCTTCGCTCTGCGGACTCCTCTTACTTGGCTGGCCCCGACGATATTTATGTTTCCCCTAGTCAGATTCGTCGCTTCAATCTGCGTACAGGTGACACAATCTCTGGCAAGATTCGTCCACCGAAGGACAGTGAACGTTACTTTGCGCTGTTGAAAGTTTCAGAGATTAACTACGACAAGCCGGAAAATGCAAAGAACAAAATCCTGTTTGAGAACCTGACACCCCTATTTGCGCAGAATCGTATGCGCATGGAGATTGGTAACGGTTCAACGGAGGATATCACAGCACGTGTGCTTGATCTGGTGAGCCCAATGGGTAAAGGTCAGCGCGCACTGATTGTGTCTCCACCCAAAGCGGGTAAGACACTGATGCTGCAAAACATTGCAAACAGCATCACTCGTAACAATCCGGAGTGTTACCTCATCGTGCTGCTGATTGATGAGCGACCTGAAGAGGTCACGGATATGCAGCGCACCGTCCGCGGTGAGGTAGTTGCATCAACCTTTGATGAGCCTCCATCACGACATGTACAGGTTGCAGAGATGGTGCTGGAGAAGGCGAAGCGTCTGACCGAGCACAAGAAAGATGTTGTGATCCTGCTCGACTCAATAACCCGTCTGGCACGTGCCTACAATACTGTGATCCCATCCTCAGGCAAGGTGCTGACAGGTGGTGTGGACGCACACGCCCTAGAGCGGCCCAAGCGTTTCTTTGGAGCTGCACGTAATATCGAGGAGGGCGGCAGCCTAACAATCATCGCAACAGCGCTCGTTGATACAGGCTCGAAAATGGACGAGGTTATCTTTGAGGAATTTAAAGGCACAGGTAACTCCGAAGTTCACCTTGATCGCCGCGTTGCTGAGAAGCGCGTATTCCCTGCGATCAACATTCGCCGCTCAGGCACTCGTCGTGAGGATCTGCTCACTACTGAGGAAGAGTTGCAGCGGATGTGGATCTTGCGCAAACTGCTCGATCCAATGGAAGACGCGTCTGCGACTGAGTTCGTGATTGATAAATTGAAGGACTTCAAGACCAACGAAGAGTTCTTCCTGTCAATGAAACGTAAATAATTGATGTGAATTTGGGGTCCCGCCCCAATCCATCTGGAAAGGGCGAGCGTAACAACTCGCCCTTTTGTTTTTTCTGCCGCTAGCACTGTTTAGGAGCAAAGATGGCATCACCAAAGTACCGAGATCTGCGTGACTTTATTGATAAACTCGAAGCGCGCGGCGAACTCAAACGGATTAAATACCCGGTAGATCCGTAGCTCGAGATGACTGAAATTTGCGACCGTACGCTGCGGCGTGGCGGTCCGGCTCTGCTGTTTGAAAACCCTGTTGGTTATGATATGCCGGTCCTCGGAAACCTGTTCGGCACGCCAGAGCGGGTGGCGCTGGGTATGGGGGAAGAGTCCGTCGCTGCATTGCGTGAAGTGGGTAAGCTGCTGGCGCAACTGAAAGAGCCGGAACCACCGAAAGGTTTTAAAGATGCCTGGGACAAGCTTCCTATCTTTAAACAGGTTCTCAATATGGGGCCCAAAGAGGTCAGAAGTGCTCCTTGTCAGCAGGTTGTCCTAGAGGGAGATCAGGTAGACCTGAATCGCATACCGATACAGACCTGCTGGCCAGGTGATGCAGGACCGCTGGTGACCTGGCCACTCGTCATTACCCGTGGTCCGAATAAACGGCGCCAGAATCTAGGTATCTACCGGCAGCAGCTCATTGGCAAGAATAAGTTGATTATGCGCTGGCTGGCCCATCGCGGTGGGGCGTTGGATTTTCGGGAGTGGAAGAGAGAGCGTCCGGGAGAGCCTTTTCCGGTTGCGGTTGCGCTTGGCGCTGATCCTGCAACCATTCTCGGTGCCGTGACACCTGTGCCTGATACACTGTCAGAGTATGCTTTTGCTGGACTGCTGCGCGGCGGTAAGACAGAGGTAACCAAGTGCATTGGTAGCGACCTTCAGGTTCCAGCGAGTGCTGAGATCGTGTTGGAGGGGTACCTCTACCCTGATGAGATGGCTGATGAGGGCCCCTTCGGTGACCATACCGGGTACTACAATGAGGTGGACCAATTCCCTGTCTTTACGGTCGAACGTATCACCATGCGTAAGGACCCGATTTATCACAGTACCTATACGGGACGTCCGCCTGATGAGCCAGCCATTCTGGGTGTAGCACTGAATGAAGTGTTTGTACCGATATTGCAGAAACAGTTTCCAGAGATTGTGGATTTTTATCTGCCGCCTGAAGGGTGCTCTTACCGTATGGCTGTGGTGAGCATGAAGAAGGCTTACCCCGGGCATGCCAAACGTGTCATGTTAGGTGTCTGGTCATTCTTGCGTCAGTTCATGTATACCAAGTTTGTCATCGTCTGTGACGATGACGTAAACGTTCGCGACTGGAACGATGTTATCTGGGCGATCACCACGCGCATGGATCCATCGCGTGATACAACGATGATTGAGAATACGCCGATCGACTATCTTGACTTCGCCTCCCCGGTCTCAGGTCTGGGTTCAAAAATGGGCATGGATGCGACCAACAAGTGGGAGGGTGAAACCACGCGTGAGTGGGGTGAGCCGATTAGCATGGACGAGGCCACTAAAACCCGTGTTGATGAGATCTGGAAAGATCTCGGGATTGATGACTGATCGGTTTCGCCTCAGTATCGAAGGGGTCGAGGATGTTTTTCAACTCGACCCCGATACTCCTCTGCTTGAGCAGCTTAGCAGCTTTGGCATTCATCAACGCAGAGCGTGCCGAAACGGTGTTTGTCAGATTTGTGATGCGCAGTTGTTGTCTGGCTCAGTGTTCCAGCGTTACCCCCGTGCGGATCTCTCAGGGCCAGCGACGCTCTATCTCTGCACCTCCTTTCCCAGATCTGATCTCAAAATTAAGCTCCCTGCTGGCCGTACACTGAACCAGATAAACCCGTCACAAGATTGAGCGACTTCCTGATATTCTTGTGTTGCGTTTAAAACCAGAGACGGTTCAGTAGGGACGAATGCTATGAAAGATCCGTTAGTAACAGTTGAATGGCTGAAGCAGCATCTCAATGAGGTTGTTGTGCTGGATGCCACCTATTACCTTTCTGCAGATCCAGAGCGGATCCGTGCAGATTTTAAGACCCTCCGGATTCTGGGTGCCGCTCTGTTTGAGATCGATGAGATCTGTGACAAGAACAGCGATCTGCCAAACATGTTACCGTCTGATAACTATTTCTCAGAGGCCATGGCTCGAATGGGAGTCGATGCTTCCGCGCCTATTGTTGTCTATGATCGCAGCGCTAATCATTTCAGTGCGTCGCGTGTCTGGTTGACGCTGAAACTCTTTGGTCTCACCGATTGCTATGTTTTAAATGGCGGTCTGAATCCTTGGATCGAATCAGGGGGTAAGACCGAGACAGGTGAAACGAGACTAAATCCTGTTGATCCTCGCCATTGGATGCTTGAGAGCGCGCGTGTAGTCTCCGGTGAGCAGATGAGTGAGTATGTAAGATCGGGGCGTGAGACCATTTTGGATGCCCGCTCACGTGAGCGCTTTGATGGTTTGGTACCTGAACCGCGGCCAGGCCTTCCTTCTGGGCACGTGCCGGGTGCTGACTCTGTACCTTTTACGACTCTTACCTATGCAGACGGTTTCTTCATGCCACCAGAAGTTTTTCAGGAGCGTTTTGCGACAGTTGGTGACGGCGAGCCCATTGTCTCATGCGGTTCAGGTATAACGGCTTGCGTCTTGGCCTTAGGGCTTGAGCGCATCGGTAAGCAGTCGAGGCTCTATGATGGCTCTTGGATCGAATGGGGGCGTGGTCACCTAGGCCCTATCGATACAAGCTCATCTTAGGTGCCCCCAGCCTGCTTAGCCTAACCCTGGTTTTCAAGCCGGACGTTCATAGCGTCCGGCTTTTTCTTTTACGGGCCACAAAGGTCAGCCAAGACTGTCAGAGCCATCGTTGTTGCTCTGATCTTTAGCCTACCTTCTCACGCCACTCTAGTTCGCCAAGACGTACCTGCAACCAGTCAAAGCCTATTCGCTTAGCCACCGCTGCTGCACCATCCAGGCTTTTGAACTCACGCTCTTTCTTCGAACGCTGTAACTCCAGCTGAATAGTCTCCCCGTCACGTGTCAAAAAACGCAGTGTCCAGCCCCGTGTCATGGAGATTGGAGCACACTGTGCACTCTCAAAAACACCCGCCTTGAAGAGTAATCGAATCTCTTTTTCCTGCATCTCAAAAGACTCCTGACTAATCAATTTAATAGTATTGATAATTATAAAATAAATATTGATAACTCACAAATTGATTTAGGTATTAAGCCGCCTTAAAAACTCAATAGAATCAATACCTTACGTTATCGATGAATTTGTATTTTCAGGTGTTTGGGTGTCTCTTTTAACTTGTTGTTTTTAAAGGGTTATTCAGGCGCCTTGGGGTGTGTTTTAAGTGAAATTTTTTAATGTTGATGTGATATATCATTAAATATTTTTGATTAGTTATTAGTTAATCTTGATAGGTGTCTCGCTGCCGTTGTTGGAGATTTTTATTGTTTGAAAGACTCGCTAAAACTGGCATGAAAGTTTGTCGATCTTCGTGGCTGTATCTGACTGGGTTCGAATTGAATTGAGGTTTGGGAATTGGGATGCGTATTCAACTAAGTCGAATTACAGACGTTCTTTTACCTCTGCGGCGCAAGTGCTTCTGTATTTCAGCCAGGTTTCTGTGGCGCGTTTTGATGAGACTAGATTACCGTCGATATTTCAGTGAGCCTTTCAGAGGCTCTATACGCGTGTCATCGAGTTGTGTTTGCTCTTCTCAATGCCTCTGTTCATCGCGATGAGCTAGAGCTCTGAAAACGAGTCACTAATCAGGTCTTTGCTTGATGTGTGAAGCGATTTTCCAGATCAGCGACTTCAGGGTTGTCCAGCGAATCGGTGAGTTTTACATGGCGGGTGATGCAGATCAGAGAATAGGCTCTTATATAAGTCGCTACCCCGTGTTCGCTTTCCTCTTTTGCATGGATTATTGTGTAGGACGCGTAGGCGGGATAAAGGGAACGCCATGGATAATAAAAACAATAACAGCCCGAGAAATCCTTTAGATCAGTTTCGCTTGCTCATCGACTATTTTACGTTGGCTGTCACCTTAGCCAGTGGTCTGTTTCTTTTGGCTGTCCCACCTGAAAACGCGCGGTTCCCTCCAGGCCTTTTTGTCTCGCTATTATTGTGCTTTCTTTTGTTACACATAATCTCGATTCGGATGGGCTACATCCGACTTTTGGTATGGAGCGAAAGGTTAATCCTTGGCTCTGGACTGTTAATGTGGGTAGTTATCTGGGTCAATGGCGAATTGGCCACTATCCTCCTGCCTGCCTTTGTATCACTCGCAGGTCTCTATGCTTTGGGGCATTACACCTACCTGATTATCTACTCAATTGGCTCAGTGGGACTGATGTTTCTGCTCCTGAAATTTCAGCCTCATCTAGATCCAGCGGTGGTGGGTCGCTCCGCGATAACACTAGTGAGTCTTATTCTGCTGCTTTTCTTTGTCAGAAAGTATATTGAGTTGCTCAACCGGTCTCAAAGTGAACTCAGGACCTTAGACGGGACGCTGAGGGGTGTTCTGGCTACCGCTAAAATCAATGTTTTTGATCTGCGTGTCAGCAGTGGAGAGGGTAAATTTATCTACTCCTACGATGGTCAAAATAACGAGTTTATAAACGCCAGTCGTTGGCTCGAATTGGTAGATCCACAGTACCGGGTGTTGTTACAGCGCAATCTTCAGCACCTCGCGGTACCAACGGAGTTCAGAGTCAGGCTACCCGGTGGGGATCCGCTGCAGCCATGGCGTTGGTTGAGGGAGCAAACGATCTACGAATATCGTGATGAGTCCGGTGAGCTTCATCGCATTGGATTCTCGCAGAATATTGACGATGAGGTTGCTGTGAGAGAGCAACTTCTCTTGTCATTACAAATTCAAGCGAGCAAGCAGCGCCATTTGAAAGCAGAGATCGAGAAGTTTGATAGCGTTTGTGATCAGTTAGACATGGTCTATTGGCAACTCTCGCTGCATGACTGGTCGCTGATCTACAATCGTCAATTCGCACTTCGCTGGAACCTGGATCCCGGTGGCTCAATTCCCTACAGCGAGTTCAAGAGTCTCATACATCCGGACCATATGTCGTTTCATGATAGCTCTTTACAACGAGTTATCGAGACTCAAACGTCATTCAAAACCCGCTGCCTGACATCGGCTGGACCGCGGGCGGGTAGGTGGTTCGAACTCAGCTACTGGCCCGGTTTTGACGAGGATGGCAATCTGGCAGTTATTAATGTCAGCAATATCGAAGTGACTGATCTGATGCAAGCTCAGGAGGAGACTCGCGCGAAGCACGAGGAGTCTTTGCGTCAGCAGCGGCGCGAGAAGGATATGTACGCGGTGATAGCGCATGAGATGCGTACGCCTGCGGCAATCTTAAAAATGCAGCTCGAGCAGGAACGTAAAGGGCTCGGTCAGTTGGATCGTAAGCTATTCGAGTCTAGTGTGGACCAACTTCTGGGGGTTGTGGATACGCTGCGCACTGTTTCTCAGCCTGACCAGCTGGTCTCGCGTGATCTATCCCCGACATTGCCCTGCGAGCTTATAGCCAATCAGGTCGCGATCCTCTTAACACTTGCCAAGGATGAGGGGCTAGAACTGACGGCAGACTGTAGCGCGTTAACTGAGCAGCGTACGATGCTGATGCAGGGGCCGTTGAAACAGCTGATATCTAATCTTGTGAAGAATGCCATCATACATTCTGGTGGTACGGCTGTTCGTTTGATTGCCCGCAACGACGAGTTGGATGGCTCTCATCTGAAAATCACACTTGTCGTCGAAGATGATGGGCGAGGTATACCAGAGAATGAAATTGAGCGCTTGTTCGAGCCCTACGTAAGAGGTGAGGGCGCCATGAGTGGAACTGGCCTCGGGCTATTCGTTTGCCGTCAAATACCCACAATGATGGGCGGGGAGTTGCACTACGAGAACGGTCAAAGTGGCGGCGCGAGATTTGTGCTGACCTGGACTGCAGAGCTTGCCGCTGAGGACAGTGTTGGATCTGGGGCTGAAATAAAATTATCGCTGGACGAAATGAAACACTTATCTGTGCTGTTGGTAGAAGATGATCCCGGGATTCTGCAAATGACTGCGACCTTGCTGACGGGTGAGTGCAAAAGATTACGAATCGCCAAAAATGGTAAACAAGCATTGAGCATACTGAGTGAGACACCGATTGATCTCGTCTTGACTGATATCTTCATGCCAGAGATGAACGGTATAGATTTGGTAAGGGAGATGCGGCAGAGGAGCTACTTACATCCTGTTATTGGCCTCACTGCAGCGACTCTTGGGCAAGAGACAGCCAATCTCCTGAAGGTCGGTGCCAATGCTGTTATGAACAAACCGGTTGATATTGATGAGTTGAAACGTCTCATCGGGACGCTCAATCTTCAGTCTGACAAAGAGTAGCGTACGAACTGCCGATATCTCTGCTTGGCCGGCAACGCAATAGAAGGAAAATGAGACCGGTTGAGTGCATCAGGCCAACCCTGAGGTTCTAGTGCAACCCCTGCCAAACCAGTATTGCGAAGTATCAGATGATCGCCGGTGTATACTTGCAAACCTGGCTCAGTGGATTCAATCACTAGCTCTACTCCAGAGGCGCTTGAGCTGAGTTTCGCTTGCTGTAACGGTTGTTCAGCTCGTGCAGTAGCCGTACAGAAATTGTGATCAAATGCTGCTTGTTCAAGCGACTTTGGTAAGCGTAGATCAAATCGGCTGCCTGCGACCGATCGGATTTCACCTGTCGGAATGAGCTCACTGTCTACGGGGAGGTAGCTATCGGCGAAGACCTGCAGCTGGTGGTTATTAAGATTGTTTGAACTATCCAGATGAAAGTAGCAGTGATGCGCCCAGTTACAGGGGATGAGCTCATCACTGCTAACGTCGATCTGCAACTCGAGCTGGTTGCTCTCTCTAATTCGGTACTCTGCGGTCACCTGCATCGGGCCAGGAAACCCTGATTCAAGCGCTTTTAGCTGCAATCCAAATCGAGCGGAGCTTGGTGTCAGCTCCTGCAAATCCCAGATGCGATCGGCTGTGCTCCAATGTCCGCTGTGCAGACAGTGTTTTTCCAAGAAGTTCTGATCAACCTGGTACTGCTTACCGCCCAGTGTGAAGCGGCCGCGACTGATGCGATTTGCCACGGGTCCGATGATCGCACCGGCATACCGCAGGTCCCTGCGATAGAGCTCCGGTTCGTTCGAGCCTAAAACCAGTGAGTGTTGGTGCCCCTCCAAATAAAGTCCCTGAAGCATTGCACCATAGGGGCTTACCAGAGCACTCAGGCGACCTGCTTCAATACGGTAGCTTCTGACAGCGTGATTCATACTCAATTAAAATACGAAGGGTTCTACCAGCACCCTTGAACCTAGCATCATCGCATCGGCGATCAGTTGCTGAGGCCGCAAATCAATGTCGCTGGTTTGGCTGGTCACCAGCTTATGCATAGCAGCATAAAGACGTGGGTACTCCCCGTCAGGCTCATCTTGTGTCAGGTTTTCATCCTGTTTAGTACCATCGATGAAGAGCTGTGCACCGCCCTCTTTCAGCTCTAACACGCCTCGGTCAGTGATGACTTGGATATCCCAAATTTGATCGCCCTGTTGGCGCCAATCGAAGTTGGCCCGGCCCTTGATATCCTGGTGGCTGCGCATCTGCATATCGACGGCAATAGGTGTCTGGCAGTTTTGTGGAAAACTAAGCTCAGCGCTGGTAACTCGCACTGCGACAGGCAGAATCTTTGTCAGGATTGATAATGCATTGATGCCTGGGTCCAGTACCCCCATACCGCCTGGTTCCCAAATCCATCGTTGTCCCGGATGCCAGCGGCGTACATCTTCGCGCCAATCAATCTTAAAGGAACTGATCTGCTTATCACTGAGCCAGGTTTTAGCCAGATCAACCTGGTGGGCTTCACGCGAATGCCAGGTTGTAAATAGCGTCAGTCCCCTCTCTGCAGCTAGTTCCCATAGCAAAATACACTCTGTGAGTGTGGCTCCCGGGGGCTTCTCCAGCATCAGATGCTTGCCAGCATTCAGTGCGGCAACTGCGAGGTCAAAACGGGGCGCCGGAGGAACGCATAGAGAGATCACCTCTATATCGGGTCTGGCATCAAGAAGCTCGGTCAAGGTGCCGTAATTTTCGACCCCTGAAACAGAGGTTGATGTCGAAACTGTGGCGCCTAGCTCCCAGCTCTTGTTGGTTGCGATTGCCGGAAGATGCTGGTCCTGAGCTATTTTGCCCAGACCAACCACCGCTATTTTAATACTCATCAATGTGCGTCCTTACCGACAGGTGAGCCGCGACATCCTTTCAGGAAGTCAAGATCGGCGCCCGTATCTGCACCTTCTACATGATTCTGATGCAACCAGGCATACCCTGAGTCTGTAGCAATTAGATTGGGGCGCCAGTTAGCCAGACGCTCGGCGAGTTCCTCATCTGAGATATCTAAATGCAGGCGTCGATTAGCCACATCCACCTCGATAATATCACCGTTTTGCACCACTGCCAGCGGGCCACCTGCAGCGGCTTCGGGTGAGGTGTGCAGAATCACAGTACCGTAGGCGGTACCAGACATTCGAGCATCAGATATTCGAATCATGTCGGTGATACCCTTTTTAAGTACTTTAGGTGGCAGCCCCATATTGCCGACTTCGGCCATCCCTGGATAACCCTTGGGGCCACAGTTTTTCAATACCAGAATACAATTTTCATCCACGTCGAGGTCGTCGTTGTTGATGCGGGATTTATAGTCATCGATGTCTTCAAAAACGACAGCGCGACCGCGGTGCTGCATAAGGTGAGGCGATGCGGCTGATGGTTTTAGAACAGCTCCCTTAGGGGCTAAATTACCTCGCAGTACAGCGATACCTCCATGTTTTGTAAGGGGCTTGTCCGCCGGTAAAATTACGTCGGGGTTGTGGTTACGGACATTTTTGACCTCATCCCAGATCGTTCGACCGGATGCAGTTAGAGCATCTTTATGAAGCAAGCCTGCTTGGCCGAGGCGTTGCAGCACAACTGGCAGACCACCTGCATAGAAAAACTCTTCCATCAGATACTGGCCTGATGGCATTAGGTTAACGATTGTAGAGACTTCTCTTCCGACGCGGTCCCAATCATCGAGTGTCAGATCAACACCCACACGTCCGGCAATTGCCAGGATGTGTATGACCGCGTTGGTGGATCCACCAATTGCACCGTTAGTGCGGATCGCGTTCTCGAAGGCGTTTCTGGTCATAATATCTGAGGGTTTCAGATCATCTTTGACCATCTGTACGATTCGACGTCCGCTCAGCTGTGCCATCACGCGTCTTCGACTGTCAACGGCTGGAATCGCTGCATTGCCTGAAAGCGCCATACCCAGAGCTTCTGCCATTGAGGCCATGGTGGATGCTGTACCCATAGTGTTACAACTACCCGGGCTGCGTGACATCGACTCCTCTGCTTCGAGGAACTCCTCTTGTGTCATCTCCCCAGCTTTCACGGCTTCGGAAAACTTCCACAGATGTGTACCCGAGCCAACCCGTTCATTTGCGTAGTAACCATTTAGCATTGGACCACCGCTGACAACGATAGAGGGCAGGTCGGTTGAGGCAGCTCCCATTAGTAAGCTCGGCGTCGTCTTATCACACCCAACGAGCAGAACAGCGCCGTCCATAGGCTGACCGCGCATAGCTTCTTCAACTGCCATGGATGCAAGGTTACGAAACATCATTGCAGTGGGGCGAAAACTAGACTCTGCAGCTGAAAAAACGGGTACTTCAACAGGGAATCCGCCAGCCTCGTAAATACCGTGCTTTACACGCTCTGCCAGATCTCGCAGATGGGCGTTACACGGGGTAAGTTCTGACCAGGTATTCAGTATCCCGATAACAGGGCGGCCATCAAACAGGTCGTGCGGGATGCCCTGGTTTTTCATCCAACCGCGGTGGTAGATCGTGTCGCGACTGTTTCCAGAATACCACTCTTGAGAGCGAAGTTTGCGAGGCCATTTTGCAGGTTTAAAGCTCATGTCGAATACCTAAAAGGGGAGGGCATAGGTTTGAGGTTCCCTAATTTTGATATTACAGTAAAGTTACTTTTTTAATAATTTTCATAACTTAACTGTTATGTATCTGGGGGAAGTATTGATGCGTTTGTCGCGCCGAATTAAACCCAATCATCTGCGTCTTGTGGTCGCCATAGCGGAACACGAACAGTTAGGTCTAGCTGCAGAGCAGTTGGCGATCTCTCAGCCCTCAGCCTCTCGAACTTTGTCAGAATTAGAGTCTAGGTTGAATGCGGTTCTCTTTAATCGACGCACCAAATGGATGGAACCGACGGAAGCAGGTCAGGCGTTGATTCGCCATGGACGTACCATTTTAGCCGAGCTTGAAGCGCTAGAGTTAGACCTTGATAACGCGGTCCTCGGTTACTCTGGACAGGTGCGAGTCGGTACGGTGACCGGGCCTGCGGCGGGTTTTGTTGTACCTGGACTAGCTCAGGTTCAGCAGCGCTTCCCGACTATAGAACTCAGCGTTGAGGTCGCCCCCTCAACCGCCCTGCTGCGAGGATTACGTGAAGGTTCGCTGGACTTTGTAGTCGGTCGATTAGGAGTGGAGGATAGAGTTAAAGACTTTCATCTAACCCCGATCTCGAGTGAAGAGGTCAGTCTTTGTGTTGGAGAGCAGCATCCGCTCTACACTTGCGAGAAGGTTAAGTTGAGCGAGTTACGCGTCTTTCCTTGGGTAATGCAGGAGCGCGGATCGCCGCTGAGAATGGCGGTTGAGTCTGTATTTCTACAAAGGGGTCTGCGACCTCCTGAGCAAGTGATTAATGCGTCCGCTTTGCTGGCAATGTTATCTTTTTTGGCCAACTCCGATGCCATTGTTCCTTTAAGCCGAGAAGTCTATGAGATGCTCTGCACTAAAGGGCTTGGTGCGAAGATTCAAGCGCTCTGCGTTGATGAAAAAATTGAGGTGCTTCCGGCTTATATCATTCGGCCCGCTGGAGCTCCCTTATCACCCGTTGCCGCACAGGTCTTTGCACATCTGGAGACCCTGGTAAGCTCTGGTTGAATTGTGATGAGAGCGCTATTTATTCCTGTCAGGGTCTCCAACTTTGGCCGATGGCCGACAGGGGTAAATCCAAGTCAAGAGCAGGCACTTGCTCTGCGACCCAGGATGGAAAGGTATTTGAGTTAGGGCCCGGAAATAACCTGTACTCGTTTGCCCAGGGGTAGTTGCGAGCAGCGGTATCAACCGCGGCGATCAGATCGTCAACGCCTTCCCCCCGGTGCTCAACTAGGAGCTCAGGCTCTGCACCAAACCAGTAGCGGTCGGGGAGATCCTTACGAATAACCAACGCCGGAAGCCCCCGGTTAGCTCTCCAGCCAATCACCTCATAGACCGTATACGAGTTTGCACCGGTGGGTTTGGCGGCTATCCAAGTGTGAATAGCAAACAGGCCCCGCCAGCCAAAGACATCGGCACCGTAAACTTGCAGCACCGCTTCAGAAGTGGCTTCGGCAGGGGGGGGCAATTCCAGCTGAGTCACGACGCGCGGTTTGCCAGTTGCTCTGGGTACACCCTTGAAGCGTTGCAATCATCGATAAAACAGCGACTAATTTTAAAAATTTATACATGCTTACCTCAGCTAAGCTACGCTTGTGGTCTGAATTTCGTTCAACCGCCAAATGAATTGGATTGTGGGAATTGTAACTTGAACTATTTCAACATATCGTAGCGACGCTTCGTGTGTGTTGTTTCCGTACCGATGAGAGACCTAAAGCCTTGACGAAAAAAACCGCAGTTCAACAGGTGTATGGATTAATCAAGAATCGAATTCTTGACGGGACCTATGAAGCGTACAGTTTCGTGCGTGAAGCAGCAGTTGCTAAAGAACTTGATGTCAGTCGCACACCTGTACGTGAAGCCTTGCGCGAACTGATATCCGAGGGCTGGCTTGAGGCTATCCCTCACGCGGGGGCTCGAGTCGTTGCTTGGACAGAGAATGATGCGCGCGAGGTCTTTGAGATTCGTCTGGTACTTGAACCGATGGCGGTTGCAGCGGCAGCGAAAAATATGAATCCTGAGCGGCTCGAGGAGTTGAAACTGCTCGCCACAGAGATGGAAGATCTAGTTGACCATGTTCCGACTGACGAGGATGCGCGAAATCGCATAGCAGCGCTCAACTACGAGTTTCACCGCAAGCTGATTGAAAGCAGCAAAAATCAACGATTGACTCTGCTGCTGGGTAATATCGTTCCAAACTCGGTAATACGACGCAATATTGGCCAATACAACCTAGAGCATCTTCGTCGGAGCATGCAGCACCATACCGAGATTCTTCAGGCAGTCGCTGCCGGTAATGTGGCCTGGGCCGAAAATATTATGCGCACTCACCTCCTCGCTGCTCGCGAATTGCATCTGCACTTTCTCAAAGAAGAGTAGAATTGCATACAACAATCTTTTTTGATCTGTTTCGCTCTTCAATATTGTACTTATAAAACAATATATTGCATTAAATAGCACCCGGCTTACCGGTTAATTTTTCATATCGTGAGATACGATTGCATGCAATGCAATTGATTTCAGTGTTTTTAACAGTGTAAATTCAGCCTAACGAATTCAATTGTATGCAATCCCCCGAATGCTGGCGGTTGATTTCACATGGCAGAGTGGTTCGTGACCTCTCTGCGCAGGTTGATGAGAAGGCGATAAGAATAATGAAACAGGACACAGGCGGCTCCTCCTTGCCACTGGCTGATATTCGAGTGCTAGAGCTTGGGCAGCTGATTGCTGGCCCATATTGTGGCCAGGTTTTGGCTGACTTTGGCGCAGATGTGTTGAAGATCGAACCACCAGGCAAAGGTGACGCTATGCGTCAGTGGGGAGCCAGCGATGAGGCTGGTAAACCGATCTGGTGGAATCAAATTGCACGCAACAAACAGTCGATGACATTGGATCTGCGTCAGGCAGATGGACAAGATGTCTTACGTCAGCTGGTGGCCGATGCCGATGTACTGATTGAAAACTTTCGCCCGGGCACGATGGAAAAGTGGGGGTTGGGGTATGAAGAGCTATCCGCGATCAACCCTAGGCTGATAATGGTTCGAGTCACAGGGTTCGGGCAGAATGGTCCTTACTCTCAGCGTGCTGGATATGCTTCTGTCTGCGAGGCGATGGGTGGTCTGCGTTATGTCTCGGGTTACCCTGATCGCCCCCCTGTTCGCGTAGGTATATCACTCGGCGATACGCTGGCAGGCGTTCACGCTGCGCTGGGTGCTCTGGTAGCCATTCATCAACGCGAGAGATCGGGTAGAGGTCAGGTAGTTGACAGTACTATTTACGAGTCTGTCTTCGGCATGATGGAGAGCATCATCCCCGACTACGTTCTGGGTGGCAAAGTGCGCGAGCGCAGCGGTTCCATACTACCCGGTATTGCACCCTCAAACGCCTATCCAGCCAAAGGTGGTCGAGATGTGATCATTGGAGCCAACCAAGACTCTGTTTTTACCCGTCTTTGTGAGGTGATGGGGCGTTCAGACTTATCTCTTGATGAGCGGTTTAGCAGTCATCGCGCTCGCGGGGCGAACCAAACCGAGTTGGACGAACTGATAGGAGAGTGGAGTGCTGGGTTTGATGCTGAAGAGCTCGTGCATCTGCTGAGTAAAGCGGGTGTACCCTGCGGTCTGGTCTACAGCGCGCCTGAGATGCTGGCAGACCCGCATTTTCAAGCACGCGAGTCTATTGTGCAGATTGCTGATGCGCAAGGGCGTCAGATACCGATGCAGAATGTCTTTCCTCGACTGTCACAGACCCCCGGAAAGGTACGTCACGTTGGCCCTGAGTTAGGGGCACATACCGACGAGACACTCTCCCAGCGCCTCGGTTTTCCCGAGGATAGGATTCAAAATTTACGCGAACGCGGCATCATCTAACGGAGTTCTATATTTATGGAACCAATCATTGTAATTGTCTCGTTGCTGGCCATGATCGCCCTGGGTTTCCCGATATTCCTAGCGCTTGGTCTCTCCGGACTCCTCGGCTTTTATATGGCTAAGGGTGCTTTGGCATTCTTCTTTGCCCCCTCGTCTCTGTTTGGACAGCTCAATAGTTTTGAGTTGATTGCTTTGCCGCTGTTTGTGCTGATGGGGAATCTTCTGGGAGCTACGCCCGTTGGTACCAGCCTCTTCCAGGCTGCAGTCCGCTGGTTAAACTGGCTTAGAGGTAGCCTGGCTATCTCCTCAGTGGGCGCTTCGGCTATGTTCGGTGCAGTATCGGGCGTTAGTATCGCAGGCGTCGCGGCAATTGGATCAATCGCAGTGCCGCAAATGCAGTCGCGCGGCTACAGTCGCAGCTTGGCAGCAGGTTCGGTGGTAAGCGCGGGTGCTTTGGCGATGCTCATTCCGCCCAGCGTACCTTTTATCATCTACGGAGCAGTCTCAGGTGTGTCGGTTGCCGACCTTTTCATCGGTGGGATAGTGCCGGGGATTATGCTGGCGCTTGCACTGGCGCTCTACATTTATGTTCGCGTGTTGTTTAACCCAGAGGAAGCGCCTCGCGATGAGGCGAGCTATAGCTGGAGAGAGCGTTTCCAAAGTCTGGGGAATATTTGGCACTCAGCGCTGCTTGTTTTGATTGTACTGGGGGCTATCTACTCAGGTCTGGCAACGCCAAGCGAAGCAGCCGGGATCGGTGCGTTCGGAGCGCTGTTGATAGCGGGTGTGATTTTTAGAGCGCTCAGTTGGCGTAAGCTGGGCGAGATTCTGGCGAGCTCTGCGCGCGTCAGTGGTGCAATTTTGCTAATCATGGGTTGTGCCAAAATCTTTGGTGACTACCTTAACCTTGTGCGTGTACCTCAATCGCTCGCGGATATATTAATGAGCTCGGGTATGCCGGGATGGGCGATTCTGCTTGGAATCATGCTCTTACTAGTACTGCTTGGAATGTTGGTGGATGCGGTCTCTTTGATCGTTGTAACCACCCCTATTCTTCTGCCGGTCATCGTGGCCCTCGGCTACGACCCACTCTGGTTCGGTATCGTGATGGTGCTGAATCTTGAAATTGCGGTGGTTACGCCACCTGTAGGTCTAAACCTTTATGCTTTGCGAGGCGTCTGCCCTGACTTGAGCATCGAGGAGATCATTCGCAGCGCCATGCCGTTTGTCGCTGTGCAATTCGCAGTGTTGATGCTGTTTGTCTTGGTGCCTGAGCTCAGCCTCTGGTTACCACGCCTGCTGTGACACGAAAATAAAAATATGATGGAGATATCACAATGAAATTCACACGTAGAGATTCACTGAAACTGGGGCTTGCCACAGCAGTTGCTGTTGCTGGTATCAGCCTGAATGCGCAGGCACAGACACAGCTGACGGGTGTTTACTACATCCCACCGTCATACCCAGCACTGAGCTACGGCCCACAGGGCTTCGTTGATCAGGTTAGTGCGGTGAGCAATGGTGAGGTTGCGATTGACTACTACCCAGCCAGCCAGCTGATGAAGGCGGATGAGCAACTGCCGGGACTGCGCTCACGTTCTATCGATCTGATGTTCCACACTACCTCATACATTACCCGTTCTGTACCCGTGCTGGGTATTACCGGCTTGCCGGGTATTGCGGGTGAGCTGTACCGCCATCCTGAAAGACTGGCAAAAGGTAGCCCGCTGTTTAACCTCATTAACGAAGAGCTCGCGAAAGAGAACCTCTACATGTTGAGTGCAGGTGGCGGTATCTTCGAACCTGAATACATCTGGAGTACAGAGGCGAGTCCTATTCGCTCACTTGAGGAGTTGAATGGTAAGAAAATTCGTGTGGTAAGTTTTGAGGCAACTCAGGCACTTTCCGAGTACGGCGCCTCTGCAGTGCGTATTCCATCGTCAGAGACCTATCTGGCACTGCAGCGCGGCACTGTTGATGCCGGTGTGTTTAACATCTCTACCGTTATTGGCCGCAGTTTGCAGGAGCAGTTGAAGTACGTATACAAGCTTCCGACGACTGCTTATACCGTAGCGCCGTTTATGCTGCGTGATCGCTATGACGGACTGGACGCACAAACTAAAGAGGCCCTGGATGCGGCGGCAGACTGGTTTGATGCAAACTTTGCCAGCCACGCCAATGCGGATGTCTACCCGAACGACTTCTGGCCGAAGGTAACGGCTGCGGGCATCGAGATCATTGAACCTTCAGCTGAAGACGAGGCGAAGTTCGACGAAGCAACTCAGACCGTTTGGAACGAGTGGAAATCTCAGGTCGGTGAAGAGCTGGCTAATCGTGCCATCAATCTGGCACTAGGCAAATAGAGTAGGGCAGCTATATGTGGGCGCTTACAAACGGGTGGTTACTCGTTCACAGATTCTTGCGAGGCACGTCAATTTTTGTGTTGGCGCTGATGATGCTGAGTATCTGTTATGACGCGGTGATGAGGTATCTCTTTGCGGCACCGACCAGCTGGACTTTAGAGGTCAACTCATTTCTGTTGGTGTACCTGGCAGTTATGGGTGCAGCGGAAGCGCAAAGAGCTGATGCTCACATCCGTATCGGCTTCTTTGCTGAACGCTGTTCACCCCGTAAGCAGGCAATGATCGCCTGTGTAATCGCCCTGTGTGGCATCCTGTTCGCCAGCATTATGGTGTGGCGAGGGGGCATAATGGCCTATCAGGCGTTTGAGTATGGTGAGCGCGTATCAAGTGCCTTTGGTACGCCAATGGTGATTCCGTTCTCAATATTGCCAGTGGGTTTCGGAGCTTTGGCCATCCAGCTGTTGATTGATCTGGTTACAAACCTCAATCAACTCGCCACCCATAAGGTGGGTATGGATGGTAACTCCCGCTGAGTTAATAAGGTCAAGAGGTTTGAACGTGACACTGTACAATCTTCCAGCAAGTATTGAGCTCGTTGAAGTAGCGCCCCGTGACGGTTTTCAATCGATCGTCGAGCCACTACCTACGAGTAGTAAAATCGACGTAATTGAAGCGCTTATTGCAGCTGGTCTCAAACGTATAGAGATCGGATCATTTGTAAGTCCTAAAGCCATACCTCAGATGGCGGATACAGGGGAACTGGTGCGCTATTTCAAGGACCGGCCCGATGTTAGGTTCTCTGCACTGGTGCCTAACCTTCGTGGTGCCAATATGGCTCTGGAGGCTGGTATAAAAGAGTTGGTTTACGTCATCTCGGTATCGCTGACTCATAACATGAAGAATGTACGCCAGACTCATGAGCAATCACTGGCAGGGCTTGCTGAGATCGCCGAACAGGTTCGTCAGTCAACGCTATCGGGGCGTCCGACTATGAGATTGGATTTGGGAACCTGTTTTGACTGTCCGTTCGATGGCCTGATCAAGTGCTCAGAGGTTGCTAATTTACTTAGCCGGTCTCTTGAGCTAATGGAAGGTATCGATGTTGAGATCGCCCTTTGCGATACTACTGGCCGGGCAAGCCCCGCTCAAGTGGGTCAATATTTCGCACAGTTAACTCGACAGTTTACGAGCGAAAATATCACCTGGGCGTTTCATGGTCATGACACCTACGGTATGGGTGTCGCTAATGCGATGTTCGCGATTCAGAACGGTGCCACGGCAATCGATGCCGCCGCTGCTGGTTTGGGGGGCTGCCCATTTGCGCCAGGAGCGACCGGAAATACGGCCACAGAGGATCTACTCTACGCCTTCAACGGTGGAGGCATCGAGACGGGTGTCGACCTGATGAAACTGCTGGCCGCAGCCGACCTTATTGCGGCACTTCCCGGCGGGCAGACTGCCAGCCATATGCGATCCGTACCCCGATCTCGAATCGCGGCATAAACTAAACCAGCACCCCTAGCAAAGCTTACCTTATGGCCTGCTTAATGGTCAGGGGTAGGCTCGTGCAGTCGGTGCCCCATACTGGAGCAGAGGGCTATGAGTCCACAGACACTATTCGAGAAACTCTGGCAACGCCACCTTGTACATGAGCCAAGAGGGGTAGAGTCAACCGAGCCTTCTCTTCTCTATGTAGACCGCCATCTGGTCTACGAAGTGACTAGTCCTCAAGCTTTCGAGGGTCTGCGCCATCAGCAACGAAAACCGAGACGACCAGAGACGATTATTGCAACGGCAGATCACAACGTCCCGACAACTGATCGTACTCAGGGTATTGCGGATCCATTTTCCCGTGCTCAGGTTGAACAACTGAATAAAAACTGTGAGCAGTTCGGTATCAGAGAGTTTCGCCTGGGTGACGTTCGGCAGGGCATCATTCATGTCATCGGGCCAGAACAGGGTGCAACACTACCCGGTATGACCGTCGTTGCGGGTGACTCGCACACCTGTACCCACGGCGCATTTGCCGCTCTGGCTTTCGGTGTTGGCACATCTGAAGTTGAGCATGTGATGGCAACTCAGTGTTTGGCAGTGCCTAAGATGAAGACACTTCTGATAAGGGTGCGTGGTCAGTTGTCTGCTTGGGTTAGCGCCAAAGATCTGATTCTGCATATCATCGGTCAAATAGGCACGGCGGGTGGAACGGGTTACGCCATTGAGTTCGCCGGCAGTGCGATCGAGTCGCTGTCGATGGAGGGCCGCATGACGCTATGCAATATGGCGATAGAGGCGGGGGCCCGGGTAGGACTTGTTGCGGTTGATCAAAAAACCATCGACTACTTGGAGGGGCGCCCTTTCGCGCCGAAAGGAGAGCACTGGAGCGCTGCGGTAGATTATTGGCGGACCTTACACACGGATGCGGGTGCTGAGTTTGACCAGATCATTGAGATTGATGCTTGTGCGGTTAAACCCATGGTGAGCTGGGGTACCTCACCGGAGATGGTCGTGGCAATTGATGAAATGATCCCCTCACTTTCTGGATCTGTCGATAGCGTCAAGGCTGAGGCGGCAGCAACGGCTCTGGAGTACATGGGGCTCAAGAGTGGCCAAGCGATAAGTGAAATCGAGATCGATAAGGTTTTTATCGGTTCATGCACAAACGCTCGCATCGAAGATTTGCGAACGGCTGCGGCGGTGGTGAAAGGACACAAGGTCAGCCAGCGCGTGAAACAGGCGCTGGTTGTGCCTGGCTCTGGGCTTGTTAAGGCGCAAGCTGAGGTAGAAGGTCTGGATGCCATCTTTAGAGATGCTGGATTTGAGTGGCGAGAACCGGGTTGTTCAATGTGCTTGGGGATGAATGATGATCGGTTGCAGCCACAAGAACGTTGTGCTTCAACCTCTAACCGCAACTTTGAAGGCCGGCAAGGCGCGGGTGGTAGAAGCCATCTTGTAAGCCCCGCGATGGCGGCTGCGGCAGCCATTCATGGGCACTTTTTTGATGTGACCAAAATGTTCGAGGTGTGTGACGCATGAGACCATTTAAACAGGTTGAGTCGAGAGTGGTACCGGTTGATCGGTCGAATATCGATACAGATGCCTTGATACCTAAACAGTATATTAAATCGATTGAGCGAACAGGGTTTGGCAAGTATCTGTTTGATGAGTGGCGCTTTCTTGATAAGGGAGAGCCCGGGATGCTGTTGGAACAGCGCATACCTAATCCGGAATTTACACTCAATATGGAACGCTACCAGGGCGCCGAGATTCTGGTGGCGCAGGATAATTTTGGTTGTGGTTCAAGCCGTGAGCATGCGGTTTGGGCGCTCGAAGACTTCGGTATCAGGGTCGTTATTGCGCCGAGTTTTGCTGAAATTTTCTACGCTAACTGTTTCAAAAATGGTGTTCTTCCCATTGCACTGGAGCCTGAAAAGGTTGAAACACTGATTCACAGCGCGTTATCAGTGGATGGCTTCAGTCTTCTAGTCGATCTCCCCTCACAGCTTATCAACATGAGTGATGGTGAATCATTGAGTTTCAGCATAGATCCCTATTACAAACTGCGTCTCGAGAATGGTTATGACGATATTGATATCACGTTGACTAAACTCGATCAGATTGCTCGATACGAGCAAAAAAGACGTGAACAAGAGCCGTGGCTATTTACGGTGTAATTGCAAGTCTAGAGACGAGGGTTTCGCTAGCAAGGCTAAACCTGACGTCTGTGCCTTGAGGGATTGATGAGTAAGGCGCCCGCACAGAGGCGCCCTTCGCTCGGTATGATCTCGAACTAACCGATCTTTTTCTCGCCTGAGGCGACACACTGGTAGATCAATGTGTTGATGGTCATGGGGCCCACGCCACCGGGAACCGGTGTGATCGCACTGACGCGGTCATACAGGGGTCCCAGTTCAATATCGCCTACACCGCCGGGATGGTATCCAGCATCGACAACCACTGCACCGTCTTTGATCCACTCTGCTTTGATAAATTCAGGCCGACCGACTGCACCAACTAGGATATCGGCACCCTTAATAATCTGCGGGAGATTCTCTGTACGAGAGTGGCAAATGGTAACGGTGGCGTCTTTGTTGAGTAGCATCATCGCCATCGGTTTTCCCAGTATGGGGCTTCGCCCAACGACCACTGCATTCTTCCCGGACAGTGGAATATCGTAAGCATCGAGAAGTCGCATGATCCCCTGAGGTGTGGCTGAGCCGTAAGCTGCCTCTTGCATCGCCATACGCCCAAAACCGAGGCAGGTCACGCCATCAACATCCTTTTCCAGTGCGATGGCATCAAAGCAGGCACGTTCGTCGATGTGAGCAGGCACAGGGTGCTGCAACAAAATACCGTGGCAGTTTGGGTTGGCATTGAGTTCGTGGATTTTAGCGAGCAGTTCCTCGGTTGTAGTTGTCTCAGGCATCTCAACCCGTATGGACTCCATGCCGATGCGCTGACAGGCGTTGCCCTTCATCCGCACATAGGTGGCTGAGGCGGGATCAGCACCCACCAGAATGGTCGCTAAAGCTGGAGCCTGACCGCCACTACGCGCTTTGAGTGCGGTAACACGTTCAGATAGTTCGGCTTCGGTTTTCTTAGCAACGGCACTGCCATCGAGAATAAGAGCTGACATGAGAAATCCCTAGATCGAGTAGAAAAAAAGACATACCGCGGCCGATGCTGCGGTCAGATGCGCAATATTCTACCCTCATTTACACTCGAGTTTTAGGCAAGTATTGAACTCCTAGCGTCAATTTCATTAACTCTGTTAATGCGGGTCAGCCATGATCCTGGGTTGTTCTTGGCTTCGGGTATGCAACCTGAGTTAATTTATGCACCCCTTTTGGCAGGAGACTGTCGCAGAAATGAGAACTGTAAACTCGGTTTTGTGGATATCTGGAAGTGGCCAACGAAGGTTCATTGGTGTACTCATTCCAATAACTTGATAATCTTGTGAAATAAGAATCAAAGGGCGCGACACGCGTGGCGAGAGCAGCTAAGAACCGAATAACCCTGGCCGAGGTGGCAGAATTAGCGGGCGTCAGCCGCAGTGCGGTGTCCAGGACATTTACGCCCGGAGCATCGGTGTCCGCCGAAACTCGTGCACGTGTTGAGAATGCGGCACGAGAACTGGGTTATCGGCCCAATATCCTGGCACGAAGCCTTACAACAGGGCAAACCGGTCTGGTCGGCTTGGTTGCGAACAACTTCAAAAACCCTGCCTACCTCGAGATTTTCGACACCTTCACCCGATTGTTTCAGGCTAAGGGACTACGCACCCTGCTGATTAACCTCACTGATGAGGTGGATCCCCAGCGCAGTCTGGATCTGCTTCTCCAGTATCAGGTTGATGCAGTTGTTGTGGCTACCTCCACCCTACCTGTTGAATTTGCCAGTGCTTTTGCTGCAGCGGGTCTTCCCGTCGTGCATGCCTTCGGACGCACTCATGAGGGTGACTACGATGTCGTCAGTATCGATAATCAGGCCGCAGGCGCGCTGGCGGCGAAGCGTTTGCTGGCATCTGGGTATTCTCATCTTGGGTTCCTCGGAGGGCCACAAACCGCAACCTCTACGCGAGACCGTTTAGCGGGATTTGTTGGTGTGGTAAATGCCGTACCAAATGCCAGCGTGCAGGTCCATTTTGCCAGTGGTTATACTTTCGAAGCGGGTAATCAGGCGATGCATGATTTGATGGAAGCTGGACTGGCTCAGGGTTACCTCTGCGGTGATGACATGATTGCTATAGGTGCTATCAGTGCGTTACAGAGCGCCGGTGTCGGTGTTCCCGGAGATGTTGGCATTCTGGGTTTTAACGATATTCAGATGGCAGGCTGGGAAAATATCCGTCTGAGTACGATCCGCCAGCCGATTGAGCGTGTCGTGGAACTGACCGTGAAACGGCTGCTGGCGCAGTTAAATGCGCCAGAGTCGTTTCAGCCGAGCGTCACCTTGTTACCTTGCCAGGTGATTGAGCGCGACACCCTCCCATTGTTGAATCTGGAAATAGGGGGTTAGACCTGCTCCCAGCTCCCTTTGCTAGCGCCTGAACGGGCCACGGCTGCTATCGCTTTGATGGAGTCAGCACCGGCTTCAACAAGCGGAATGAGTCCCAAGTCAGGTGACTCACCTCGATTGATCATCATAATTGCTTGTGCTAACTCAGTGTAAATGTTGCCGAACGCCAGTGGCATTCCCTCTGCGTGACCGACAGTTACGCGGGTTGACCGGTCCGCCTCTGGCGACAGGTTAGCCTCGCCTCGTTCGATAATTTGCGTGCGGCCACCCACCGGGGTGTAGTAGAGCTGGTTAGGTTGTTCCTGAGCCCAGCGTAACCCACCGGTTTCACCGAACACCTGAATCGTCAAGCCATGTTGGCGACCTATCGCGCAGGATGAGGTCCACAATCGACCCACCGTACCCTCAGACATCCTGAAGTTGACCATCGCATCATCTTCCAGCTCGCGGCTAGCGATCAGGCTGACACAGTCGGCGCTGAGTTGCTCCACACGCTGGTTGGTGACAAAGCTAGCCATATGCATGGCGTGAATGCCGCAGTCAGCAAACTGAGCAGAGACGCCAACTTTTGTTGGATCGTAGCGCCAGCGAACACGCGGGTTGTCAGCATCGGCAGCATCTGCATGGTGACCGTGAGCGAACTCAGCGAAAACCATCCTGACTTTACCAATATCGCCACGCGCTACCATTGCACGCATGTGGCGCACCAAGGAGTAACCGGAGTAGCCGTAATTGACGGCACAGATCTTGCCGCTTGCCTGAGCGACTCGCACTAGGTCCTCAGCTTGTTCGACGTTCATCGTTAGCGGCTTTTCACAAAGCACGTGAAACCCCGCCTCAAGAAAGGCTTTACTGATCTCGTAGTGGGTATCATTTGGCGTGGCGATAGTCACCAGTTCCACGCGGTCTTCACGGTTGCGTTCGCCCTCTAGCATCTCACGCCAGTCACCGTAGCTTCGATCTGCCGCCAGACCTAGCTCAATACCGTAGGCACGGCCCTCTTCGGGGCGGTGATCAAGCGCCGCTGCGGTAAAGTTAAACAGACCATCAAGACGCGCGCCCAAGCGGTGTGCAGGACCGATCTGGCCACGGCCACCACCTATCAATCCCCAATTAATCGGTTTCATTCTATTTACACTCCAAACTTAGAAGCCAACGCTGGCGAGAAATTCACGGTTTGCGCGCGCGTCGATGATTGGCGACACATCGAGCGTCGGGTCACAATCCTGCTCCACCGTGATCCAGCCGTTGTAACCACGGTCGGTTAGCAGCTGCTTAACGGCGTCAAAGTTAACCTCTCCCTTACCCAGATTACAGAAGATACCCAAACCGCATGCATCATAGAAGCCGGTTCGGTGCTGAATAACATCGGCTTTGACGCGTGGATCGATATCTTTGAAGTGAACGTAGGCCAGACGGTCGAAATGGCGCTGCATAAAGTCAACGGGATCGAAGCCGGCGTAAGTCTGATGCCCAGTATCTACACAGAGTTTCAGGTGGTCTGCGTCAATTTCGGTCAGGAGTCGCTCAAGTTCGGGTAGGTAGTCAACAAAGCCTGCACTGTGGCTGTGGATGCTGACGGTTAGGCCATACTCTTGCGTACCAATTTTTGCGACGGTCCGAATACGCTCAACAAAAGCTTGCCACTCTCGGCCGTCCATCTGTTCCGCTTCACTAGGGCGTCCAGCGGCGGGGGCTCGGCGTTCTGATATAGAGTCAATCAGAACCAGTTGGTTTGCGCCATGTGCCACCAGAGAGCGCGCTGTACGATGAGCTTTGTCCACCAGGTCGTCAAATTTTGCAGCATCGTGGAAGGGTTGGTAAAGCACGCCGGCTGTTAACTCAAGTTGGTGCTGCGCCAAAGCCTCGGCCAGCTCTACTGGATCCTCTGGCATGAAGCCTATTGGGCCCAGCTCGATACCTTGATAACCCGCAGCGGCACATTCACTCAATACTGTCTGCCAACTTGGGTTGCGTGGATCGCCTGCAAATTCCACTCCCCAAGAACAGGGAGCGTTACCGACTCGAATTGTCATTATAGTTTTCCTCAAATTACAGGCTGATCCAGCCCGACTGCTTGTATGAATCTCGGATAGCCTCTACGACACGCATGACCTCAGCGCCGTCTTGAAAGCTTGGCCACGCCGGCTGATCACCTAGAATGGCGCGAATAAAATTGGCTTGCTCAATAATAATCTGGTCCTGGTAACCGGTGCCGTGTGCAGGCCCCTGGCAGAAGAAACGGTAATCCCCATGCTCAGGTCCGGCGAGGATACGTCGGAAACCTGCATTTGGGCCGCTCTCACGTAGATAGAGCCAGAGGCTGTTCTGATCTTCCTGATCGAAACGGATACTCCCCTCAGTGCCGTGTATCTCATAGGCGTAACCCATTTTGCGACCGTGCGCGACCCGCGAGGAGGATATAAAGCCGTTCGCGCCGTTGCTAAACTGGCACATAAACTGAATTTGGTCGTCGTTCGACTCAGTTTCTCTACTCTGGCGGCGCGACTCGGGCCGGCGTTTGATATCGGCTACCAGAGAATCGATTGGACCGCAGAGGGCAAGTGCGCACTGGATGGCATGGGGTGCCAGATCGCCAAGCGTGCCGTTGGCATCACCAAACAGACGCCAGTTATCTGAACCATCGACCATAAAGTCTTCGTTGTGCTCCCCGCGGAACCAGGTGATATCGCCAATCGCGCCGTCGGAGATTAATTGACGAGCGTATGCGCTGGCAGGTGTGTTGATATAGTTGTAGCCGACCAGGTTAGTGACATTGCTGGCGGCTGACGCAATTGCTTGTGCTTCAGACAGAGTACGCCCCATCGGTTTTTCACACATCACCGGCTTTCCAGCGCTCGCGCACAACTGCACAAACTCGAGATGGGTATCCTGAGGTGAGGCTATAATAACTGCGTCAATGTCAGGGGATCTAATCAGCTCTGCAGCACTCGAAAAAGAGCGTTCTGCCTTATATTGCAAAGCGTATCGAGCGGCGCTCTGGGCTGACCCGGCAGCGATGCCGCCGAGAGTGACGCGCGCATCCAGTTCCATCACGGCGCTTACAGAGTGCGCTGCTACCGAATGCGCTTTACCCATGTAGCCACCACCGATGACGCCAAGCGCGATTGTTTTCATCTTTTTATCCTTAGGTTTGCAACCGGTTGCAAATGTTGTATCTTTTTCCCAAACAATAATCAATAACAGGATGCCAGTATGGAAACAAAAGCGGGCAAAATGCTAACCCTGACAACAGCCCAGGCGATTGTTAAGTATCTGCAGAACCAGTGGATTGAGATTGACGGTGAACGAGTACGGCTTTGTGGTGGCGGTTTTGGTATTTTCGGTCACGGAAACGTCACTTGCCTTGGCGAAGCACTTTACGAAGTGCAGCAGGATCTGCCCCTTTACCGCGGTCAGAACGAGCAGTCGATGGGTTTCGCCGCTGCTGCTTACGCCAAGTATCACTTACGCCGACGTTTTATGTTTTGTACGGCTTCAGCCGGCCCCGGTACAGCGAATCTCATTACCTCATCCGCGTTAGCGATGGCGAACCGATTACCCATGCTGATGCTGTGCGGCGACAACTTCGCCACCCGCTTGCCTGATCCCGTGCTGCAGCAGGTAGAGCACTTTAATAACCCGGCTTTGGGTGTTACCGATGCTTTTAAGTCGGTCACCCGATACTGGGATCGTATAACCCACCCCGCACAAATTCTGCAGTCGTTGCCTCAGGCGATTGGCGTCATGTTGGATCCTGCTGACTGTGGCCCCGCCTTTATTGGGCTGCCGCAAGATGTACAGGGGTGGACCTTTGAGTATCCGGAATCTTTCTTCGAACCGCGGCTCCATCGCATACGCTCTGTGCAGCCCGATCCGGTGGAGGTCGAGCTTGCAGCCGCGAAGCTCAAACAAGCAGAGAGGCCGCTAATTATAGCCGGTGGCGGTGTCCAATATGGCGATGCTATTACGGAGCTGCGAGAGTTTGCGGAACGTCATCAAATTCCAGTGGTGGAGACCATTGCAGGGCGCGCCAATCTGTTGTGGGATCACCCGCTCAACTGTGGCCCTCTCGGTGTTACCGGATCTGACTCAGCTAACGCATTGGCTGATAAAGCAGATGTGGTGCTATGCGTTGGCACACGCCTGCAGGATTTTACTACCGGCTCTTGGACAGTGTTCGGAGCGGGTAGCGAGCTGATTAAGATAAATCCAGCTCGCCATGATGCGCTAAAACACCAGGGAATTGCAGTGGTTGCTGGCGCTAAGGAGTCCCTCCCAGCCCTCTCTGGTCTGCTAGGAACCTACACCTCACCAGCTGGGTGGCTTGATATGGCCTCATCGGAGCGCGAGGCATGGGCTGTGATAAGAGCGGCGAATACTGATATCCGATCAGGACCAAGCCGCTACGCTCAGGCGATCGGTGTAGTCAACGCCCTATGTGAACCCGGTGATCGCGTGGTTACCGCCGCTGGGGGGCTGCCAGCTGAGGTGACAGCCAACTGGCGTACCTTGCAGGAGAGCACGGTTGACGTGGAGTTTGGCTTTAGCTGCATGGGTTATGAAATAGCCGGTGGTTGGGGGGCGCGTATTGCCCAGTCTGAATCTGAGAAACATCACGATACGATTGTTTTTGTAGGTGATGGCTCTTATCTGTTGATGAATTCGGATATCCACTCGGCGGTTATAACCGAGAAGAAATTGATTATTCTAGTTCTGGATAACGGCGGTTTTGCGGTAATCAACAAGCTCCAGAGCGGCAAGGGCAACGCAAGCTTTAATAACCTTTTCAAGGATACACCGACGGCGACTCGCCAGGTGAATGTCGACTTCGAACAGCATGCTCAGAGTATGGGTGCGCGAACGGAACGCGTGGCAAATGCTCAGGAGATGCAGGCTGCGTTTACCCGTGCCAAAGAGTCTGAAGAGACCTATGTCATTGTTATGGATGTTGATCCCTACGAGGGGTGGACCAACGAGGGCCACGCTTGGTGGGAGGTTGGTACGCCGGCCGTGTCCAATCGTCAGCAGGTGCTTGACGCACACGCTGAAACTGAGTCCGGGCGCGATCGCCAGCGTAGGGGTGTCTGATGCTCGCTTTTGCTGCAGATAAGCCCTTTTTAGTGGTCGGGCGGGCCGGAATGGATCTTTATGCTGACCCAGTCGGTGCGCGCACTGAAGATGCCGCCCAATTTGTTACCGCTTTGGGCGGTTCAAGCGCCAACATAGCAGTTGCTCTGAGTAAGTTCGGTAAGCCTTGCGCCCTAGTGACTTGCGTATCTGATGATGCAATAGGGCGCTTTGTAACCAATCAGCTGCGTCATTACGGTGTGGACGCAAGCAAGGTTCGCAAAATAAACAGTGATTGTCGTACCAGTCTCGCTGTTGTTGAGTCGCGTGTTGAGGATCACCAGTCGGTTATCTATCGCAATAATGCGGCTGATTTTCAGATGGATCAGGGGGATGTTGAGTCCATTGATTATTCAGCCTACTGCGGTTTGATCGTGACGGGCACCTGTCTGACACTCGAACCATCTCGGTCCGCGACTCTACTGGCATTGCGAAAGGCACGGGAGGCGGGTATTCCCTGTGTGATGGACCTCGACTACCGTCCTTACTCCTGGGAGAGTGCTGGTGCAGCGAAACAGGTGTACGAAGCAGCACTCGATCAGTTGGATGTCATCGTCGGGAATGATGATGAGTTTGGTCATATGGCGGGTGAATACGAGGACGGCGAGAGCTATGCCCGTGCGCTCTCTGCGCGTGGCAAGTATGCCATTTACAAGCGGGGTGAGAAGGGTTCGCGCACCTTTGGTCCCAATGAATTAGTCATTGATACCGGCATCTTTCAGGTAACACCGCTTAAACCGACGGGTGCAGGTGACTCCTTCCTCGGTGGATTACTCGCGAGCCTCTGTCGCGGTAACAGCCTGGAACAAGCCTTACTTGATGGCAGTGCGTGCGCTGCCATGGTCGTCTCGAGAGTAGGGTGTGCACCGGCCATGCCTGACCTCAAACAGTTAGCATCTTTTATGGAACAGACAGATACCCCTGAACAGGTATTAGGAGTTTAGCTATGCATATCGCTCCCTTTGATAATCAGAACAACCCTATTGTCGATGTGAACAACCCGACGGTACCCTTGAATTACTTCAACATCGTCAAGCTTAAGCGTGGTGATCGATTCGATTACTCAGTCCCCGGGTTTGAAACCTGTATTGTGCCAGCAACGGGCCGTGTCAGCGTTAGTGTTGAGGGTGTTGAGATTGCAACCATCGGACTTCGGACAGAGGATGTCTGGGATGGCGAGCCTGAAGGCATCTATGTTCCGACCGGTCAGCAAGCCTCATTCGTCTGTGAATCTGAGCAAGCGGAGGTCTTTATCGCAGGGGCTCCGTTCGAAGAGGTGCTGGAACCCTTTGCTGTCATGGCGGATGACATCGATATGATTCAGTATGGGTCTGATGACACCAAAACCCACCGCAAGATTAAGCATATTTTAGGTATGAAACAGCAGGGCAGAGTTGGCAAACTTCTGGTCTCAGAGTTGTTTACCGTCGGTGAGGGCGGCTGGTCAGGATTTCCGAGTCATAAGCACGGGCATGACCGTGAGGGTGTCGAGACGCGTCACGATGAAACTTACAATTTTCGCTTCAAACCTAACACGGGTTCGGCGCTGCAGTTATTACAGAAGTCCGAAGATGATCCGGGCGAGGCCTTCCATGTTGTCGACGGATCGACCTTCTTGATTGATGATGGGTATCACCCGTGCTGCGTGATGCCCGGGTATCAGATGTACTATTTCACTATTCTGGGCGGCGCAGCTCAGCGCGGACTCTCTCCCTATTTCCAGCCGACGCATGCAGGGCAGTTGGAGACTATTCCCGGAATGAAGTCTATGTGGTCAAAATTTAAATGATCGCAACGCTAGCCGAAGTTCTGCAGGACGCGCTGGAAAATCGGTATGCAGTTGCCGGGCTGGTATGTCTTGGCTGGGAAGATATGCGGGCATATGCCCGCGCAGCTGAGGCGGAACGAGTTCCCGTCATCTTGCAGGCGGGCCCTGGTTGCAGAGCGCACACACCCATACCGGTTTTGGCTGCAATGATGAGATCCGTAGCCGAGTCGGTTAGTGTGCCGATTGTTATGCATCTTGATCACTCTCGCGACCTAAACGAATGCCGAGCGGCAATAGAGGCTGGATTTACCGGCGTAATGTATGACGGCTCTCGCTTACCGCTGGAGGAGAATATAGCGCGAACAGCCGAGGTTGTGCGCATGGCCCATGCAGCGGGTGTATCGGTAGAGGGTGAAATCGGCTTCGTTGGGTATGCGGCGGGTGAATCATCGGCTGGAACTGATCCGGCAGAAGCCCAACGCTTCGCGGAAGAGACGGGCATTGATGCGATGGCCATCTCAGTGGGTAATGTGCATTTGCAAACTGATACTGAAACCGCCCTTGATGAGGGTTTACTCAGCAAGATTGAGGCACTAACCAGACTGCCACTTGTTATTCATGGCGGAAGCGGTGTGCCTAAGGCGCAGAGAGCCACTTTGGCGCGTGGGTCAGCCATATGTAAATACAACATCGGCACTGAATTGCGTCAGGCCTTCGGGCGTGATCTGCGCGACATTCTTAACCAGAATCCTCAGCGGTTTGATCGCATCGAGATTCTGGGAGAGCTTGAAGAGAGAATCGTTGAGACGGCGCGCAATCTCTTCCGAACTTTATAGCGTTAACGAGTCAGTCGATTCGGGTTGGCCATTTAAGGCACAACGTTTATGCACAGACTGACACAAAATGTAACAAAACAGGTGCGGAATAGACGTTCTATTGTGTTGCTAGATGGAAAACTGATTGCTATCGTGAACAAGACTTTAAGTGGGACTAAGAAATAGAAATGCCACCGAAAGTGCTCAATCATATGACGGCCCCCAGTATGCGCTATGATGATTTTATGCGCATGGCGCAGCAGTTAGGTTGTGTTGGGGTGCATTACCGTAATGATCTGGGGCGGCCTCTGTTTGAGGGCGATTCACCGGAGCAGGTACTCCAGTTAGCGGCAAAACTGGGTATGCGCATAACAGGGCTGGCTCAGCTTGATCGTTTCAATGACTGGAACGCAGAGCGCGCTGAGCAGGCGGCATACCTCATCCGTACCGCCGTGGCGGTTGGTGCATCGGGTATTGGGCTTATTCCGGTAAATGATGGCAGCGGCATCGCTGAAGATGAAAGACGGGTTAATTTGCACAGTGCTTTGGCAGCACTTAAGCCTCTGCTAAATGCTGCAGGTCTGAAGGGATTTATTGAGCCGCTTGGCTTTTTACAGTCGTCACTGCGCCACAAACATGAAGCAGTTGCTGCGATTGACGCGGTCGAAGGGCAGGGAACATTTGGATTGGTGCATGATACCTTCCACCATTTTCTTGCCAATGGCGCGGCAACAGGGGCGCCCGTTTTTCCGCAGTACACTGAGATAGTTGAGATATCAGGAGTCGTGGGTCCTGATCTTGAACCTCAAGATATGAGGGATGAACACCGGGAGTTGGTTGACGCACATGACTCTATTGGTAATGTCGATCAGATCCGAGAGTTAATGGAGGCGGGTTATACCGGACCTGTCTCATTTGAGCCTTTTTCGCCAAAGGTGCACGGATTAGCAAATCCGGCCCAAGCGATTGCTCAATCGTTCGATTTCATTGCAAGTGAGTTATCCGCGTAGGGCGGTCTGCTCAGCATGAAAAAGCCCCAAAGAGGGTTTCTGGTTAAACAACAATAAACGGTGTGCCAGACACCAAAAGGAGACGAAAAATGAAAAAATCAATTCTTGCTGCAAGTCTGACTGCTGCTGTGCTAGCGCAGGTCCCTGCTGCACAGGCACTGACAATCGGCTACGCCACTCACCATTTCGATGATAAGTTCTCAACGATCCTGCGTAACGGTTCACAGGCTTACGCTGAGTCTCTGGGTCATGAGATGATTCAGGTCGACGCGCAGCTTGATGTTGGTCGTCAGCTAGACCAGGTTCGTAACTTTATTGCTAACGGTGTTGACGCTCTGATCATTCAGGCAGTTGACTCTACTGCAGCTGGCCCAATGTCAAAAATGGCTGCAGAAGCAGGCGTTCCCACTGTATTTGTAAACCGCAAACCAACTCCTCTCGAGTCTATGGCTGATGGCCAGGCTTACGTAGCATCAAACGAAGTTGAGTCAGGTACTTACCAGACTTACCAGATGTGTCTGCAGCTGCGCGCTGAAGGTAAAAGCGGTGGTGCACGGGGCTACCTGTTGGTAGGTGACCTGGCGTCTGAAGCAGCCGTACAGCGTACTATCGACGCTGAGCAGGTTGTACAGCTCGACATGTGTAACTTCATGGAGATCATCGGTAAAGAGACTGCTATGTGGCAGCGTAACGAAGCGCAGGATTTGATGACCAACTGGCTGTCAACCGGCGAAGATTTCGACTTCGTGATTGCTAACAACGATGAAATGGCACTGGGTGCGATTCAGGCGATGAAAGCAGCTGGTATCAGCATGGATGATGTCGTTGTTGGCGGTGTAGACGCTACTGATGACGCACTGGCTGCAATGCGCGGCGGTGATCTGGATGTAACTGTATTCCAGAACGCTAAAGCTCAGGGTGAAGGCGCTATTGATGCAGTTCTTAAACTGGTGAACGGTGAGAGTGTTCCTCGCGAGTACTACGTTCCTTTCGAACTGATCACTCCTGAAATCCTGAAGACTCACCCAGAACTTAGCAAGTAAGTTCGACTCTAGGCAGAGCCCCTTTTTGGGGCTCTGTTCTTATGTTTAGTAATTGTCTGATTTCCCGGAGTAGTTCCAATGTCTAGTACTACACATGGTCTTGGCGGGTTGAAGTACGACCCAAAGAAACGCCATCGTCCGCCCGAGTTGAACGTTTTTGTGGCGCTAGTCGCTATCGTCGCACTGTTCGAAGTTCTCGGACGTATGTTTGTTGGCGACAGCTTTTTGTTCAATACGCGTGATAAGGTCGACACGCTCTTTAACGAGCAGCGTCTCAAAATCATTATTTTACAGGTTTCAATTATCGGCATTATTGCGCTTGGCGTGACGCAGGTAATTATCTCCGGGGGTATAGACCTCAGCTCGGGGTCCATTGTCGGTGGTGTGGCGATGATCACGACCGCCTTCGCACAGTCTGCGCTCAATGAATACGGCATGGAAAACGTTAAGCCGATTTTAGGTGCAGAATGGCTCGATCTTCCGATCATAGTGCCCTTGGCGATAGGACTGAGTGTTGGTTTACTTGCCGGTATTATTAACGGTCTACTGATCGCCAAGTTCAAAATACCACCATTTATTGTGACCCTGGGCATGATGCTGTTCATGCGCGGTGTAGCAACATTCGTTACCAAAGGCCGTCCTATCTCTTTCTTACAGGAGGACTATGTCGCGATTGGTACGGGCATGAACCCGGTGTTTATCTTCATCGGTATAGCGGTCATCATGCACTTTCTGCTGAAGTACACTAAGTACGGTAAGCATACCTATGCAATCGGTTCCAACGAACAAGCGGCCCGTATGTCGGGTATCAACGTTGACCGTCTCAAAGTACTCATTTACGCGATCGCCGGTATGCTTTCTGCAGTCGCGGCTATTGTAATGAGCTCTAAAGCGCTTACTGGTCAGGCAGGTATGGGTCTGATGTACGAGCTGGATGCGATCGCTATGGCCGTTATCGGCGGCACTTCACTAGCGGGTGGTAGAGGCTCAATCCTTGGTACTTGCCTTGGAGCGCTGATCTTCGGTGTGATTATCTCTGGATTTACCTTTATGCGTCTCGATGCTTTCTATCAGGAGATGGCGAAAGGGATCATCATTGTTGCTGCGGTTATCCTCGACCAGTGGCGTGCACAGAAACAAGCGGCCAAGGCTTAGGAGGTGTGGCAATGAGTGAAATTATTCTGAAAACGGAAGGCCTCACCAAGCACTATGGTGGTGTTCATGCCCTTGAGGGGGCGGACTTCGAAATCCGTAAAGGGGAGCACGTTGCCATAATGGGCGACAACGGTGCCGGTAAGTCGACATTCGTTCGCCAGATCACGGGAGTAGAACAGCGTACCTCTGGCAAGATCTGGTTTGATGGCTCGGATGTTGACTTTGCTGGTCCGCTTGAAGCGCGCGAAGCGGGTATCGAGACGGTGTTCCAGAACCTCGCACTGGCCGATGCTTTAAATGTCCCAGACAACCTCTTTCTGGGTCGTGAGATCTATAAGGTGAAGTTGGGTCCGTTCTCGATCCTTGATTACAAGGCGATGCGCGAAGCGACCATGGCGTCGTTAGAGAAAACGGGTGTTAAGATTCCTAATATCAATAACTCGATCAGCAATATGTCGGGTGGTCAGCGTCAATGTGTGGCAATTGCCCGTACTGCAACTTTCCACTCTAAACTGACGATTATGGATGAGCCAACGGCAGCGTTGGGTGTTCAGGAGACCGCACAGGTCGAGAATATCATCCGCACTCTAAAAGAGGCGGGAGAGCCCCTGATCCTGATCAGTCATAATATGCGTCAGGTATTTGACCTGGTGGATCGAATTGTTGTTTTCCGTCGTGGACGTATAGTGGCTAATCTTCGCAAAGAGGATACTTCGGGAGAGGATGTTGTCTCATACATCACTGGTGCCAAGACAGCTCCCGAGTATGCTGAAAACGCCTGATTTTCCCCATTGAGCTCGAGAGACGCCCTCTTTATGAGGGCGTTATTTTTTTATAACTGTTGTCTAGGCATCAAGAAAATTTCCAAATATGGCGTCCACTGATACCAGAACAAAGCACCTTTACTCCGTATAAGGGTGGCCAATATGGACAAATTGACCCGAGCTGTTCCCCAACCTCCGTTGGTATCATCCCCCAGTCTTTTTGTGGTACGCGTGCTGATTTCCCCGCTTGTAGAGCCCTAAGATTAGCGTGAAAACTCTAGGCTAAAAGCTTAACTATGATTGCCTTAGAGCGTCGATAAGGGTGGATAGTGCCGTGCCGGGATCGGCAACTAATCAGAATACCCTGTGGCACTGGACTGAGAATGACTTAGATGTGTAGCTGAGCCGTTGCGGAGTCCCCCTAGACTCGGAAAACACTGTGCTTTGACGCGTTCAGATGCGAGAAATATGTCGAAAAAGCACGCGCACAACTAACCATCTGTTGACCTTGAAGGCCTCGGCTCCTTAAGCTTGCCCACCTTGGTTTAATAATCCGAAATAACTCGGTAAATGAGGCTCGAACCTCGAGCACGATCTGGAGATTGTCATGAGCAATGCTAACGCCTACATCCTAAAAGTTGAATGTCCGGGACAGACCGGTCTTGTTGCAGCTATTTCAGGTTTTCTGGCGGGTAGAGGCTGTTTCATTACTGAGATGAAGCAGTTTGATGATCTGCATTCCGGCCGATTCTTCTGCCGTATCGAGTTCACCACAGAGACTGAGATGGACCTTGATCACTTAAATGCCGAGTTTGATGCTGAAGTGGCAATGGCATTAGATATGGTATCGCACTTCGCAAGGGTCTCTGCACCAATGAAGACGCTGATCCTCGTATCTCAGCACGATCACTGTCTGATGGAGTTGCTCTACCGCCAGAAGCGTGGAGAACTTAATATTGAGGTGACAGGTATTCTCTCTAATCACCCTGACCTTGAGCCAATCGCAAAGTTTTATGGTCTGGGCTTTGAACTTCTTCCGAGTTTGGAAACTAAGCTGGAAACTAAAGCGGCCCGTGAAAAACGGATATTGCAGGCATTTAAAGAGACTGGCTCTGAACTGGTCATACTGGCGCGTTACATGCAAATCTTGTCACCTGAGCTCTGTACTGCACTCGCCGGTCAATGTATTAACATTCACCACTCTTTCTTGCCCGGGTTCAAAGGTGCTCGTCCCTACTACCAAGCCTTTGATCGTGGTGTTAAACAGATCGGTGCAACAGCTCACTATGTGACTTCTGATCTGGATGAGGGGCCGATTATTGAGCAGGAAGTGGGTCGTGTAGACCATGGTTTTGAACCAGACGATTTACGCGACATGGGTCGAAATATGGAGAACCTTGCGCTGTCCAAGGCGGTTAAAGCCCATTCCGAGCATCGCGTATTTGTAAATGGTCTGAAAACTGTTGTGCTTGCTTAAGCCTCTGTCTGCCATGCCACTTCAGGTTGGGAGATGATGACCCGTATACTGGGCTCTGACGAATTTGATATTCAAGGTTGGTGAGGCAGGCGCCTCACTCATACCAGTCACAATCTGCAGTCGCAACTTAATATTGAGTACTGCACTTTTTGAAGCAACGCTAATGAGTGAGTGTTTTTGCACCCTCTATTCCATGGGGCGGCCCCGTTGAATGTCCCGATAAGCCTGCAGACTACTCCTGATACCAGACGGCCATACTGAGCAGCGGGACCAATTTCTCTTGAGTTAGGTTAGTACCGCCATTCAGAAAATTAGTCAGAGTTGCCGCAGCTACAACGAGGTCTTTCTCATAAATAAAGACCGGCTGCAGCGGGTTTTTAGCGCTGTAAATTACCCATCTACCCTGTTTATTCTGCTTCAGGCAGTGACTCACCGGCTGACCTCTTCATTTCTGTGCATGGCTGTTTAATACCCTTAGCCCTTTCCTGGAGTCTGACTGATACCAGCATAGAATAGTGGAGGTTAACCGACAAATTCATACTCGAAATTTCTCTTTGCTATGAGTGCCCAAGATACTTTAAGTAGAGGGAAAGTATCAGTCGACAACGACCGGTAAGGCGCATAAATATCGATAGTCATCATTATAGAGAATGTCTGGTGGGCGCTGATGTCCGTTTTAGACTAAAGGCTAAGTTTTTTTCATCTTTCGGCTGAGATTTGATCAGTAACACTTTTTGCTGAAGCTCCTTATACTGCGCGCATTCGATAGACCAAAGTATTAGGAGTCGCCAAAATGACTAAACTCAAGCGTACAGTTAAAGATCTGTTGAAAGGCCGTTTTTCAGGTAAGCGTTTGTCTGCGGCCGAGCGTTACCTTGCCGGTGCACAGACACTGGAAGATGTAGAGCGCCGTCAGCGTGAACTTATGCGTCAGGGCTTCTGATTGGAGTGCTACGTCAAGTTAAAAGAAGCGCCTTTGTGGCGCTTTTTTGTTGCCTGAAGGAAGGGTAATGACGCAACGTCGATTGAATTGATGAGGCCGGTTGCTAAACTAAAGAAAACAGGCAGCCAATCTATTTTCTAAACGTTTTGAGATAGAGACTTTGCTATAGACGGCAGATGATTGCGGCTGCTGGAATCTTTTGAGTCAACATGTCAGCAGCAGGAAGTCTTAATGGCCGAATGGATCGATGTATGTTCAACCGAGGATATTGCGCCAGCAGGCATGATGCGTTTTGATCACGGCGATGGAACCTTTGCTATTTATCGCAGCTCAAATGACGGGTTCTACTGCACTGAGGGCATGTGTACCCATGAGAAGATACACTTAGCGGACGGTCTGATGATAGGCAGCACTGTTGAATGTCCAAAGCACAATGGCACCTTTAATTTCACTAGCGGAGAGGCTTTGAGTGCTCCAGTCTGTGTAAATCTTAAGACCTACCCCACAAAGGTCGAAGACGATCGCGTCTCCATTCTTATCTGAAACTGCGGTTCATAGCGTCTGCAAAATAGTCGAGACTCAGGCAGGTCCACAGAAAAAGGATCATAATAAGAAGGAGTGACAGTGAGCAAAAAAGTCTACGGGCGCGTTGCATCTGCTCTTCATGCGATACTGGCTCTACCTTTCATTTTTGTCACATACAACGAGCAGATTTGGTGGGGGATGGCTCTCGCCGCTCTCTCCTTGCTTCTGAACGGAACAGCCGCACTGTTCCATAATGTGTATCCGCGGCTTTGTAATAAGATCACGGTCTATGGAACCACTCTTATCGTAATTATCGGAGCTAATCACCTGCATCAATCATCCGGTATCATTTTTCTTATCATCATGC